>Ga0105348_1002200_pt1 | contig 11935 bp, 8 predicted proteins | sample EN8Hudsemesocosm_2_FD_83504 | JGI IMG/M metagenome (GOLD analysis project Ga0105348, IMG submission 83504) | Methane-oxidizing microbial communities from mesocosms in the Hudson Canyon - EN8C Hudson Canyon | ecosystem: Environmental > Aquatic > Marine > Cold seeps | place: Hudson Canyon... | reverse complement strand
GAATGACGTAATGAAGAAAAACCTCAATTCACCCACGCAGCCTCACAACAACCATACCAAGTATCGCAACAAACCAAAACCCCAAAAACACCGTCATTCCTGCACGCTCTTAGCAGGAATCCACCAATACGCATAGATTCCCGATAAAAGACTTCGGGAATGACGCTGGGTACACCCGGGAATGACGTAATGAAAAGAAACAAAAACAACAAAATAAAAAAAACATTAAAGATTCCCAAAAGCCTCCCGATAAACTTACTGAGACAAGTCATTACCAGCAACATTAGTAATGGCTTTATAAATTATAAATTGCGCATTTTTACTAATGTTCACACTTTGATCAACCAGGAGAACTATCATGGCTATGGGAATCAACACCAACATTCCATCACTCAATGCACAGCGTAACCTAACTAAATCGCAAGACGGCTTAACAACCTCATTGCAGAGACTTTCTTCTGGTTTACGTATTAACAGCGCAAAAGATGATGCAGCGGGCCTTGCGATTTCTGATCGTATGACATCACAAATCAACGGTTTAACACAAGCCAGCCGAAATGCTAACGACGGCATTTCACTCACACAAACGGCTGAAGGCGCATTACAAGAAAGCACAAATATCTTACAACGTATTCGTGAACTAGCGGTACAGTCTTCAAATGCAACCAATTCATCGTCAGATAGATTAAGCTTACAATCTGAGGTTAACCAATTAGTATCAGAATTAGATAGAATTGCTGATACCACCTCATTTAACGGTATTAAATTATTAGATGGTTCTTTCCAATCGGAACAATTTCAAGTCGGCGCTAACGCCGGTGAAACCATTGATGTATCTGTTTCTAAAGCAACTTCTGATAGCCTAGGTATTGCAAAGACCAACACCGAAAATGATATCCGGGGCATAGAAGTCGCAACAAGCAGGAATGCAGTCGATGTTACCAGTACTGCTAGTGGTGCAACTGCAACAGGCGCAAGCATCTCGGCGGCAGCCGCTAAAGAAATTTCAGACCAAACCGTAACGGTTAATGATTCCGCTGGCGCAGCAATAGGCTCAGTAGATATCAACAGTACAACAGGAACACCTAAAGATGCCGCTGCAATTGCCGCGGCACTAGATGCTATTGACGGCGTTACTGCTACTGCAGACAACAGCGTTGCGTTTGATATAGGCGCTAGTTTCCTTACTGATATTGAGGACGGTGATGTAATCACATTTGACATTAGCACAGGCGATACTGATCATGCAGCAACAACCCAATCAGCATCAGTAGACTTAACCTACAACGCAGCAAGCTTTGCTACTGATTTCGGCGCGGCTATGAATTCTGCAGTTTCAACTATTAATTCCGCAAATAGTGATTCTGATTTATCTTTCGACTCCACTACAAATACACTGAGTAGTACTTCGGGCACAAATCTAGGCATTGAGAATTTTTCTGTTGAAGATAATGCCAGCATCACTATTGATAACTTTGCTATAGATGCTGGAGACGACACTGTTGTTGAACTAAGCAACTTCGCATCAAATTCATATGGTGATGCTGATGGCCTTAGTTTTGATTTGGGCGGAACAACCATTGCTATTACGGGCGTTGACCTTACCGATCAAGCGGCTGTTGCCACTGCCATTGATGCTGAAATAACCGTCCAAAAAGGCTTGAGTAATATTGCAGCATCAGTTGCAGTTGACATTACAACCGACCCGACTAAAGTAACGATTACATCTGCTAGTGGTGCTGAAGATCTAAATATTACCAATATGAATGTAACAGGCGGTGATGATGCCGACGGACTTGCAGGTGGAGGTATGGATGTTACATCGACTGTTGGACTCGATGTCTCGACCGATACGCTAACGGAGTCAGGCAATGAAGTGAGTGCCGCAGCTCTCAGTTCAACAAATACTTTTACAAGCACTCCAGTCGTTGATGGTGTCATTAACATAGATAATTTCACTATGAATACAGCCAATGATGCAACTCATATGACATTTGATATTACAACAAACTCAGGAACGGAGAGTCTATCTGTTGCAACGGGTGGTCCTGGTGGTCCTGATTTACAAGCTAACTTAGTTACAGAACTGGGCAATCACGGCTTTACTGCAGTAGCTGATGGTGGTACAGGTGTGGATATAACAATTGCATCGGATGATGCGGAACCTGGCGCAGGAACTGATACTTTCCAAATTACAAATTTTGATGTAATCGGTGGAACTGCCGATACTGGCGGGGGCTTTGATGTTACAAACGACAGCATAGCTGTACTTGATTTGGCCGATGTAAGCATAAGAGATACCGCAGCTGCCGCCAAGCTCAGTACTACAAACGCTGCTCCTGGAAATTTAACCAGCACAGAAAGCTTTACTATAGATACCATTACACAAAACACGGGGGGTGATGCTACACATATGCAATTTGACTTAACAATAGGCGGAACAACAGCTTCTGTTAATTTTGCACTAGGGGCTGATGCAACTGAGGCTGGAGCCAACCTAGATGCGGAACTTGCAGCCCATTTTGGCGGTGAAGGATTTACCTTTGGTAATGCAGCTGGAGTTGTTACAGTGACAAACGGATCAGGCGGTGATGTAGCCATTTCTCAAATCACTAACTTTGAAGTGCAAGGTGGAACAGCAACGACAGGTGGCTCATTAACTTTCAATGAAGATGATGGAAGTAGTATTCTCGACTTTGATGGCGCTATTGGCACCTCTGAAACTGTAACAGCCGCATCGGGAGCCGCCGTCAACCAAAGCAATGCCTCAACCTATACCGATGCAGGGGCGGGATCAGGATTCACATTAGGCAACTTTGCTAGTAATATTTCAGATGATGCCACATCGTTTGAATTTGATTTTGGTGGAGTAGCAAATATTTCTTCGACTATTGCTTATACTGGTGGTGGTGTTATAGATGAACCCGCTACAGCCGCTAATGTTGCGCAAGCAATTACTGATGCTGGCATTGCAGATGTAACAGCCATAGTTAATGGTAATAATGTGAATGTCTATCTTGGTGAAAATTTTGATGATACTGGCACCCAAGAAGATATTGCTAATTTTGAGGTGCTAGGGGGATCGACTACCGATGGCGGTGGCTCAATGAGTGTCACTGAAATTGCCAATTTCACAGTAGGCACAGCGACACTCCAAGCTCAAGACGGCGCTACCCAGGCAGCAAATTTGGATGCAACCGCCATTGTTAATTCTGGCTCTACAGGAACAGATTATACATTCAAAATTAACGGATCAGCGGCTATTACAACCAGCCTTGGAGATCTTGCAGGCTCGACTGATGAGCAAAAAGCTACCGCTATGGCAGAAGCTATTAACACAGCAGCAGCTCTCCCTGCAAATAGCGGCACGCTTGCTGGCGTTACGGCTGTTGCCGATGGAACCAGTCTTACTATTACTGGAGCCAATGGAGCAGCCCTCTCTGTGTCTGACTTAGATGTTCTAGGTGCAGTTGCTGCAGGGGGTGGTTTTGATGTAACTGCAGGCAAAGGGACAAGCGTTGGAGGAACTGATGCAGGAGTGGGTGTCACTGAAACCTTAGTTGAAAGTGCCGTCCCTACTTTAGCGACAAGCGCTATTACTGCATCAACAACAGCAACGAGCACAATTGGTTTTGGCAGCGAAACAGTTACGGAAGGCGGAACCAGTGATTCAGCTGCTAAAGTTGGTACTTACAGCATTACCCTAGATCCTGGCATTGCTATTCAATCGGATATTGCAGCCTCTGCAGGCAGTATTTTAAATGCAGTACAAGATTCAGACGCTAGCACAACCAATGGTGTTGCTTATGCTGATACAACAGCAGGTAACTTTGTAGAAGCACAAACCTTAACCCTTTCTGGTACTGGCTCTACTACGGTGGATGTGGCAGCCAATGACTCGGCAAAAGCCATTGTCTCAAATATTAATGCAGTGTCTGGCACTAGCGGCGTTACCGCTAGCGCTAAAACGACTGCAACAATCAGTGCTTTATCTGAAGATGGCGTGGTTTCATTTGATTTAAATGGCACAAGTATTTCTGCCGATGTGTCTGAAACTGATTTAAGCGCACTGGCTACTTCTATTAATGATCAAACGGGTAAAACAGGAATCGTTGCAAAGTTAAATCTCGATCAATCCGCTATTGAATTGACTGACAATTCAGGTGCTGACATAAATATTGAAAACTTTAACAGCTCAAAAGCCAACACGGCAACTAATAATGAAGTAACCATGCAAGTCACGGGTGGCGATGCGAGTGCCGCAATCAATTTAAGTGCTGGGAAAGAAGGTGTGGATGCTGACTCAACGGTTATCGGGGGTAATATTGAGTTTAAATCAACTGCCTCTTCATTTAATGTTCAATCTACACTCGCAGGTGCTGAGGGAGGCTTGATAGGTGGAGAAGCCAATACACTTCAAGCCAGTAGCTTAGAAACAGTCGACAGCTTAGATATTTCTACTGTTGCTGGCGCGACTAGGTCGCTTGATATTATTGACGGCGCACTGGCAAATATTGATTCTAACCGAGCTGATTTAGGGGCGATACAAAACCGTTTTACCTCTACTATTTCTAATTTATCAGTCAGTGTAGAAAATATAAGTGCTGCAAGATCACGTATTCAAGATACCGATTTTGCTGCTGAAACGGCTGAGTTAACTAGAAACCAAATCTTGCAACAAGCCGGTACAGCGATGCTAGCGCAAGCGAATCAATTACCACAAGGTGTCTTATCATTATTAGGGTAGTTAATTAGGTTTATCTCGATACTCCGCTGTTATTTCACCCCCCGTCATTCCCGAAGTCTTTTATCGGGAATCTAGTTTTAATGGTGGATTCCTGCTAAGGGCATGCAGGAATGACGTGAGTGGGGATTTGTAGGGGGAGTGGGTTATGAAGGGTTTATTTTTCATTACTGCTCTCCAACTACCTCGTCATTCCCGAAGTCTTTTATCGGGAATCTAGTTTTAATGAATGGATTCCTGCTAAGAGCATGCAGGAATGACGGGAATGGGGGTTTGTAGGGAAGTGGGTTATGAAGGGTTTATTCTTTCATCACTGCTCTCCAACCACCCCGTCATTCCCGAAGTCTTTTATCGGGAATCTAGTTTTAATGAATGGATTCCTGCTAAGAGCATGCAGGAATGACGTGAATGGGGATTTGTAGGGGAGTGGGTTATGAGGGGTTTATTCTTTCATTACTGCTCTCCAACTACCTCGTCATTCCCGAAGTCTTTTATCGGGAATCTAGTTTTAATGGTGGATTCCTGCTAAGGGCATGCAGGAATGACGGGAATGGGGATTTGTAGGGGAGTGGGTTATGAGGGGTTTATTTTTCATTACTGTTCTCCAACAACCTCGTCATTCCCGAAGCCTTTTATCGGGAATCTAGTCTTAACGAATGGATTCCTGCTAGGGGCATGCAGGAATGACGTGTTATTTGAAAATCACGTTTATGCTTACGATTCCCTTCACTCCCTAAGGGGCTGAAGGGAGTCCACCGTTAACACCCATCTCCGCACTTAAAATATATGGAGGTGTAATAAAAATGTTAAAATTTCCTTTAAATATTTGTCTAAGTGCAAAAATTTAGACAATATATTTATTATTTAGTGAGGTAAAGATTATGAGTGACAATATGTCTGTACAGAGCCCTTTGGTACAACCAGACTCTGTTACAAAGCCAAGCCCTCAGCAAGCTAATCAGGCACGTTCGGAAGAAGTCGGCAAGGAAACAGCGACTGAGAAAATAAATAAAGTACAGCAAGCTGAAAAAGAGGAACGCAAAAAGCCTTTAGAGGTTTCTGACGAGTCTTTAAATGCTGCTGTAGAGCAAATTAATTCTTATGTGAGTTCTGCTAGCCGAGATTTATTATTTAGTGTAGATACAGATAGCGGTCAAACGGTGGTAAAAGTCACTGATGCTAAAACTGAAAAGTTGATTAGGCAAATTCCTAATGAGGAGGCATTAAAAATTGCCAAGCAATTAGATGGGCAGCTTCAATTGAATCCAAACGATGAATCCACGCCAGTTGGTTTATTATTAATTCAGTTAAAGGCTTAATACTGATTACCTAAGATACAAAAAAACAGTACGTGATACCCTAAATTAAAACAACACGTCATCCCCGCAGGCTTTAAGCGGGGATCTCGGCATTAACACTGGATTCCCGATAAAAAACTCGGGAATGACGGATGAGGAAAAAAGAGTCGTGCGAAGAAATCAGTTATAAAAAACACAGCTCTGATACCCACATTCAACAAATCAAAACAACACGTCATCCCCGCAGGCTTTAAGCGGGTATCTCGGCATTAACATTGGATTCCCGATAAAAAATTCGGGAATGACGGGTGAGGAAAAAAGAGTCGTGCGAAAAAAATCAGTTATAAAAAACACAGCTCTGATACCCACATCCAACAAATCAAAACAACACGTCATCCCCGCAGGCTTTAAGCGGGGATCTCGGCACTAACACTAAATTCCCGATAAAAACTCGGGAATGACGGGTGAGGAAAAAAGAGTCGTGCGAAGAAATCAGTTATAAAAAACACACCTCTGATACCCACATCCAGCAAATCAAAACAACACGTCATCTCCGCAGGCTTTAAGCGGGGATCTCGGCATTAACACTGGATTCCCGATAAAAAATTCGGGAATGACGGGTGAGGAAAAAAGAGTCGTGCGAAGAAATCAGTTATAAAAAAACACCTCTGATACCCACATCCAGCAAATCAAAACAACACGTCATCCCTGCAAGCTTTAAGCGGGGATCTCGGCACTAACACTAGATTCCCGATAAAAACTCGGGAATGACGGGTGAGGAAAAAAGAGTCGTGCGAAGAAATCAGTTATAAAAAAACACCTCTGATACCCACATCTAGAAAATCAAAACAACACGTCATCCCCGCAAGCTTTAAGCGGGGATCTCGGCATTAACATTGGATTCCCGATAAAAAACTCGGGAATGACGGCGATGAGTATTCTTATAGCAACGGGGTAACTACCCTTTGGTTCTGACTCACACGCACTTGAGTCTCTACCCCCCCTTTCTTAATAAGGGTACTGATTTTAATCAAACGCTCTGACTTTTTTAATTCACTAAGCGCTCCTAGCATGAGGTAAAACTATTATGGCTTCCATTTCAACTGCAGGTATTGGATCAGGTATTGATATCCCCGGCTTAGTTACCAGTCTTCTTGAAGCTGAGCGCGCGCCTAGTGAATCACGTATTGATAAGCGTGAAGCAGGTTTACTTTCTAAAATATCTGCTTACGGCACACTTAAGTCTTCTTTATCGACTTTTCAAGGCTCTCTTTCACAGTTAAAGTACTCCAGCACCTTTTCGGATGTTAATACCGATTCATCTAATGAAGATATTGTTACTGCAAGTGGCTCTAGTATTGCAAATACAGGTAATTACTCATTAGAAGTTAGCAAGCTTGCACAAGCGCAGTCAATCAGTTCTAGCAGCTATGCTGAAACCAGCTCTCCTATCGGTACGGGAAGTTTAACCTTTGAGTTTGGTCATTTTGATGCGGATAGTAATAGTTTTATTGCTAATGCTGATAAAGCCAGTGAGTCTATTACAATTGATAGTGAAGATAATAGTGTACAGGGAATTCGTGATGCAGTTAATGAAGCGGATATTGGTGTTACCGCGAGTTTAGTTAATGATGGTTCAGGCTTTAAGTTAGTTTTTACTTCTGATGAGACAGGTAAGGAAAACGGACTTAAAATTTCTGTTTCTGATGCTTCTGATGGCAGCAATACTGATAATAGCGGTTTGTCACAATTAGCCTTTAACCCAGATCCTGCTGAATCGGCTAATAGCCAGCTAACTGAAAATATGGTAGCACAGGATGCAGCTTTCACCTTAAATGGCTTGGATATTACAAGTGCCTCTAATGCGGTAAGTTCTACTATTTCGGGTGTTACTTTTACGTTAAAAGGTACAACAGAAGTTGGCGCGCCTGTTAACATTTCTATCTCTAAGAATGATTCTAAAATTACTGAAGCAGTCGGTATTTTTGTAGAAAAATTTAATGAATTGGATGATACTTTAACGCAATTAGGCAGCTATAACTTAGAAACTAAGCAAGCTAGCCCTTTGTTAGGTGATTCCACAATTCGTAGTGTTGAATCACAAGTTCGTAAGTTGCTTTTATCATCGTCAACCGATGCAGAAGGAAACAACTCTTCGTTAGCCACTATTGGCATTACCACCGATAGACATGGCAAGCTGGTTTTAGATAGTGCTAAGTTGCAGTCTAGTTTGACTGATAACCGGGATGTTTTAGCACAATTATTTAGTGCACAAGGGCAAACAACTGATAGCCAAGTTAATTATGTGACATCGAATAAGAATACGGTTTCAAATAATTATGCCGTTAATTTAGAAACCATGTCTAGCCGTGGCGTTTTAACGGGTAGTGCTGCACCTGCTTTAGCAGATTTGGCTGGTTCACCTTTAACCATTGATGCAGCTAATGACAGTTTAAGTTTTATCATTGATGGTTTTGGCTCTGGTACGATTAGTTTGGAGCAAAAAGCGTATAACTCAGGTGCCGATTTAGCGGCTGAATTACAATCTAAAATTAATGCGAGTGATAATTTAAAGAAGAATGGCGCGAGTGTATTAGTGGGTTTTGATAACGGACAACTTAATATTACGTCTGCTGTGTATGGCAGTAAATCGAGCATCCAAATTACTCTAAGTGAAGGTGCTACTGATTTAGGGCTTGCTGTAGGTGAAGGCATTAAAGGAACTGATGTTACAGGAACGATTGGAGGAAGAACGGCTAATGGCTTAGGTTCTTTATTAACAGGTACCGGTGATGCAGAGGGTATGGTTTTAGATTTTACTGGGGGAATAGCGGGCAACCGTGGCTCTATTAATTTTAACCGTGGTATTGCAGATACCTTAGATAGCCTGATCTCTCAATTTTTAGATTCTGATAGTATTATTAACTCTCGTACTGAGGGTTTAAATAAAAGTGTTGATCGTTTAACAGAGCAACGCACCACATTGAGCAAAAAAATGGACTCTCTTGAGGCTCGGCTATATAGACAATTTAACGCTATGGATTCGATTGTAGCGCAGTTGCAATCAACAGGAACTTATTTAGAGCAGCAGTTAGGTGCTTTACCTGGTGTTGTTAGAGATAATAACTAAAGGGCGCTAATTTCAACTCACTAGCCCGTAGCTATTATTTCCACTACCTAAAACATGTTACCTTACACCGTCATTCCTGCACGCTCTTAGCAGGAATCTATACCTATACCCATCACAATTAAAGATGCCGTTTTTTCAAGCGTCATCCGCGCATACTTTTAGCGGGGATCTACTTAAAATACTAGACTCCCACTAAAGCTTGTGCCCACGCTTGACTGGGTAGCATGTGGGAGTGACGGGGAGTGGAAGCCCTGTATCTTCAAGTGTGATGGGTATATTACTAGTTACAAATTTTCTTCGATTAGTTTTTTACTTCTTAAAATAGCTTCTTGTGCCGCTTGAGTTTTATTCTGTTTTATTAGGCTTTCAGCTAACTCAGTCAACCAAGCCGCTGCTAAACTTTTTAGCTGCGGCTCTATCGCCTTAGCTAATCCATTAATCGCATGTCGTAATAAGTCTTCACGCACTTCTTGATCATTAATTTTATCCGCTAATACGGATAAACCATAAAGCGCAGGCGGATAATTAGCCTCTTTACCCAATACTGTTAAATAAATTTTTTCAGCTTCTACTAATTTTCCTGTCTTAGTAAAATTTGTGGCTACTTCTATTTCTTTGTCTAATATCTTATTCATGTTCATCCTTAATTTATGGTTGCACTTGTAATACTAAGTTTTGGCATGGCTTTAAAATCACGCATACATCATTCCTAATTTTGTTAATGCTTTGGTGTAATTGTAAATAGCATCTTCTGCTCTTAATGGCTTGCTTTCGCTAAAGAGTACTTTACTGTTGTTTTAACTCTTGTACTGAAGCGTTCTTCGGTTGACGCTATATTACATATATCGATTTTTATAAGGGTGAAAAGCTTTTCTACTTCTCCTTTAATTTCCGACAACGTAATTGGTAGCCGTTCACCTACCCCTTCAATTTAAGCGGCTAATCGTTTTTCTAACTGCCTAACAAGTGGTCCGTTTTTAGTTATAACGGCCATTGTCATAGATTTCATCGACATATTGCTTGTATTTTTCTTTATCTGGTGGGTATGTTTTTGTTACATTTATCATTTAGCCCTTCTTGCCTAAACTTTCTATCTCTTCTAATAACAGCCCCGTTATTTTGCTAATTAGAAAATGATCCATCCCTTCTTTTTTCATCTGCCGTGCCATTTCTAATTTATTTTGTTCAATTCCCTGCTCTATACCCTGCTCTATACCCTGTTCTATTCCCTGTTCAACTCCTAGCTCAATACCCTCGGCCATACCCTCGGCCATACCTTCAGCCATACCTTGTTTTTTAGCTAGTGTTAATGAGCCTCGGTTTATGGCAATAAATTCACGTTTTTTATGCTGCAACTCTAACTCTTCAGCATTCATTCCTGCTTCATTACTGACGGAGTAGGCGCTTTTTATGGGTTCTGGTAAATCTTGGGGAATAAAATTCATATCGCCTGCATTTTTTAGGAAATACAGCCATTTATCAAAGTTTGTTTGGCATTCGTTTTCTTTTTTGGTGAATTTATTGAGTTCAACAAAAATAAGTTCGATGTCATCATGATAGTCGGTAAAGTCTTTTTTATTGATCATTTTAAAATAGTTGATCAACTCTTCGTTGTCGTTGAACATATCAAAATCGACAATATTTAAGGCTATAACAGGCTTCAGTAGATCGTAACGCTCGCCTTTAACCAGTTGCATGGAGTAGTTTTTAGCGGCATTATATAAAATACGTGTTTCAAATCCTTGATGATTAAGTACCTGCATTTCAATAATAACGGTGGTTTTATCCATTAAAATAGCTTTTACGTCAACATAGGTATCTTTCATTCCTTTTAGCTTGGGAATATTATAAGGATCAACAATGTCTAAATCAGTAATTTTATTGCCACTATCTCTATAAACAATTGAGTTTAGGAATGAAATCAGTCGCTCTTTTGAGTCGGTGCTACCAAATACTTTTTTGAATGCAAAGTCAGTTCGTACATCTAAAAATTTCATTTTTGCCTCCAATAATGTTTTATTTATCCATTTAATTCGTCACAAATTTTTAAAGCAAACGCATGTAATTTAAGATACATTTTACCTACTACAATAGCCTTTATAACTTTTTCATCTAAATTCAAGTAATCATGCACGATTGCGTTTCTCATGCCTATTATACGCTGCCATTCTTCCGCATCATCTGAGGATATTAACTGTAAGTCCATTAATTTCTCAAATACAGAATAGGCATCAACAGGTAATACTTTATTCTGTTGTTTTAACCAATGCTTAGATAAGCCAATACAGGATTCAACTAAAGTTTGCAGTAACCTTTCTGCTCCTTTGCGTTCAATTCTTGTCCAAGATCGTTGCTGTAAGATGTCGTAGATATCATCTAAGTCTTCTATACTCTCATTAATATGCTGTTGAATCGCGTCTTTATAGGTATTAAGCATAGTGTTTTTGATGATAAATATGATCTAATTCCCATTTAGACATAATTCTTTGCTCCTCTACCATTCGGCGGTAGTCATTTTGACTATAGAGTAATTTATTGTCTTGTATTACAGTATAAGCTAATGGCAGCGGCACTTGATTAATATCTATAATTGATAACTGGTTATTGAGTTGTTTACACCATTTTAGTGCGAGTAATTCTGGTCTTAAGCGACGCTCTATCGGATCTTCAATATAGGTTTTAAAGGCAATAGCTAAATCATAATCACTCTGACTATGTGCATTACCTCTCGCTCTTGAGCCATATAACCAGACTATTTCTACT
>Ga0105348_1002199_pt1 | contig 11943 bp, 11 predicted proteins | sample EN8Hudsemesocosm_2_FD_83504 | JGI IMG/M metagenome (GOLD analysis project Ga0105348, IMG submission 83504) | Methane-oxidizing microbial communities from mesocosms in the Hudson Canyon - EN8C Hudson Canyon | ecosystem: Environmental > Aquatic > Marine > Cold seeps | place: Hudson Canyon... | reverse complement strand
TGTCGTACGACATCGCTAGTAGTCGCATATATGATAGCGATGGGTTTATCTTTCAGTTTTGGTACGCTGGTGTTGAGATCGCCTTGATCTTGAAGTCTTCTTGAACACTGATTACAGTATTTACCATACCAACCAGCAGGTGCTTTGCGTATCAGGTTGTCACACATAGCATTGCTACATTCGCCTCTTGGGTTAGCATATTTTAGGGCGGGGCGTGTGCGTTCTGTTCCCCCTATGCGGGGCGGGTAGTTGCCATCATCTTTCTTTTTCATGCTTGTTTTTTACCTTGATGTTGATTGTATATTGATCAATTGTTGGTAGGAAGGGGGTGACGCAGGGACTTACGCGCTGGAGTAACTCATGGTCCTGTGTCGTTGATTGGTGTGTCAGAATGGTTTGCTTTAGGCGCACCATTTTAAGTATGTCGCAGACTAAGCAGCTAATTCCGCATTCATCTCTGCGTCTTTCATCCAGCTATATAGCAACTGACGCATACGCTTTGATGGGAGATAGAGTTGAACTGGCTTGTTGTCACGGATTGCTGACCTAAATACCCATTGAAGCAGCTCGGCGAGAGCGTAGCGGTCACGGTTGGGTTCTGCTCCACGTAGCTTCTGATAGAAACGTAAGATAGTCGGGTTCATGTATATGTTACGAAGGTAAGCTAAATGTGTCCGGTCTCGATACTCATTTGTCGCACGCAAGTTGCAGGCAGCGTACGAACCTTTGAAGCCTGTGGGGCAGAGAGAGTCAGTATGTTCGGCAACTGATGACCACATGGTTGTACCGGCGTCTGCACTGAAACGATGACGTAGTATGTTACGAGTGTTCCTGGTGGTCTGTTTTAAGACGCTCAGTTTCTGGCGGCCAAGCCATGTGTTACTGAAGGCTGTGTCATCTGTACCTACGCTGTTTAACTTATCATCATCCAAAACATGGATTAACTCAGCGAGTGGTCGTGCCGTTTCCGCTTCTATTTCCTTTGACCACGGAACTAAGCTCTTCTCCTTGTTCAGTGTCATGCGTTCCACTTGTGCTCCATGTGCAGCAAGGTAAGCCGACATCAACGACCCGTCCCAAAGGTAGGTCAGAATGGTAACGCTTTGGAAAGCTTCTAGTAGCTCAATGGGGAATTCCCAGAACATAAGACCATCGTTATTTTCGGAAGGTAGGAAGTAAAGTCGACCAGCGTCGCAGTCGCGTTTTAGTTGTGCGAGGTTTGGCCCCGGTGGTCGCTTGGAATTCCAATTCAGGCGACTATTCTCACCTTGAGCGACTTGTCCGCTGTCTATAAAGAATAAGATATCTTTCGAGTCGAGTTCATCTTTCCCAGAACCATAGTTGCGAATGCAATCGACAGTTTCATCGATGATTAGATCGTAGCCTTGGGCTTGAAGTGATTTGAGCGTCTCCTTGTTCCACCGCAGAAAGAGCTGGTGTGTTGATACGATATTACGACCTGCTGCTACTAGCTTATGGAAGTCGGCAAGCTTTGATCCTCCGTGATCGCTTGGTGTCGCAAAGTTCAATTCGGGTACTGATGAGATGAAGCGGTTAACTTCTGTTAGGTAAGGTGCAATGATTATTAAGCGCTTGGTCTGGGCCGTAGCATGGCGCAGTTCATTTATGATGTGTGTGGTCTTTCCTGACCCCATAATGGAATCGATGACGCGGTATTCGGTCATGTAGTTTCTCCTTGGTGATAATAGGTCTGGACAAAATGTCCGTGTTTTTTGTCAAAAATGGTGGAAGAACGCCCTGTTCATGGGCTCTGCGGAGCGAAACCCTTAAGACTATAGGACGTACTTAGTGTTACTAATTGATTGACTGAAAGGTCAACGTAGTTGGGATGTGTTTGATGATCATTAAAAGCTTAGGTAGGACACAGGTTAACGCTGTAACTAGGTGACCCTGTGTTTAAATTACATTAATGGATGACATCAAAAGGGTCACTAACCAGCGTAAGAACCATAAGTCGATAGGGTTAGGCTATTCGTATTGAGGATGATCATATTCAGGTGAGTCGGCATAAGTGTTAATGATGAGGGAGTCTGTTTTGATATCCTTATGAACCTTAATGGTAAATTGCTTTAAAGTCCTGCGTACCATTCGTCCCATCAGCTCCACGCTTGGCTAGCTGGCTGGCAATTTCGTTGTCAAAGTTGCCACTATGCGCCTTTACATGTACCCAGCTTATTTTGTGTTTGGCATCCAGATTTTCTAGTTGTAACCATAGGTCTTTATTCTCAACAGGTTTTCGATTAGCTGTTTTCCATCCTCTGGCTTTCCAGCCCTTTAGCCATTCATTCATACCTTTTATCATTAGCTGTGAATCGGAGAAGAGCGTTACTGAGGATGGTGGTCGATTTCGTATAGCATGAAGCGCGCTTATAGCTGCTGTCATCACCATTCGGTTGGATGTGGTGTTTGTTTCATGTCCCCATGCATGTCGAATTTTGTTAGCGGTAGTGTCAGTAATCGCAAAACCCCAGCCTCCTTGGTTGGTGGTGTATTGGTTTCCGCGACATGCTCCATCTGTATGTATTTTGATCATAAGTTTGTTGCCTTTGTAAGTTCGTTTATTAGATATGTGTAGAGGGTGATCTGCGAGCTGTATTGAATTAGCAGGCGCGAGACCGTTCGGTGATAATGAGGGTTATTGAGTCGGTTTTAAGTCGACTTATTCATTATGTGGGGGTGGGGCATTACTTAGGTGCGGTATATAGGGCTTTAACAGTGAGTTATTTTACTACTTAAATGTTACACTTTTCGTCGGACTTAAGAGGGAGTTAGGGTTTTTGGCGTGGTTGATATTTTGTTGCTACACGATGGATTGTCATTCGAGATACGTTGAGCTCCTTCGCTATCTCGGTCTTCTTAATGCCTGCCTTTAATCGTCGCTGAATCTTAAGCTTGAGGCTCGGGGTCATCTTTGGTCTACCTTTGTAGGCTCCTAGTTGTTTCGCTCTAGCTATACCTTCCAATTGCCTATCGCGGGGAGTCATTGAGGTTAAGCGTCGATGCTCTGTGATCCAATCCATTACACGTTCGAGTTTTCGCTTTTGGCTGTCATCTAGGGAGCGCTTGTCGAAATGACAGTTGTCGTAAAGCTCCATAAATTGATCAAGCTTTGCTTTGAAGTCTTCCTTACGGTGTCGTCTCTGCTTGGCAGTCATCAATTTAGTATGGTCGATAATTTGTAACTCCACCTGTTCGGAGTCACACCAGTTTTTCAGTTTGTTCAGTTTGTTGACTAAGCCACGCAGTTTCTTTCTATGTTGTGTTTCGTGGTGTTCAAGTAGTGGGCTGTACTTTTTACGCAAAGCTTTCACTTCGTTAGTGAGTGTTTCAATCTTTTCTGGGTCATATTTGCCAGAGTCACGTCCACGTTTGACCGCTTTGAGCCAGCGAGTGTTCTTCTGAATTTGCTTAGTCTGCTTAGCTATGTGCTCATGAAGCTCCTGATGAAACTCTGTTTTGTCGGTTAACTTAGCCTTGGTAGAAGTGGGGCTTTCTTTCGTTGCGTCTGGAGTAGCTGCTGTCATCGATATTACTTCAGCCCCGCATTCTTAAGTATATTGTGTACTGACGTCCTGCCAATCCCGACCTGATCCATGATGTCCTTCTGCTTCACGCCTTCCTTGAATAGTCGAATAACTTCCAGCTTCTTCTCGTCAGCCAAGGGGGCCTTGCCTTTATACTTACCAGCAGCTTTAGCCTTAGCTATCCCTTCAAGCTGGCGCTCCTTCCTTAGATTTGTCTCAAACTCAGCGAAGACTCCCAGCATATCTAAGAAGGCTTTGCCCGCTGCAGTGCTTGTGTCGATTGGTTGCTCAGTAACCTGCAAGTGGACACCGCGTTGCTTGAGGTCATGGACGATATCCTGAAGGTCTTTAAGGCTACGTGCCAGCCTATCGATGCGAGTAATAACTAATGTGTCACCATCGCGTAACTGTCTAAGAACGGCTTCAAGTTCCTCTCGTTGGTCGCGTGATGTGCCAGACACTTTCTCAGTCCATATGCGGTGACATCCCGCCTGCGTAAGTGCTTCCTCCTGAATGCTTGTGTCTTGCTCTAGCGTTGATACTCGGGCATATCCGTATCTGTGTGAAGTCATCGCATGTCCACCTGTTAATGTTCATATAGGGTCTAGAGGTTGTGAATGTAATCGGATGTTCATGTTAAGTCAATCCTTAGTGAACATTATTTGAAGGTGTATGAACTGTTCACTAGGTGTATACCCTATTTGAATCTATTTCTTAGTCGAGCTTCGCTAAAAGGGAGGTGTGGAGCTTTATGTTAGAAAATGGCAGACAAATAGTTGGCTGTTTTTGAAATGTACGTAGCTAGAAATTACTCTAATTCCTTGTGGTATATGGGGGTTTGATAAACAGAGTGTACTAGCGTAACGTACGGCGTGTGGCTAGGAGCAGTTCCACATTATCACCCACATAAGGACGTAATAATGAAAACAATAAAATCACATCTGTTTATCTCTTTTTTATCAATAACCACATTAGTCACAGCACGTCCGGGTAGGACTGCCAGCGATGGTTGTCATTACTGTAAGACTTAATGGCTCGCAAAGTCTGCGTTAGGGTGGTTAACTGTTGTTATTGCCTGTTCCTAGTGATGACTTGTGGATTAACCTAAAGGTCTAAATATGTCAAAGCAGTATTTCTACCAGGGTAACTGATAATAAAACTAAAAGAGGATTTTTCAATGAGTATCCAAGAAATAATAGAAGAAGAGGAAGTACATGAAATAACCGCTAACTTTAATGATAACGGTAAACAATTAGTTAAAGGAGTTCGATATTCCTATCAACATATTGGTGTAGCTAAAAAGGGGCAGACAGCATTAAATATGGATGAGGTTCCAGCGGACATTGAAGTAATGCATGTTATGATGAGTCCCTGCGACGATGCTGGAAATCATATCCTTCTGAAGGAGAGTAAGGTTGTTGTTGTCACATATGCTTGTAATTTAGGGCCTGTAGACAAAGGTACTGGGTTTAGATCTATGAGAATTATGTTTCGCTGTCCCTATGAAACAAACGTGGCTGCCATGATGATTGCGATATAACCAACTTACTGATCTAGATTCAAAAACAAAAAAGTATTAATTAAAGGGCGGTAGGCTAAATAAGCCGAATTGTTTGGTCTGTATTCCGCCTTAAAGGAGTGTGTGTGAGTTATTCCTTCAAATAACTGAACTCAACGCTCAGATATCCACTTATTACTCGTACCCTGTAACTCATTGATTCTCTTATTACGCCATACCTCTTCGAAGGACACCGGGTACTCTTCATGCCACTCCTCTAGCATCTCCCTCATTCCATGAAGTGGTAGGCCATACTCGTCATGCATATAAAATAGTGATCGAGCTATAGATCCCTTAACGCTGTCTCTAGGCTCAACCCTAACCTTTTCATCAGGTACACCATAGAGCCGCTCAAAGTCATCACAGCCTTTCGTAGCGTATCGATTCTCGCTTGTGTCGTCAGGAATCTCTCCGAACATGTGATCACTTCGAGAAGAGTTTACGCCACCTTGAGCTGGCCATAGGTTATGTAAGTCGGCTTCTGCATGTTTATACGCTGGTATATCGCATGTATTCCTATTGTCACAACCGTGATATGTCGCTATCCAGTCAGCAGGGTAGGTGTGCTCAAGGGTCATCTTCTTCTTTTTATTCTTATGGTTTATATAATGTCCTGTCTCAGTGAATACTGTTCCGCAGTATAAGCTGACACCTCCGTGGATATATAGCTTGCCCCAGAACCAAGCGTCTCTCGCTGTGTCGTAATCTGGAATGGCTGTTTGGTCTGCATGAGATAGCGTGGCAGTAATAAGTAGGGCGATGATTCTTTTCATGAGATGGTCTCGTTTTCTAATTAATGCTAATAGCAAAGCTTCGAGCTGGCCTTCGTTTTAGCTCGTGGGTGCATCCCTCTGTAGTAGATATCGAATGTGTCACTAGTTTGAGTAAGGATAAGTATCTTTGGGTCTTTATCTACTGTCTGAGATCAAGAGGCCTACAGTCAGTAGCTAATAGAAAGCATATGGTAACCATTAAATGCTTCATGGTAACTCCTTTTACGTGGTCAAAGTACTATTCGGCGATTCTATCATAAGGCTCAATGATGACCATGTTGTCTTTTCAAAAGTTTGTTAGCGTTTCCAACCACTCACATTAGACAATATGTCAACTATAGGTAGCTTCTGGATGGCTGCGTTCAAGTGTTCATGTTTGAAAGCTGACCCATAGATTCCAAAGGTTGTATCTCCTTGATCATGCCCAATGATCGCCGTAATTCGCTCTCCGGCTACGCCTGCATCTGTCAACATATCACGCATAGAGTGTCTGAATGAGTGGAATACGATTTCCTTTGGATACCATTTGTTTAGGTGTCATGGTGTAACCCTCAGTAGAATAGCTATCCTTCCTTAACTTTTGTCGACTCTTTGTATATACGGGAGTGGTAGGTTAAATAGTCAGCTAATAGTGCTTCATTCGGTCATGCTCTTAGTCATCTTGCAGGCGTACGCTTTGTATAAGGTGAACGTGTGACGCTTGGTTAACTGTGGGTTAGGCGCTTGGTTGACTGTAAGTCTAAAACATCGGGAGCTCTGATAGAAAGGCAGAGTGCAAACGGTAGTCATAATGTGACCAGTAGTTATGCATTAAACTAACTATAAGTAACCACTAGTCTATGTCTAGTACTGTAGGGTAGTGGACTTAGGTTGCCTAACGTTATCAATGAGTTAGCTGTCGTCACGCTCCGTCCCCACATAAATAGGTGGTGAAACGCTTGGGAGCAATGGTTGCTGGAGGTTGCGAAGGGTGGGTACGGGGGAAACTGCGGTGCAACTTGGATTTAAAAGGGTTGACGAATAGTTGACCATTTTCGATCCAAGTATTTGGGCTTGAGTTAACTTTATGTAACTTTGTGTGTGTTTATGTTACCTAGGTCACAACGCACATCATTGCATAGTGCTTAAATGGCACCTTATATTTAGCGTTATTCAATCCGTAGCCATTGAGATGAGTTGGCAACATTTAGAAGGGATTTCTTATGACAAAGTTGCTACGCTGCCTTGCAGCAATCGGTATTCTAGTGGTCAGCTCTGCTTCAGTAAATGCAGTTGCTGGCAATGCCGCAGAACCATCTACACTCTCTCTGCTAGGTCTAGGGCTTCTAGCCTTAGGTGTTGCGCGTCGAAAAGCTAAGTAATCCTTAATACATAGTGCAGCCTGAGGTTACTTGGGCTTCAACTGTTTACCATTCCAATCCTAGTGTTAACGATTGGTCTAACTCGTGGTCATAGCGTACGTGTTACATTGGGTCTGCCGAGGTGTAGCATCTAATCGTACCCGAGGGTATCGACTATAAGGGAGCTGTAGTGTGTTGTGTATTATCAATCATCATCACTACACTTGGAGGAGCGTAGGGCTACCATGTACTTAACGTGGCAACCCTACGTAGGGAGCTGACACTAGTCTTAACTTTTGGTCTCAACTCTTATATCTAGGGCGTGGGGTATCAAATGACCAGCTGTTTACACTCTTTTTCAGCGGCCTTAATAAACTCTAAGGCTCTATTGACGATTCTCACGGTCAACTTCAGGTCTCTAGCTGCTGCCGCTTTGTTGCCATCGTTCTTCTCAAGAGCTTTCATGATGTTCTCACATTCCCTTTCCCAGACTGGCGGCTTATCGCTTTTTGTGGTTCTCTGAATAACGTGAACAGATGACCCTAGATACTCAGCGACGGCTTTACGATTACCTTTGAATTTCTTCATCGCCTTGTCTATGGCGTCTTGAGGTGGACGCTTTGTGCGTATGCCGTGGGCCTTTCTAGCGGCTATTATTCTAACGGCTTCCTTGGGTGATGGTCGTTTCCATTCAGGCTTAGGTTCGGCTTTGTTTTGAAGGTTACGCCTTGCTTCGAGTGCTGCAAGAGATAAATTAGGTTCAGCACATCCCGTGAGATCGTTCCATGAGGTTTGGGTCTTGCCTCTTAGGTGGTCAAGGGTTAGATGTTGGTCTGGGTAGTCGAAGTATTTATATAATGCTTCATCATCACCTTCAAGTGGAAATGTGTCTGATATACATGATGCGTCATCGTGGAAAACAGAAACACTTAAGATACTACCTTTACCAGTGATACATGGAAGTCTGTGGACTGATTGAAAGTTGACACGACACATTTTAGGCAGAAGGTGAATTTTGGATTCAATGAGTTTCTTGGTGTGGTAGATTGCTAGTTCTGGCGTGGTGGCCTCAACTAATGTGTTAACGTCAACTGAGTAATCAGCTATTTGTTCATCTAGATCAACGAAACCTTCAACAAAGAATAAATAAACCTGATCTTCAAGTGCGTCTGCTAGTTCCTCCCAGTCCTTAAAGTCATGCTGATGTGCGATAGCGTTGCGTGCCTTACTTGTTGTCAGATCTAATCCGATACTATTAAGGTAAGCGCGTAAGTTGTTCGCTTGGTCTTCTGCTTGGGGTAGGGTGATGCGTGGGGTAGTCATTATGATCCTTAAGTTTGTGGGTTTAAATAGCCTATATTATGCGTAAACTATTGTAAATTAAGGATATATAGTCTGTAGAGGGTGGGTGGTTGTTAGCGGTTTTTGTTCTGATGGCATATGATCTTGCCTATATATTGTGTTTTTTTTGAAATGTATGCACAGTATGTTGTGTCTGGTGTGTCGGTGCGTATTTAGTGTCTTTATCGTTAGCCATATATGGCTATAGGTTGATGCTGTTTATAGCCATATATGGCTGCTGAGGTAAGAGTACTGTTTACTTCTGCCACATGTACTGCTTAATGCTTAACAAGCGTTCAGTGTGGTTTTAGGTGGCTTCTGAGTTGTTTGTGTCAAAATTAACCAATTAAAGTGTTTTAAAGCTTGGATGCTTGTTATATACTTTTTGGTGTCGCATTGATTTGGTGTGGCGCAGACACAGAAAAGCCTCGTAAAGGTGAGACTCTACGAGGCCAGACTGTAAACTTTAATTGTTAAGTAATGGCAAAAGTTTCGACGCAGAAACCATTGGCTTAACGCACTTGCTTAGAAGTGAGGCTATATTTTACAGCAATACCTGTGGTAATAATACTGGTTGTATACAGTGTATACCTTGTTTGCCGTGATTTGTACCTCATTTTCTTAAGTTGAGTGCTCCTAATAGTGGAGGCTCTCATGCCTAGTAATACCAAAAACGTATTCGTACGTTCATATACCCGTTTCGTACGGGGTGATCTTCAATCTGTGATATCGCATCATCGTTCACTTCCTTACTGTGGGAGTAATGTGTGATGGCTGGTAAACGTCATAGAAGTGCAGTGAGTGGTGAGTTCGTGACTGAAAGTTACGCTAAGCGCCATAAAAAAACGACGGTAAGTGAGACAATTAAGAAGCCGAAAGGTAAGAAGTAACTTGTAAGTTAACTTAGGGCTGGCTGTTCGTAGTTCGTAGTTCGTAGTGTTCGGCCTAGTCCTTGATAAATAAAGTTCTTCTACGCTACTCTGTTGGGTGATGCTGTATTAATGTAATTGGTCTCTGGCAGTTATGAGTAAATAATGTCTACAAATAATGATCTAATAAATCGTACTCCCGAGGAGCAGCAACGCTCTATTGAAATGAATGATTCTTTTCGAGATGAACTGCTTAAGAGGCAATTATCCAATACAGAGAGTTATGATAAGTCGATTTTAACTTTATCATCAGCGGGGCTTGCCATATCTCTTACATTTTTAAAGTTTATAGTTCCTGTCGAACAGGCGGTGTCACTTTATCTGGTGAAAGTATCTTGGGTGTGTTTCCTTCTGTCCATTACCCTTTCACTAATTGCGTATCTAATTAGCAACGCTGCGATTACCAAACAGCTGCAAATAGCTGAAAATTACTATGTACACAAAATCGCATCGGCATTTGATAAAAAGAATTGGTTGTCTGAATTTAATAACTGGGTAAATTACATGGTGGGCTTGTTGTTTGTTGTAGCCATTACTATGGTAGTTATATTTGTAATAATAAATCTAAAATCACAGGAACACATCATGAGCAAAAAAGAAACAAAAGTAACAATGCAAACTGTTCAGTTAAATGACAGTGCTATTATTCCTACAATGCAGCGAGCGCCTTTGGTGGGGAAGGTGTTTACGAATAGTGCTCAAATCCCTACTATGCAGGCTGCACCAGGTGCGACATCTCAGTCACAGTCACAGTCGCAGACGAACCAGCAAGCTCAAAGTCAGTCGAAGAGCGGTGATAGGTAGTAGGCTCTTTGTATATGGAGCTTTCTTAATGTCTACTCAGTCGGCTTACCTTAAGCCTACCAAGCGTCATCAATCGGTATAACATCGATGGCTTCTTTGAGTTGGCTTAGGTTCATACCTTTTGAGTACAAGCCGTACGATAGTGTCAGCGCACGTGTATGGCCAAGTATCCAAACAGCCGTACTCTCGACCACATGGCCTCGTTCCAGATTAGTTGCCACATGGACTCTGAATGAATGGAAGCCTTGCTTAACGTCACCGCTTGTACACTTAGCCTTAACTCGTCCAAACCACTTCGACACTTTATCACCACGCTTACCATCGTTCCTTTGTGTTGTAAGGGTAGGGAATAGATAACCAGTACCGACCTTCTGTAACTGATCGCGTACATCTTCGACCACCCAGTCATGTAGCGGTATTCTTCGTTTAGCGTTGTCTGTTTTTCCAACCAATACCTCAAGGTAGGTGATGTCTGTGTCCTTGTCCGTCATAAATTGTTCACACTTCAAACTGCACAATTCCTCGATACGACATCCTGTAACGTAGCCTAGGCGTGGTAAAAGGTACTTGTAGCCATCCAGAGTTCCATTGTACTTCTCGGTTGCCTTGAATATTGCTGTTAGCTCACCATCCTCAAATAACTGGAATGATTCAGTAGGGGACTTTTTAATCTTATGTCCAGCGAAGGGGTTAGCGCCACTTATTAACTCCAAGTCCTCTGCATGCTTCCAAGCACCTGATATAAATGTCACATAATTCTTAACAGTGGAGCCTGATCGTTCTTTTAGTTGTGCTGTGATGAAGGTTTTGACCATCTTACGACCTATATCCTTCAGTGGAATATCAACCTTACCAATGGTCTCAAGGAATCGTGATACAGCCTTCTTGATCTGAGTCAGTGTGTTGATCTTGAGGTTAGGGCCGTTGTCCTCCAAGTGCTGCTTTAATGCGCCCTTGAGTGATGTATGTGCTAGATCGTGGCGTATGCCTAAGTAAGCATTTTGTAATGCCTTAGCTTGTAGTCGTTCATCTGCATCTGGTATCTGTTCGATGTATGCCTTTTGCTGTTCTTCGTTGATGAGCTGTTGGCGTTCAGTTGGGCTCATAGTTGGCAGTTGGTTAGCTAGATGCTCTAGGTTTGGTGGGATGTGCTTATCTCGATTTAGGAGATCTAATTTATCCGTCAACAGGCTATATCGCTTTTCTAAAATATCTTCATCATCGGATAGGTGGGATGCAATGAGCGACCGATAATACTGAGAATCGCTGATAGACGCGTCATCCTTCCTATGGTCATGAATCATTGTCTCAAACTCAGCATTCATCTGATTACGCCTGAGTCTGGCTTCATGTAAATGGTGTGTTTCAAGGCTCTTCATGAGGAATGTTTGACCATTGAATATAGTGCGGCAGTCTGCGGGTATTCGTCGACGATAGAGCCATAAGCCCTTGCGCTCTGTTAGGTATTTTAGGTCTGACATGAAGTGGCGTTCCAGTAAATGTGTCCGTATTTGTGTCCACCTTATGTATCGTAACCCTTAGTGTCAAGCGGGTTGTTGGTGTGTGTGTCGTTATATGTCTTAATTCTTAGTATCCCTGACTCACCGCCATTTATTTCTTCCTGAAATAAATGGCGAATAGTCCCCTTAAAAT
>Ga0105348_1002196_pt1 | contig 11957 bp, 9 predicted proteins | sample EN8Hudsemesocosm_2_FD_83504 | JGI IMG/M metagenome (GOLD analysis project Ga0105348, IMG submission 83504) | Methane-oxidizing microbial communities from mesocosms in the Hudson Canyon - EN8C Hudson Canyon | ecosystem: Environmental > Aquatic > Marine > Cold seeps | place: Hudson Canyon... | reverse complement strand
TGCCCACCAATCTTTAGCTGAAAAAGTAGAGTTATAAAAACCAGCAGTTACGCTACCCTTATCTATTGTTTTGGTTAAGGCAAAATCATTGGTAAATGCTTCGATTTGTTTTTTCACTACCCAACGGCCAATTTGCTGCACATCGGTATCACCTGAATATTCAGTGCCAGTAGCTGCACCAAAGGCGGTGCTACCATTATCAGCAACCGTTGATAGTTTAACTGGAGCTCCGTTTGGCACTAAACCATAGGTATCGGCATCTCCATTAGTATAAATGAAGCGATCAACTAGTCCCCAGCCATTATCTAAATCTAAGTCAATACTACCGCCAGATACTGAACCATCCCAGCCACGACCTTGGCCGAAATCAATAGTTTCAGTTGTTTTATTGTCATCAGGACCATATTGAATGCTCGCTTGGCGATTTAAGGTGCCTATTTGGGTGAATTCATTGTCGACCCCTTCCACATTTAAAGGCGTTGGTAAGTACCATACACCATGATCATCAGTTTGACGGGTATAAAGGTTAATTTTACCATTATCTAATACCTTAGTAATGTTAATGGTAAATTGATTGCCTTCTTCGGCATTAAAACCAGCATCACGAACACCGGGTGAGCTTTTAATATAGCCACCAATCATAAAGTAAAGATCGTCAGCAAGGCTACCACTTAAAACAGCATCTACACGTTGTAAGCCATAGTCAGAAGTGGAATACTTCACTAAACCTTCAGTATCTTCAGAACCTTCTTTTAATAAAAAGTTGGTGGTTAGGCCGGGTTGACCGTTAGATATAACTGGGTTAGTACCACCACGAAGTGCTTCCATAAATTCCACCGTTTCATCTAAACGAAACAGTGTTGAATTTTCTAGAAAAGAAAGGGTTGGTGGTGGAAAAATCGGCGCACCTTGCAATTGAACAGTTAAGAAAGGTGCATCTCCACCACCGGGGAAGCCACGTACGAAAACATTGGCGCCTGAAACACCACCAGAGCTTTCAGACCAAACACCTGGAATCGCTTTAAATAAGTCAGCAGTACTTTTGGGTGCTAATTTTTTAATGTCATCTTCAGAAAAAGAACTAACAGCAAAACTTGCTTCTTCTTTAGCAACACTTTTACCACTAAAGGTACCAGTAACAATGATTTTTTCTATTTTGTCATCTGATGCGGATGTTTTTTCTGCGGCTAGAACATTGTTTGCTTGGCAAATTAATGCCAATGCAATGCTTATAGATGATAGTTTGAAATTCTTAGTCATGTTTTATGTCCTCTTTTCTGATAATAGCAGTTGCTTTACCAGATAATAATTTTGTTTGATTACATTTCCTTCCCCACAATCAATATAAATGTGAATGCAAACGTTTGCAAGGTGTTTTTGCAAACGTTTGCATTTTTGTGTCGCTTTCAATTGCATTACTCGCTAGTTATGCAATAATTCCTGAGCGTTATTAAGTTGATAAAAGTGTGCTGAAAAAAGTATGCTGAAAAATTTAATGCAGCATCAACATAGGAAGTAAGCACAATTGACTAATGGCAATAAATTAACTTTGGCGGGACTAGCAAAGCTAGCGGGTGTATCAACGTCGACAGTATCAAGGGCCTTGAAAGACAATCCATTGATAAAAAAAGAAACGCGAGAAAGTCTTCAGGCTTTAGCTAAAGAGCATAATTTTAGTTTAAACCGAGCTGCAAGTCGTTTGCGTACTCAAAAAACCAACGTTGTTGCGGTTATTTTAAATTTAATTGATGGCACAGATCAGAGTATTAGTGATCCTTTTTTACTTAAAGTTGTTGGCGACTTAAACCAAGCACTTAACCAAAATGGTTATGAGTTACTGTTGTCAAATTCGCATATGGCTCATGGTGATTGGGCTAATTACTTTATTAGTAGTAGTAGAGCTGACGGCATTATTGTTATTGGTCAGGGTAAAGATACAACTGAAGTAGAGAAAGTTGCTAAATCTGGAGCGCCATTAGTGGTTTGGGGGGACCCTAAAACACAGTCAAACTATGCTGTAGTTGGTAGTAACAATGATTTAGGTGGATACCTTGCCACTCAGCATTTGATTGAAAGTGGTTGCAAACGTATTCTTTTTCTAGGTGACCCTGAGCATGCTGAAATGAGTGAGCGTCATAAAGGTTACAGTAGAGCGCTAAAGGAGGCTAAGTTAGACGGAAATATGGATCTAACCTTGCCTTGTGATATTACCAGTAAAGTTGCCTATGAGAAAATTGGTGATGCCATTTTAACAAAAGGATTGTTTTTTGATGGCATAGTTACCACCAGTGATATGGTTGCCTTGGGAGCATTAAAAGCGCTGAAAGAGCGCTATATCAATATTCCTAATGATGTCGGTATTGTTGGTTTTGATGATATTGCTATGGCTGAGCTTTTTCACCCTGCATTAACGACTATCAAACAAAATACTAAATTGGGTGCTAAAATAATGGTTGAACAACTGTTAAAACAATTTAAAGGTCAAGCTGCCAAGTCTGTTGTTATGGACATTGAACTGATTAATCGTAAATCTACTCGCTCTAGTTAAGAAATAATATGATTGAAGTTTATTAAAAATTTATTTCACCAAACAAATGCAAACGTTTGCATTTTTGCTTTGTTGAATATACACTAAGTGAAATCATCATAAAAAATGAGTTAAACGATGTCTCGATTAATTACCATAAGCGCTATTGCAGCAAGTTACTTTGTTTTCGCTATCCTGCTCAATAGTGTTGGTACAGTAATCCTACAATCTATTCATAGTTTTGATATTAGCAAGCCACAAGCAAGTACTTTGGAAGGGTTTAAAGATTTATCAATAGCATTGGTTTCTTTCTTGATTGCCTCAGTTATCCCCAGAATCGGTTACAAAGTTGCTTTGATTATAGGTTTAGCTATTGTTGCAATGGCTTGTTTCTTAACGCCATTTGTTGGTAATTTCTTGGTCATTAAATTGTTATTTGCCTGTATCGGTGCCTCATTTGCATTGGTTAAGGTATCTGTTTATTCGATAATTGGTCAGCTATCATCGTCAGTAAAATCACATTCGTCTTTGCTCAACACCATTGAAGGAATTTTTATGCTGGGCAGCCTAGCGGGCTACTGGTTATTTAGTATGTATGTTGATCCAGAATCGCCAAAATCTACCGGTTGGCTAAATGTATATTACCCATTGGCTGGTATGATTGTATTGACGTTATTATTAGTTGCTTTCTCTTCAATTGAAAAAGCGGAACAACCTGCATCTCAAGTAAGTATCATTACCGGCTTTATTGAAATGATTAAAATGAGTTATCAAAGACTGGTGCTGATTTTTGTTATTTCGGTATTTCTCTATGTGCTGATTGAACAAGGTATTGGTACCTGGTTACCTACATTCAATAGTGAAGTTTTGGGTTTGCCCAGTAATGTAAGTGTGCAAATGACTAGTATTTTTGCTGCTGCCCTTGCTTTGGGGCGTTTGCTGGCAGGACAAGTTTTACGTTTTATCAACTGGTATAGCTTTCTAAATATTTGTTTAGTGTCGATGGCTTTAATTATTCTAATTTTATTGCCCTTAACTGGCACGAATTCAGCACAAAACGTTACGAGTTTTCTTGATGCGCCACTGGTTGCTTATTTGTTGCCATTGATTGGTTTAATGATGGCGCCAATTTATCCGGTATTAAACTCCGTTATGCTATCGAGTCTTGAAAGAACTAAGCACGCCTCGATGACAGGATTAATTGTAGTTTTTTCTGCATTAGGGGGCACTACAGGTTCAATTATTACTGGTTTTTCATTTCAAGCGTTTGGGGGACAAAAGGCCTTTTATTTGTCGCTGATACCTATGGCGTTAATTTTGGTCAGTCTGTATTTTTTTAAAGTAGCGACAAAAAAGACTGCATAATCAATTAGTAACAATATAGGTGTTCCCATGACAAAACCTGGTTATTTAAGGCGAAAATTAAAGCAACAGTTAAGCCCACAGCTGCTCGATAGCTTAGATTTTTTCGATAGTGAATTGTTTAAAACGGTGCAATTAAGTGGCATGTTTAAAGATAGTAAAACTTTTGCTGATGCCATTCCAAAAGAGCCGATTAAAGAAGTTATAGCGAAATACCATGAAGATAAACATAATGCAGAATTGTTTGATTTAGTAAAATTCGTTGATGATTATTTCGATATTCCTACGCATAAAGACATTTTAATTGATGAAAATCATACCAATATTAACGAATATATAGCAACACTATGGCTGCAATTAGAAAAGCCTGCTGATCAAGAAAGCGCTGGCTCATTATTACCACTGAAAAGGCCTTACGTAGTACCTGGTGGTCGCTTTAGAGAAATATACTATTGGGATACTTATTTTACCGCTTTGGGCTTATTACAATCGAATCGGATTGCTTTGGTAGAGTCTTTATTAGCAAATTTTGTTGACTTACAAGCTCGCTATGGCTGTATTCCTAATGGTAATAGAAGCTATTATATTTCACGCTCACAGCCACCTATAATTGGCTTGCTGGTGGAACTACTATTACCACATATGGAAAACAAAAAGCAGTTTTTAGCGAGTAATATTGCTGCAATAGAAACTGAGTATCAATTTTGGATGCAAGGTCATGAGCTTTTATCTGCAAACAAAGTGGAACATAAGCGAGTAGTTACCATGCCTGATGGGAGTTTTTTAAACCGCTACTGGGATGATAATGCTTCTCCTAGGCCTGAGTCGTATCGGGAAGATGTTGAATTACTGAGTGAATCTAATCCAGTCAATGCACAAGCATTTTATCGCAATATTCGCGCCGCCTGTGAGTCAGGTTGGGATTTTAGCTCACGCTGGCTTGGTAGTGATCATTCCTTGGCATCTATTCGTACTACACGCATCGTGCCAGTTGATCTAAATTGTTTGTTGTACAAACAGGAAATGTTGCTAGCAAATTATTATGAAGTGTTAGGTGATTTTGAGGCTAGTTTAGTTTATACAAATAATGCTACTAAAAGAAAAAATGCAATAAATCGCTATATGTGGTCTGGCAATGATAACTTTTTTATGGACTATGATCTCGATGCACAAAACCAAAGCCCAGTGAAATCACTTGCAGGGGTTTTGCCTCTATTTGTCGAACTAGCAAGTTCAAACCAGTCAGAAAAAGTCGCAAAGGTAATTGAACAACAGTTTTTACAAAAAGGTGGCCTAATTACCACGTTAGAATCTAGCTCACAGCAATGGGATTCACCTAATGGCTGGGCGCCTCTGCATTGGTTTGCTGTTCAGGGATTAGTTAAATATGAAAAACAAGCTTTAGCAGATATTATTACCCAACGTTGGCTTAATACTGTAGAAGTGTATTTTAAACAAACAGGTAAGATGATGGAAAAATACAATGTTTGTCAGCAAAGTGATAAAGCAGAAGGCGGAGAGTACGACGTTCAGGAAGGGTTTGGTTGGACAAATGGTGTTTATCAAGCGTTTGCAGCAAATAAAGCTTGAGTTAATTCATCGGTAAAGTTCATTATGAATATCCAATGTTTTACCGAAAATTAGTGCTTCATTAGCAAGTCGTTTTAGCTGAATTAAATAGCGTTCAACCTTTAATATCATTAATAGCAGTAATTTTTCGCCAATGAATAAATGAAAAATATCGTACAGAACTTGGCGCATGAGAAATAATGCCAGACAAAAGAATAACAACCACCAATATATGCCAAGCATAATGAGGATAGAAAAATAGCGCTGCTAATAAAGAAAACTTAACATACATCACCAAAGCTCTTACTTGTATAAACCAAATAAAATTTGTTAATGCTTCTAGAGCCAATAAACCTACACCGCTAAGGGTTGCTATAATCCAATAAATATAGAGATCTTCACCTGTTAAAATTGCAGCAAAAACACCTGCAATACCAACTAAATGGATACTTCTTAGCGATATTTTTAGCCAACGTTTTCCTTTGAAATTAGGAATGATGGAAGTTTTCATAAGAGTAAACTCTCAAAAAATATTAGTCCTGATTGTTTGTTGAGTTTTTCTTTAATGGGAAATGTCCTTTCTTTGCTAACTTTTCAATAGATTTTTAATAGCTTCACTATAACGTCCTACAATTTCATTCTCAAGACTCACTCGTAAAACCCCAATAAAATAAGCCAGTAATAGCTTGATATTTAACATCACCGTACCTACCTCATAATAAAGCCTAACAATTAAAGTTCATTATGTTGTCTTATCTGTTACCAATATTTATTGGCGTTTTGCTCATAGGTTATTCTGTGGGTAAGCCGCATTGGCGTAACTATCAACGCAATAAAGTTGGAAGTCAGCCTTTTAAAAAAGAGTGGCGTAAAATTATTCAGAAGAGAATGCCTTACTTTAGGCAAATGCCGGCAGATTTACAGTTGCAGCTTAAACAACATATTCAGGTGTTTCTGGCGGAAAAAAGCTTCATCGGTTGTAATGGTGTTAAAATAACAGATGAGATAAAAGTCACGGTTGCTGCGCAAGCCTGCCTATTATTGCTTAATCGCAAGACTGATTTTTACCCTAAATTGCAAACCATACTGGTTTACCCGCGTGCTTTTATTAAAGAGCAGCAAACTAAAAATGCCGGCGGCGTACAATTTACTACAAAAACGGCATTAGCAGGTGAATCATGGGATTTTGGTAAAGTCGTTTTGTCTTGGCAAGATACTTTAGATGGTGCGCAAATTCCAGACGACGGGCGTAATGTGGTGATCCATGAGTTTGCTCATCAGTTAGATCAAGAAAATGGTAGCGCCAATGGTGCGCCTATCTTAGAAAAAGGGCAAAATTATAAATGTTGGTCTGAAGTTTTTTCTGTACAATTTGAACAGCTAAAAAGACAAGCGAAGGCAGGAACACCTACATTATTTGATTATTATGGCGCGACGAATCCTGCCGAATTTTTTGCTGTTGCCAGTGAGGTGTTTTTTGAACAAGCGCAACAATTTCATCATGAACATCCAATGCTTTATCGACAATTAAAGCAGTACTATCAAGTTGATCCTATTCATTGGTAATTGAGAGGTGTCTGGATCTATTTTAACTAGTTAAACAAGCTCAACGCAGCTTTGGTCAGATAAATCATTTTCAGGTAAGCGTTTTTTAAATTCCTGCTTTAGAAAGTAAAAGCTTACCGATGCTTGAATACAAACTGTAACTACAGAGACATACCAAAGCTGTTCAATTTGAAAATAATTTTGTTGTGAGATCCAAAGAGCAGGCATGATAAATGTGACTAAACGGGTCGCGGTACTAATTAAAGCTGGCATGGTATTACCCAGTGACTGAAACATACCTGAGCAGGTGAACACTAAACCTGATGGCACAAAGTTCCAACAGATAATTTGCAAAAAGGCCACACTGATTAAGATCACTTCTTTGTCATTAGAAAAACCTTGTAGCATCAATTCAGCTTGGCTTAAACAGGCTAAAGTGAGTATTGCCATAAGTGAGCAAGTCATGATGGCAGTCCAAGTAAAGGTTTCTCTAACCCTAGAATAGTTTTTGGCGCCAAAGTTCTGCCCTGCAATCGCAGGCGCAGCAAAGGCAATGGCCATGGCAGGTAAAAACAATGATTGCATTATACGTGAACCAAGGCCAAATGCTGCTTGTGCATCAGCACCAAAAGGTTGAATTAACCAATAAATACTGCCCATATAAACAAACATTAAAAAGAATTCGCCACCAGCGGGTAGGCCAATAGCGAGTAGTTTTTTAATGCGTGGCACATTGATTTGCCAAAGGGAAAAATCAACGTTGACGTATTTTTCTGCTGATTTAAAGTAATAAAATAAAAGAAAAACCGCGAAGATTACCGATAGTGAGCTAGCAAAGCCGGCACCTGCAATTCCCATGGAAAATCCCGTTCCCCAGCCCGCAATCAATATCGGTGATAGGATAATATTAAGTAAGATAGAGAGTATTTGAATCACCATAGTAGGCTTGACTATGCCTCTACCACGTAGTGCCGCACTGATGGAAACCATGACAAATTGTAATGCCATACACGGAATGAACCAATGCAGGTAAGCTAATCCCATCGTTACTGTTTCAGAATCTTGAGAAATCAGCTTAAGGTAAGATTCTGCCCCTAAGTAACCAACAATACAAACCACGATGCCCATTAGGGTAGCTATCATCATAGATTGATTGAAGGTGATATTCGCATCTGGTTGATCTTTTGCCCCAACGGCATGAGAGATAAGTGATGCGGTACTAACATTGAGTATTTGCGTCAACGCGAAGATCAAAAACATCGCATTTCCTGCCAAGCTTAAGCCTGCTAAGGCAGCAGAGCCCAACTTACCGACAAAATATAGATCAACGATAAAATATAGTGTTTGAATAAACATACCTATCATCATAGGGAATGCCATCGTGACTAAATGTTTAGGTATAGAGCCTTGGGTAAGATCTTTCATGGTTGATGGAGTCCATTTATGAATAAAACAGCTTAAAACCGCTAGAATTTTATGCGAGATAATATATCGTATCTTAGCGCTTAAATACATAGGGAATCGGTATTGGGGCGAGGTTTCCGCTAATTTGTATTGAAGGGGAGGATATGTAAGTGTGGCCTTAAAGTTCTTTACTTAAAATCTATTTTATGCAATCTTAATTTTTTGATTTTAAACAGTTTTTGTTAAGGAAAACAGATGAAATTCCCATTATGGATTTTAGAGGGAATAGTAACGCTATTCTTTATTACTTCAGTAAATTCGAGTGAACTAACTTACGCTGATTATGCCAAGCTTCCAGAAAAAAGTATGGTAGTGGTATCTCCCTCGGCTACAAAGATGGCATACCGGCACACAAGTAATGGACGTGATATGTTGATTGTCCTTGACCTTACTAATGGTAGCATTATTAGAGCGATCTCCATTGAAGAAGTAAATCCTGATAATGTGTACTTCATTGACGATAACCGCTTAATTTTTGTGGTGTCGAAAAATAGTCGACTATTTGGTTTTCGAGGGCGACATGATGTTAGCGTTGCTTATTCATTTAGCCTGGATACTGGAAAAATATACCAATTGATGACTGCGGGTGATGGTATTTATAGAGGGCAAACCTCTTTAGGTGGTATTGTTGGTGTGTCAGATGATCACAAGTATGCTTATATGCCCGCTTGGCAAAGTGAGTCTAGATATAGTTTATTTAGGGTTAATCTAACCAAACATAGAAAGCCTAGGATACATAAAAAAGGCACTTCAGATACGGTTGATTTTTTTGTCGGTGATAATGGGGAGTTATTAGCACGAGAGCGATATAATAACGAGACAAATTTACATAAACTAGAAGCTTGGCAAGATGGCAACTGGGTTAGTATTTTTAAAGACGAAACTGAAGTTCAACGTGTTTCATTTGTTGGTGTTACTCCAGATAAAGAAAAGTTGGTAATGATACGTCAAGATGGCGAACATGGCCGTTGGGCATATTATACTATTTCTCTGAAAGACGGTGCTATTTCAAAGCCTCTCTTTAGTCGTGAAGATCGAGATGTTGAAAATGTATTAACTGATATTAACCGAGTAGTATACGGCGTACGTTATTCTGGATTTAAGCCGAGTTATGAATTTTTTGACGAAAAATTGAACGCACGAATCCGCGGCATAAATGCAGTTTTACCTGATAGTGCCTTGACCATCTTTGATTATACGCCTGATTGGTCGAGTATTGTTTTACATATGGATGGTGCCGGAAATTCAGGTCAATTTATTCGCTACCAAGGAGGCAAGCTAGACCTGCTTACTCATGCTAGACCTAATATTAAATCTGAGCATGTTAATCAAGTTCAAGAGATAACTTATAAAGCACGTGATGGTCTAGTTATTCCAACACTATTAACTCTGCCAAAAAATAAACCATTGATAAACCTTCCTGCGATTATGATGCCGCATGGAGGGCCAGAGTCCTACGATAAAATAGACTTTGATTGGCTAGCGCAATATTTTGCCAGTCAAGGTTATTTAGTTATTCAGCCGCAGTTTAGAGGCTCAAAAGGATTTGGTATTAACCACTTATTGAAAGGTCGTGGCGAATGGGGACGCAAGATGCAAGATGACCTAACTGATGCCGTTAATTTCTTGGTTAATGAGGAAAAAGTTGATGCTAAACGTGTCTGTATTGTCGGTGCAAGTTACGGTGGCTATGCAGCACTTGCAGGTGCCGCCTTTACTCCTGATGTTTATAAATGTGTAGTATCAATAAATGGTGTCGCTGATATCCCTAGCATGTTAAAAGGCGATAGGCGAAGATATGGCCGTGATCATTGGGTAGTTTCATATTGGGATAGAGTGATTTCAAACGGTAACTTAGAGGAAGATCATCTGAAAAAAATCTCACCGATAAATGCAGTTAAAAACATTAACGCACCAGTACTTTTGATACATGGTGAGCATGATTTAGTTGTACCATTTAATCAATCAGAAGATATGTTTGATGAAATGGAAGATGCTGACAAGCAGGTAACCTTTATTGAGTTAGAAGATGGAAATCATCATTTAAGTAACGCTAAGAACCGTGCTAAGGCTCTTGAAGCAATTGATAAGTTTATAAAGCGGCATTTGTAGCTGATACCGTAATATATTGCTATTATTTGATCGTTTCAGTGAGAAGTTTTATTTTATTATGAATGCTATTCTATATTACATTCACGATCCCATGTGCAGCTGGTGCTGGGGATATCGCCCTGTGTGGAATGCTTTAAAATTAAATCTGTCTGACTCTATCCAAGTTGAATATGTTGCAGGAGGACTAGCTCCAGACTCTAGTAAACCAATGCCAGTTGAGCAACAGGCTATGATTAAAGCACACTGGCACTCTATCGCAGAAAAATTAGGCACAGAGTTTAACTTTGATTTTTGGAGTAAGAATACGCCACGGCGCTCTACTTATAATTCATGCAGAGCTGCTATTGCTGCGAATAAGCAAAGTTATCAAGTGCAAATGGTTGAGGCGATTCAACAAGCTTACTATCTGCGTGCTTTGAATCCGTCAGATAATGATGTACTTATAGGTTTAGCGAAAGAGCTGTCTAAGCAAGTATGTACATCCAAGTTGCCATTTGACTTAACTCGCTTTACTGCCGATTTTACTTCAGAAGAAACCCAACAAGCGTTAATTCGACAGATCCACTTAGCTAGAGAGTTAACCAATCAGGGTTTTCCTTCTCTGGTACTAGAATGTAATAACGTTCGGCGTCAAATTGTACTCAATTATAAAGATTACCAAGCAACACTGGCTGATATTAATCAAGCAACACTGGCTGATATTAATAAAGTAATCGATAAATAGTTTATTGGGCGCTGATAAATACGTAAAGGCAACAATTTCCTCATGTTTTTGTGTGTAGGCGAAAAAATAACCACTTAATTTCAATATTAGGTATGGGCTAGGCATTTATTCCTGTATAATGCGCGACCTTATTATTTGAGGTCTGCTTGTTATTAACAGCGGACATCAATCGCGGTTAATAACACCTAGGAATATCTTTTTGATCACTACATCGAACATTACAATGCAATTTGGCGCAGAGCCGTTATTTGAAAACATTTCGGCTAAATTTGGTAACGGTCACCGCTACGGTTTGATCGGCGCAAATGGCTGCGGTAAGTCTACATTTATGAAGATACTGAGTGGCGAGTTAGCTCCAAGCTCAGGCAATGTATCGGTTAGTACTGGCAACAAAGTAAGTACTTTGGGCCAAGATCAGTTCGCCTTTGAACAATACAGTGTTATTGATACTGTGATCATGGGCGATATGCCGTTATGGAAAGTAAAACAAGAAAGAGATGCTATTTACGCACAAGCTGAAATGAGTGAAGCCGATGGCATGCGTGCAGGTGAGTTAGAAAGCGAATTTGCTGAAATGGACGGTTACACCGCTGAAAGTCGCGCAGGCGAAATATTACTAGAAGCAGGTATTGATGAGTCTTTTCATTACGGTTC
>Ga0105348_1002194_pt1 | contig 11961 bp, 10 predicted proteins | sample EN8Hudsemesocosm_2_FD_83504 | JGI IMG/M metagenome (GOLD analysis project Ga0105348, IMG submission 83504) | Methane-oxidizing microbial communities from mesocosms in the Hudson Canyon - EN8C Hudson Canyon | ecosystem: Environmental > Aquatic > Marine > Cold seeps | place: Hudson Canyon... | reverse complement strand
TTTTGTTTGCTAGTATCTTTTTATTAGAAAAGAGGGTGGCTTTAAGGTTCGTAATGGGGGAATAGTGGGGGTAATTTGAGAGTGTTAAAAACACCTAATAAAAAATAGCATTAAAATCAATATTTTATGGGTGAAAGTTTTACGAGGACGGCGGGAATATGTTTTTAGTGTGCAGAAGGTAATAAACCCTAAGAAAATCAATCTCTTAGGGTTTATTTTTTGGGACGGCGTCTGTCGAACCGGAAGTCTAACTATATGATTATAAAAAGTAAAACAATATTAAAAAAATAAAGTGTTACTTTCAGTGTTACTAAAAATAAAAGTCACATGGGAGTAAATGTGAAAAAATCAAGTTAGTTTGCTCTCTTCTGATTTGTTATTCATTCCCTAAGTAGCACAAGTTGACGGCGTGGTATTAGGCTTTAAATAGCTGTAATAAGACATAACGATACAGATCAACTAGACTATTATAAGAGCAAAAGCGCAGTCTGAAACTGTGAATAATAGTTTGCTATAATACGAAACGAAACTAATTTTTACGAATCCGGCAATAAGGTATTGTTAGCATAAAGGCTCGTATTCACTTTTAATAGAAGCTAGGAGTTTTACCCATTTATTTCTTTCGAAAATTATATTTTGACGAAATAAGTTCTCATCACTTTGAATCGAGCCTAGCAGACGAGGGGCTGATTCAATATGATCGTAGGTTGCCACGAGAGTAGCAACCAACGCACCATTAGGGGTGGATGATTGATGTAAATCTCCGGACATTACGACGTAATGTTCATTTTTTTTAACATCATCTTTGTGTTTTAAAGACTTGTTATAGTAATTTCCTGTTGGTTGAAGGCTTGCACCATTTGGGAAGTATTTAACTTCATAGCATTGGTTTGATGCAGCATCTTCTGAAACTTCACTAATTTCAAAAATTTCATTCTTAACGGAACCACAAATTACGAAACTAGTAAGTGAGAAAATATGGTCATGGATCTTATCGCTTTGCTCCTGGCTATGCCTCTCCACCGGTGGCCAGATATGTAGGCGTAAAGTTCCTTGTGAAAATGATGCCAACTTACAGTGTATAAATCCTAGTGCATGCCATTTTGGTGTATATGAATCACTATCATTGGCTAATAATGAAAGCAAATCATATATGTTCGATACTGGTTCTTTATTTATAATTTCATGAAACGCGCTTATAAAAAAATCATGCATATGGATTAACTTTTTCTGTGCAAATAGTGGCTACTTGTTCAAAAAAGTCCAGAGTCATGCTGGGGGTTTTTAAGTCTATTGAATCCAGTATATGAGAAACTTGTGGGCCATCAATAGAATCTAAATGAAAATTTGATTGCTTTAGAGGAGAAATATTTTTACTTTGCTTGCTGGATAATAAAATCTCATCTTTATATGACTTATAAAAGTGAGTGCTTTTAGGGCATATAATTGCAGGGGCAGCGCGATCCTCTTTAGTAATAATTACATAATCTTCTGATAAATCAATCCTAAAGGCAGAGTAATGACTACATAAGTATAAGCTGATTCTAAGCATCGGCTCTTCAACTTGGAAGGCTAACGTAGTTAAAATTGTAGCGCATAGCTAAATACGAACTTTTTCGGCGTCCCATTTACTTCTTTCTAGCAGGGAAGATGCTGTGCTTCTTCTGTAGTTTGCATGATTCTCACACAATTCATTATTAGATGGGTCTAGAATGACAGCTATAATTTCACGCGAGTGACTATTCTTCCTCGCCCAAGAGGCCATTTGTGGCAGCGTTTTTGTTCTAAAATATCGACCGCACCCTCCCTTATACCACCATAAATTAGTAGTTGGAAATGAACTGTCGAACAATTCTGGAAGTTCTCTAGGTTCTGATATTTTGATTTTTGCTTCTTTTATTTCATCTGGTGTAATCCAAAAAAGAAACACACCTATAAAAACAGTAACTAATAGTGACACCAGAAGTCCATCGGTGATATTGGTAAAGAATATAACCCATCCAGTTTTAATAGTTTGATCTATAATTGGAAGTAGAAAATATCTGCACAGTATTAGAATCAATGCTATTGATGATACGGTGCATAAAAAAATTTTCCTTGAGTACTTTTTATTTAATATATCGTTCATGATTTATTATCATTACCTAAAACTAGCTTTATTATTGCTCTATTAATTTCTTCGATACTTTTTACTTTTTTATTTTCAGTGCAAGCTATGCTATCCCACTTTTCGGATTGCTCCATTTGTTTATAAACAGAATAAACTTTTTCTAGGTAGTTATGGTCAGCTTCATGGATATCTTCTTTTTCATCGGTGTAGGTGCGCTGTTTTTTCTTTAAAACTAACTGTTTTGAAACGCATAGTGGAACATCAAGGAAAATTGTTATATCAGGCTTTGGTAATTCGTTAACATTATATTCCAACTCCTTAACCCACTCTATAAAATCTATTCTATCATTTTCTTGAAATTTGGCTGCTTGATGAGCCATATTTGATTCAACATAACGGTCACAAACAACATAAATACCTTGCTCTAGATCTTTCAAAAGTCTTTCTTTTTGTTCTAATCTGTCGGAAGCAAATAATATAGCTGCTAATTTAGGGTGAACTTCGTCAATTGTCCCAAACTCACCTCTCAGAAATGCACCGATTTCTTTTCCGAAAAAAGTTTGTTCATATGCGGGGAAACTATAAGTTTTAGCTTCAATCCCTATGCTATTTAATTCAGCAATAAGTTTGGTTGCTTGAGTCCCTTTTCCACTACCATCAATACCTTCGATAGTTATTAATTTACCAGTCATCATTTTACCAATTTTTTAATATATGAGAATAAAGCTCGAGGTCAATTCCAAGGTCTTCTATTACACTTGCAACTCTTTGCTTTCTAATCTCTGGAGTCCAATATGCTTCGTCGCGTAGACCCTTCTCTTTCGCAAATAAAGTTAAGTAAGTCTTTTCGACTAACTCTTTTAATTCCCCGCTTATGGAGTTAGATTCTATTTCTATACGTAAAACTTGTTTTAATGAATCCGAGATATGGCCAGCAGAAAAACACAGCACGCCATTATTATCTTCAACTTCTGTATAGGGATAACCATTTGCAGACAAAAGTGCTAATACAGCATTTTTTAAATTATCATCATTAGAAAGTACTAACTCTCTAAAGTTTTGATACTTGCTATGGTAGAAAACGTCTTGTAAGAACTCTTTACCTAATGAATTAGTCATCTTATTTTCCTCACTTTTCTTCAAAATTGTACATATTTCCGTCCCAGATTTTTCAATTAATCCTAATAATACAATGGACGAACCATTAGGTTTTCTATCACCCTTTTCCCAGTGTTTTATAGTATTAAGGTTAATGCAAAATGTTTCTGAGAATTGTTTTTGTGTCAGACCTGTAGTTTTTCTTATTCGTTTTACATCATCTGAAGTAAGTGCTTTATCACTTTCTTTCGGCATAAGTTAATATTCCAAGAAGCATATTAGTGATCAGTACTGATGGTAATCCAGAGGACTAGTTTATGCAAATTGATAATGCTTTAGCTGATGTTTTAATGGTTATTGCAAGCATGGTTTTACTGTGTGTATATAAATCATAATATTCTCAGCATTGATTTCAATTACTCTTTAATATTACTTACGGTACTTACTATTAGCTCTGTGGTGCAAAAATTGAGATATAGTTTTTTCAGAAAAAGTTATATTGAACTTAGCGGTAGACCCATCTGAATCTTTTCGAGTTAATACTAAATAAGCATTTGAGCATTATTGTTACTTATAATGCCTAATCCTTTATGTGAGTTAGAGTGCTAGATATTACATTTATTGTGCTGGTGATTCTAGAATGAATTAAGTCATTGGTTGACCATAATTTATATGACCTTTGCTCAGAAATAATTATTATTTCTGTAAGTATTACTCAATTTTGTTGAAATTCAAAAAGCTCTGTAACGCACTTAGATATATAGTTTAATGTGAAAGTCGGTGCTCAAAAAAATGTAATGAATAACAGATAGAAAAGTTATTAATAAGGTACATTATTAGGTAAATAGTAATAAGGTGATTTACTAAAAAAAAGTAGGTAACAACTCTCCATATTTTAGTTTTACTAAAATCCAGAGTAAGAAAAATAAAGGGGCGAACGATAATTCTATCTTCAGGTTATTCATATGCGGGTAATTCAAAGGTCAACTCGTTAATCAATACATTAACAAGGGCTACAAAGTGAAAGTGAGCCGCCTTAGACTTGTCTTTATAATATGGTGAGTTAGCCGTCATTTGGCGCGCACTTATTTCCCGAACTCTGTTATTTAGCTGTAGTTTTTTACAAACATCTTCACCATAAAGAATATTAATCCAGTCCCTTAATAGTCTGACTATCTCGTCGGATGAATATTTACGTGAGCACATCCCATGAAGTCGCCAAAGTTCTGCTAACACTTTATTCGTTGGCAATTGAGCCTGTAATATTTCGTTTTCTAGCTCTTTTATGTCTGATTTTACTTTTCGTTTTTTTAGGTACTCATCCCATAAATCTAATATATAAAGAGGAGGGATTGCAGCATAAGTAAGAATAGTGAACAACAATACTATCGGTAATAGCATCACTTGTTTAGTTCTTTGGTAGATAGAGTCGCCCCACGTGATCCCGCCGCTAAGGTCACCTAATGGATTTTCAATATCGAGCTTGTTTGCTTTAAGTTCAGACAAGTATTCTCTTGCTGAAACTAGTTTTGCCTTACGTGATAAATTTATACATTTTAGCTCGTTAGTGCTCAAGATTTTAATTCTTGATACTTTAATGAAATGAATGTGAGTTTTTTATTATGTACATTGCTGTCTCACCAAATAAATATTCAATTTTTATAAATTAACACATATAAACTAGGTATTCGTAAAGAAGATTTAGAGCTGGAATTTGTACTTAAAATAGAGTGTAGTGCTTTTTTTGAACTCTTTGATTTAAGCAGCCACTGACTCTATTACTTATTTAAGGGAGTAAGTAAATGAATGACTGCTAGATCTTTTGAGCGGTTATTCCTGAAACATGCGCGGTGATTTAGGCGGTTTCATTTCGCGCATATTGTGTCGACTCTGTCTTTAATTAGCTTAGCTGAGTGTAAATATGAAATTACGGCATGTGTTTGTTGTTTAAAGTAAGTTTTCTTAACTAAGTAAAGGGGAGAAGGAACTGATTTCAGTACCTTTTTTAGATGCTTATAGAAAAAACTACCGGTATAGTCATTTCTTATAACATAATGGCCAATAACGTCTTATATTGTTCAAGGAAAACGGTAAATGAGTCAAAGCGACATCAGTCAAACCCCAAACAACCTAGCAGCTTTCTGCTGGTCTATTGCTGACCTGCTAAGAGGTGACTTTAAGCAATCACAGTACGGTCGCATCATCCTACCGTTTACCTTGTTACGCCGCTTAGAAGGTGTACTAGAAGCAAGCAAAGAGCAGGTCTTAGCCGAAGTCGATAAAGTCCAAAAGATGAACTTGCCGGAAGAAGCTCAGGAAAAACTACTACTTCGCGCCACTGGCGGTTTAAGCTTCTTCAATACCTCTAAAATGGATTTATCCAAGCTCGGTCAAGATGATATTAAATCCAACCTTGAACGTTATATTCAATGCTTTTCAAAAGACGCGCGTGAAATATTCGAATACTTCAACTTCGCGGAATTCATCGGCCAGTTAAACGATTCAGATTTACTGTTCAAAGTGGTGCAAAAGGTAAGAAAGACAGACCTTAGCCCGGCAGCCATTTCAAACCACGACATGGGTTTAACCTTTGAAGAGCTGATCCGTCGTTTTGCTGAAGGCTCTAATGAAACCGCAGGGGAGCACTTTACCCCACGCGACATCGTGCGTCTCACCACTTCTCTGGTATTTATGGAAGATGATGATGCATTGACCAAACCTGGCATCATTCGCACCATCTACGACCCCACAGCGGGGACGGGCGGCTTCCTCTCTTCAGGCATGGAATATGTACACGAGTTAAACCCGAAAGCGGTGATGCGAGCCTTTGGCCAAGAGCTAAACCCAGAGAGCTACGCGATCTGTAAAGCGGATATGTTGATCAAAGGTCAGGATGTCACCAATATCAAACTCGGTAATACCTTATCGAATGACCAGCTCTACGCCGATAAGTTTGATTACATGCTATCCAATCCGCCATTCGGAGTAGATTGGAAAAAGATCGAACAAAAAATTAAAGAAGAAAATACCCTCAAAGGCTTTGAAGGTCGCTTCGGGCCAGGTTTACCCCGTGTATCAGACGGCTCGTTACTATTCCTCTTGCACCTGATTAGTAAATTGCGCGATGTTTCTTCATCAAAAGACGAAGGCTCTGACGGAGGTGCGCGTATTGGTATCATCCTCAATGGGTCGCCGCTGTTTACCGGTGGTGCCGGTTCGGGTGAGTCCGAAATTCGTCGTTACATCCTCGAAGCAGATTTGTTAGAAGCCATTGTCGCGCTGCCCACCGATATGTTCTACAACACGGGTATTGCCACCTATGTGTGGGTGCTCTCCAACAAGAAAGCTGATGAACGGAAGGGTAAAGTACAACTGATTAACGGCGTGAACCTCTGCGGTAAAATGCGTAAATCCTTAGGTTCCAAGCGTAACGAAATGAGCGCAGACGATATTCGCACCATTACCCGCACCTTTGGTGCCTTTGAAGTGGTGGATGCCCGTGAACTAGATAAACCTGCCGAGCAAAAAAGTAACCGTGGCCGACAGTCTGCTAACGCTAAAGTCGAAGCGCCCAAAACCTTCGCCAGCAAGATCTTTGATACCCATGAGTTTGGTTATCGTCGTATCACTATTGAACGACCTTTAAGAGAAAGCTACCAATTCAGCGATGAACGTTTAGCCGAACTGCGCTTTGCAGCCAAGCCTTTGAATGCACCAATGAAGTGGATATATGAGACCTATGGTGAGAGCTGGTCAGACGATAATGAGTGTGAAAGCTACGGTGTATTGGCCGAGCATGAATCCGATATCCGCAAACACCTGAAAGCGCACTTCAGCGAAATAAAAGAAGCCAAAATCAAAGAACTGTTAGACAGCAAAACCTGGCTTATCCAAAAACAAATCCTGCTCAAAGCAAAACATCTACAAGCAGAGATTGGCAATGAACAGCATGATGATATGAACCAATACGATGCGGTGGTTAAATCAGCAAGCAAAGCGCAGGGCATTAAGCTGGAAGCCAAGGAACTCAAGCAAATCACCGCCGCTGTCAGCTGGAAAAACCCAGAAGCAGAAAAGGTCATTAAGAAAGTCCACAAAAACACCGACCCCAATCCGTTTTATGGTTTGTTTGCGGGTGAAGGCAAAGAGCAAGGTCAAACGATAGAGTACAAGCCCGATGGCGACCTGCGTGATAATGAAAACGTCACGCTTGATCCAACGCAGTCAGTAAATGACCTCAACGAAGCCTACTTCCTTAAAGAAGTACAACCCCATGTGCCTGATGCCTGGATAGATGCCAGCAAGAAAGACGCTAAAGATCAGGAAGTCGGTATTGTTGGATATGAAATTCCGTTTAACCGGCATTTTTATCAGTATCAGCCGCCTAGAGATTTAGTGGAAATTGATGCGGACTTGGATGCGGTGAGTGCCGAGATTATGAATCTACTGCAAGAGGTTCATTCGTGATGGCGGGGAAATATCAGGCTTATCCTGAATATAAAGAATCTGGTGTCGAATGGGTGGGAGATTATCCCGCTAACTGGAATTTAACTCGTGTGAAATTTGAATCTTATGTTAAAGCTCGTGTTGGCTGGCATGGTTTGAAGTCTGATGATTTTACAGACGAAGGGCCGTATTTAGTCACAGGATCAGACTTCAAAGGGCCTGTAATTAAATGGACAGACTGTTATCACTGTGATATTGAGCGATATGACCAAGACCCTTATATCCAATTGCGGGAGGGTGATTTACTAATCACTAAAGACGGGACAATTGGTAAAGTCGCATTGGTTAGTGGCTTAGACGGAAAAGCGACACTCAATAGTGGCGTCTTTGTCGTTAGGCCTTTGGCAGATAACTACACAAGTAAATTCTATTTTTGGCTTTTACAATCTAGAGTTTTCACTGGCTTTGTTGATTTAAATAAAACTGGAAGCACTATAGTTCATTTGTATCAAGATACATTTGTGAACTTTAGATATGCAATGCCTAGTTTCAGTGAGCAGCTAAAGGTAGATGAATTCCTCGACCACGAAACCGCCAAAATCGACACTCTGATCGAAAAACAACAACAGCTGATCAAACTGCTAAAAGAAAAACGCCAGGCCGTGATCAGCCATGCCGTCACCAAAGGTCTCAATCCTAATGCCCCCATGCGCGATTCGGGGGTTGAATGGTTGGGGGAAGTGCCTGAGCATTGGAAAGTTTGCCGTCTCAAGCAAATTATAAAATCCGGTTCATCAATTTCATATGGCGTAGTTCAGCCAGGAGAGCCTCTGGATGAGGGCGTTCCATTCGTTCAGACAACAAATATGTCGCAAGGCACTTTTGATTTGGATGATCTTCAAAAAACAACGATAGAAATCGCTAAGGCATACCCAAGGTCTACTTTAATTGGGGGGGAAGTTATTTTAGGTATTCGTGCGTCTATCGGGGCGGCCTATGTAGTCCCAGAAAGCCTGATAGGATGTAATTTATCTAGAGGCGTTGCCAGAATTATTCCAAATGATCATATTCTATCTGAGTATTTAGTCTCATATTTTGGCACTGGAGCTGTTGATCGTTACTGGGGGTTAAGTAAGCAAGGGAGTACATTTAGTGAGGTCTCAATTGAAACAGTAAAAGAGTTATCTCTTCCAGTGCCTCCAATTGAAGAGCAAAAACTAATTTATAGCTGGATTGGAGAAAGAGTTACTCGATTAGACTACACGTTTAAAAAGGCGATGGAGCAAACATCATTACTACAAGAGCGCCGTACAGCCTTAATCTCTGCAGCTGTCACCGGAAAAATCGACGTAAGGCACTTTAATCCAGAAGATGGGCAAACCCCAGAGCCTTCAAATAAAGATAGTGAGGCTGCATAATTGGCTGAGCAACCAAAGCAATTAACCATCACTGAGCAGATTGATGCTGACGAAGGGCTCATGTCCAAGCGTAAGTTGTTGACGGTGACTTCACTCATCCTATTGGCGCTTTCCTTTTCTGGAGCAAAAGTGGAAGAGGCGAATACTTTCATTTTGAAGCTCAGCTTTGAGAATCAGCATGGTATTAGTGTCTTGCTAGTGTTGGCCGTGTTTTTCCTATCAATTAGGTATTTCAACTATGCGAAGCCATATCATCGTCAATTGTATGAATTATGGTCAAGTAGAATGCTGGCTGATAGTTATTTTATCTTGCATGATCCGCATGGAGGTGACCCTGTGGGTTTGATTGTTGAGAAAGAACCAAAAGACCTTAATGTCGAAGAGGTCCGATATGAGGGTGGGGGGATGTCTTGTTCTTATAAGTGTTCTCGTATTTTTACTAGAGCGTTATCATATTCTGTTTGGAACCGGCATGAAGAATATGAAATTGACGTGAATGTTGGACGGGAGCACTACCTACAATGTCTTAGGTTGGAGGCTGGGTACCAATTTGAAAGTTTTTTCTCATATAGAGAAAATCTAGATATACAGGCGCCCTATTTATTAGCTGTATTGTCTATTTTAAGTTACTTTTTTAATGAGCAGCTTCAACTGGTTTTGAATCTGTTGTCGGTATAGTTTTAAGGAAATAGCTTGTTGTTAATGTGAGTACAAATTACAAACTTTAAAGAGATGAGTGAAAAGATGACTGATAATAATGAGCCCTTAGCGCCAATGGGGGAGATATTACTATTTCAAAGTAATGATGGGGCGACACGGGTAGAGTGCCGTTTTGAATCCGATACCTTATGGTTGACTCAGGCTCTTATTGCAGACTTGTACCAAAAGAATGTGCGAACAATTAATGAACACCTACAGAATATCTATTCGGAAGGCGAACTTGATCAAATCTCAACCATCCGGAATTTCCGGATAGTTCGTGATGAAGGTGGCAGGCAGGTAAATCGAAGCCTAGAGCACTATAATCTTGAGGCGATTCTGGCAGTGGGTTATCGAGTACGGTCAGCACAAGGAACCCAGTTTAGGCAGTGGGCGACACGTACTCTTCAGGAATATCTGGTTAAAGGCTTCGCGATGGATGACGAACGCCTGAAGAACCCACCAGTAGGTCAGTCTTCAGTGCCAGACTACTTTGATGAGATGCTTGAACGCATCCGTGATATACGAGCCAGTGAGCGCCGTATGTATTTAAGGGTGAAAGATATTTTCACGCTGGCGGCCGATTACAGCCCAAGTAATAAAGATACAACGTCCTTTTTTCAAATTATGCAAAACAAGCTGCACTTTGCTTCGACGGGTTTAACGGCAGCAGAGTTAATTCATCAGCGTGTCGATGCCACTAAACCTAATGCCGGTTTAACTACCTTTAAAGGAAATGAACTGCGCAAAACGGATGTCACGATTGCAAAAAACTATCTGCAAGAAGATGAAATTAAAGCATTGAATCGTATTGTGGTCATGTGGTTGGATTATGGTGAAGACCAAGCCTTACAGCGTAAGCAAGTATTCTTAAAAGACTGGCAAGTGAAGTTAGATCAGTTTTTACAATTTAACGGCCGAGCCGTTTTACAGGGCTCTGGTCACATTGCTAAGGCTGCAGCAGATACAAAAGCTAAATCAGCTTATGATGAATATGCAGAAAACAGAAGACGTTTAAAAGAAGCAGAAGGTGAAACCTTAGCGATTGAAGCATTAGCGAAGCAGCTTAAAAAAGATAAAAAATAAGGATATAAAGCATGGCAAGCGCAAGTGAGTTCGCGTTTCAAAACGAAATGATTCAGCAGTTAGTCGCCAATGGCTGGTTATTAGGTGACCCTAAAAAATACAACCGCGAACTAGCTTTGTATGAAGAAGATGTCTTGGGTTTTATTAAAGATACCCAAGATGAACAGTGGCAAAAGTTCAAAGCGCTTTACCCGAATGATCCTGAAGGTAAGTTTCTAGAACGTGTCGCCGCACAGCTCAACAAAGCTGACCCTAATGCGGCCAATAAAGAAATGCGCACTTACGGCACTTTGGGTGTTTTGCGTCATGAGCTACGTGACCGTGGCACCCGTTTTAGCTTATGCCAGTTTAAACCCGAACATGATTTAAACCCCGATACCTTGGCACGTTATAAACAGAACCGTTGTCGTGTCGTACCTGAGTTAGTCTATTCACCTTGGGCGACTGACGAACACGAAGCCGAAACAGGCACTCGAGCTAAGAAGTGGCGTATTGATCTGGTGTTGTTTGTGAATGGTCTACCTGTGGCGACCTTGGAATTGAAGTCAGAGTTTAAGCAGGCGGTTCAAAATGCTATTAAACAATACAAAACCACGCGCTTTGCCATCGACCCGGCCACCAAAAAACCAGAGCCTTTATTAACCTTTAAACGCGGCGCATTGGTACATTTTGCGGTGAGTCAGTACGAAGTGTATATGGCCACTCGCCTTGAGGGGGATAACACCTACTTCTTGCCCTTTAACAAAGGCACAAAAGAAGGTGGAGCCGGCAACGATGTACCTGCTGACGTAAACCAATACGCGACCGATTACTTATGGAATGCAGTATTACTGCCCGATAACCTGTTAAATATTCTGGCTCGTTTCGTTCATTTACAGATTGAAGAAAAAGAAGACTGGGAAGGCCGCAAGTACAAGAAAGAAACTTTAATCTTCCCGCGTTACCACCAGTGGGATGTGGTCAGCCAGTTAGTCAATGCGGCTCGCACCGAAGGTCCTGGTCATAAATACCTGATTCAGCACAGTGCCGGTTCCGGTAAATCAAACTCCATTGCCTGGTCGGCGCACCAGTTATCCTCCATTCATAATGCAGAGGGTAACAAAC
>Ga0105348_1002190_pt1 | contig 11977 bp, 11 predicted proteins | sample EN8Hudsemesocosm_2_FD_83504 | JGI IMG/M metagenome (GOLD analysis project Ga0105348, IMG submission 83504) | Methane-oxidizing microbial communities from mesocosms in the Hudson Canyon - EN8C Hudson Canyon | ecosystem: Environmental > Aquatic > Marine > Cold seeps | place: Hudson Canyon... | reverse complement strand
TTCAAAATAACAGGGTGGATAAACACCATTAAGTTGTTCTTCGAAGAGTCATTCGTTGTGCTTTTAAATAGGTAGCCTAAAATTGGGATATCGCCTAACAGAGGTACTTTGTTTTCAGTCTCATCGCGCTCATCTGATATTAATCCACCAAGCACTAACACCTGATTATCTTCGATGAGAACACGAGTCTTAATTTCTCGCGTGTTGGTAATAATATCCTCAGCAACGGTCGAAGGGCTGATGCTAGATACTTCTTGCTCAATATCCAAGGTAATAGAGTCGCCTTGATTTATTTGTGGCAAAATTTTCAGCTTAACCCCTACATCTTGTCGCTCAATAGTTTGAAATGGGTTATCTGTTGACGAAGAGTCGCTAGTACTTTTTCCTGTAACAAAGGGTACGTTTTGCCCTACAACAATTTCAGCTTCCTCATTATCTAAAGTTACTAGCGTGGGCGTAGAAAGAATATTGCTGGATGTGTCGGCAGCTAATGCATTAACAAGCGCACGCAAGGAGCCATTACTGTAAAAGCCAAGTGTAATGCCATTGTTTGAAATTGATACATTATCTCCAAAACCATCAAATGAAGGTGAATTAGTCGTTGATAATCGAGTGCCGCCAAATACGCCATCGCCAGTACCGGTCGTTGCGGAATCAGAGGTATTCCACTGTACGCCCAGTTCTTTAGCTCTTTCCGTGGAGACTTCTACAATAAGGGCTTCAACTAAAACTTGCGCTCTGCGTATATCAAGCTTCTTGATCACACTTTTCATTGTTTCAAGTATCGATGGCGGCGCAGTTATAACAATGGCGTTGGTTGCTTCGCTGGATTGAATGTTAACTTCAACGCTGGCTTGTTTTTGGTCTTTTTCTGCTTTCTGTGCGCTACCGGCGATGCCTTCGAGAATGGGAACTATGTCTTTTGCTTTGGAGTAATGCAGGTAGATAACCTGGGTGTTGCCTTCGCCTTCTAGGGGTGTGTCTAAGCGCGCTATAAGCTTTTCAATTTGTTCGCGACGGGCAGGGTCGCCGCTCATAAGGATGCTATTAGAGCGTTCATCGGCGGCAAATGTTACAAAAGAGCCCGCATCATCCTTGCTGCCTTTAGGTATCAATGCGCTCAACACTTTAATCACTTCTTTGGCGCTAGCGTATTTCAGCGGAATGATGTTGATATCAATATTGCCTACTTTATCAATGCTTTGAATGATGCCGACGATACGGTTTATGTTGGAGGCACGATCTGAAATGATAAGTGCATTGCTGGCCGGGTAAGCAGCTAGGTGTCCGACTTGTGGAATCAATGGCCGCAGTAACTGAACCAATTGCGCTACCGCAACATTTTTTACTTTGATGACGCGTACAACAACCTCGTCACCTTGAGCATCAGATCCTTTCTCGATGAGGGGTATATTGATTTGTTTGGCGTTAACATCCGGAATAATCTTGATAGCTTCATTGGTTTCTACCGCCGCATATCCGTGGACTTGTAGTACGGAAAGAAACACTTGATAGGACTCGTCGGATGTCAACGTTTCTGGCGCTAATACAGTGACCTTGCCTTTCACTCTCGGGTCAATAATGATGTTCTTACCGGTTTTCTCTGCGACCCAATGTATAAGGCCGCGGATATCCGCGTCCTGCATATTCATGGTGAGCTCTTCGCTCTGGTTTGCGGCAATGGCATTATCTTCTGCGGCAAAAACCCCTTGAGAGGTTAGAAGCATCCCCGCAATGATGAGCCCGGTAAGAGGGCGTTTTTTAAAACTCATCAATTTATAGTCCTTTTAAGTGCTAACTCTAGTTCTAATTCTGAGAGTTTCTCAGTTTTTTTCTCAATTGGTCCAGGCGTTGCCGGATGCTTTCTTTTTGATCCGGTTTGCTGTTGGTTGCTCTGCTTGGTGTTGGCGTTCTGGTTCTTGCGCTGATCTTGTTATTCGAGGCGTTAGTGCTAGAAAAGCTTTGCTTAGAAGAACCCGATGAAAGTTCAGGAAATAATAGGGTTTCTTGACGCCCGTTCCTTCTGAGGATAACCCTGTCTGAATACACGGCATCCACAACAGTATTGCCCTCTAGTGAGTCACCGACCTTGTAGTGTTTTGCTTGTTTATTTGAGCCTTCAATAAGAGCGGATCCTTGTGTTGGCTCTGTTTTCGCAAAGGTGCCTCGAAGGGTTAAGTTTAATGCGGTTTCTGGTATGTCTTTAGGCTGGATATTTTCTATCTTTTTTGCAACCTTCTTTCCAAAGAGGTTGGCAGAAAGAATATTGCCTAATGCATAAGCGCTCGATGATTGATGCACCGCTTCGATTGCGTCGTTAGTTAATGATTGATGCTCAATTTCATCTAGGTGTTTTTTAGCACTAGAGCTTGAGATATAACTGAAAACAAAATAACCAAAGCGATGAGTAGAAGTACAGGCTTCGAGTAACGGGCGGCATAAACGGCTAAGTTTTCTGTCGAGATCAGGGTAGTCACTTTGTATCCATGTGGTTGTCTGTATCCACGCAATTAAGTGGTCACTAGGCCTATTGCCATATATCGGCCATATTACCGAAGCATTAAGGGATAATATCAGTTTTCTAGATGAGATAGTGATTCTAACTGATTAAAAAAACTGGTGTTCTAGGCATCGCGGGTCACACCATAGTTGGGTAGAATGAGTCGCAAAAGGGGAGTAATTAAGGGAGGCTCGCTGCGATTTGTTACAGAAACGTCATAATTCGTTATAGCAGCGTTTTGTATACTTAATATTCAAATTATTCCCGTCGTGTGCGTAGAGTTCTTTGAACCATCGTTTACGACGAAATAGGGACATCATTTCATGGAATCTCAAGCAGAGCCCGATCAAGGGGCTCAGTCAGTTGCTGTAACCCGGCTGCCATTTTCCTTTGCGAAAAAACACGGTTTGGTTTTATCCGAAGAGCAGGGCATAGCTACTGTGTTTTACCGTTCAGGTGTGAGCGCTGGAGTTATTAATGAAGTGGGTCGGGTCAGTCGCTATTTAGCTTCTTTCAAACAGGTATCTGATGCTGAATTTGATAGCCTGCTTTCCGAGGCATATCAACAAGACTCATCTGAAGCTATACAGTTTGTCGAAGGACTCGGCGATGATATGGACCTCGCAAAATTAGCGGATTCTGTACCTGAAACTGAAGATCTTCTTGAACAGGAAGATGATGCTCCAATCATTCGTCTGATTAATGCCTTGTTGACTGAAGCCGTAAAAGAAAATGCTTCTGATATCCATATTGAAACCTACGAACGACGTCTGGTTGTTCGTTTTAGGGTTGATGGTGTGTTACGGGAAGTTGTGCAGCCTAAGCGAGAATTAGCACCATTATTAGTGTCCCGTATTAAGGTAATGGCTAAATTAGACATTGCCGAAAAGCGTGTGCCGCAAGATGGTCGTATTTCCTTACGAGTCGCAGGTAGAGAAGTAGATATACGCGTTTCTACCATGCCTTCTAGTAATGGTGAGCGGGTTGTTTTGCGCCTGCTGGATAAGAAGGCGGGGCGTTTGGATCTTTCCCATTTAGGCATGGTTGACGCTGATTTAAATGCCATGGATGTCGCAATCCGAAAACCTCATGGCATTATCTTAGTTACCGGACCAACAGGTTCTGGTAAAACCACCACACTTTACGCGGCATTAACACAGATTAACGACCACACCCGCAATATTCTCACCGTTGAAGATCCTATTGAGTACAACCTAGAAGGCATCGGACAGACGCAGGTTAATACCAAGGTGGAAATGACATTTTCTCGCGGACTTCGCGCAATCCTACGGCAAGACCCCGACGTGGTGATGGTGGGTGAAATTCGTGATTTAGAAACTGCAGAAATTGCCATTCAAGCCAGCTTAACCGGGCATTTAGTGTTATCCACCCTGCATACCAACAGTGCAATCGGATCCGTCACCCGATTGCATGATATGGGCATTGAGCCATTTCTATTGTCGTCGAGTTTATTGGCGGTGTTAGCGCAGCGACTGGTACGTGTTTTATGCGAAGACTGTAAAGAGAGCTATTTGCCCGATGAAGCTGAATGTGAGTTCTTAAAGGTTGATAAATCAAATCCGCCGAAAATTTATCGTGCAACTGGATGCGATACCTGTAATCGACTCGGTTATAAAGGTCGGGTAGGTATTTACGAATTTATTGAGGCTGATGAACAGCTACGCACATTAATCCACAGTCAGGCCAGTGAGCAAGACCTTATTCGTTATGCGCATAGCAAGGGCAAGAGCATAAGTGATGATGGCCGCACTAAAGTGCTTCAAGGTATTACCACACTTGAAGAAGTACTTCGCGTTACTCGAGAGGCATAGTTGTGGCGGCGTTTGAATATGTAGTGCTTGATCAGAAAGGCAAGCAACAAAAAGGGGTGCTCGAAGGCGATAGTGCCCGACAAGTGCGTCAACAGTTGCGTGACAAAGGCTATGCGCCATTAAGTGTTGAGGAAACCGTACAAAAACAAAACAAACAAACAGGATTCAGCTTTAGTGCTGGAGGTTCATTAAGTTCATCCGAATTGGCACTGATAACACGGCAATTATCGACGCTAGTACAATCGGGTTTGCCCCTTGAAGAGACTTTAAAAGCTGTTAGCCAGCAAACGGAGCAGCAGAAAACCCGCAACATGATGATGGCAATACGTGCCAAGGTATTGGAAGGTCATACCTTAGCTAATGCGATGGGTGAATACCCTAAAGCTTTTAGCTCATTATTTCGCGCTACGGTTGCAGCGGGTGAGCACGCAGGACATCTTGATTTAGTACTCAATCGACTGGCCGATTACACAGAAGCAAGGCAACAAACCCAGCAAAAAGTGCAATTGGCTATGCTGTACCCCGCAATACTAACCTTCGTTGCCATAGGTATAGTTATATTTTTGCTGGCTAACGTTGTGCCCGAAATAGTTGGGGTGTTTGCTAAATCCGGGCAAGAGTTACCTTGGTTAACGAAAGGGTTGATAGCGACTAGTGATTTCATTGTTAACTACTGGGCTTGGTTATTGTTGGTGATAATAGTAGTAATCATCAGTATAAAAACGGCTTTAAAACGGGAGCCTATTCGAAAGAGGTTACATAAATTTTTTTTGAACTTTATCTTAACTCGGAAGTTTAGTCGTGGTATCAACGCGGCTCGTTTCGCAAGTACGTTGAGTATTTTAACGTCCAGCGGTGTGCCCTTAGTAGAAGCTATAAAAATCGCCGGTGCTGTATTATCAAATTTATGTTTGAAGGAATCTGTTGCAAAGGCCTCTCAACGTGTTACTGAAGGCGCTAGTTTAAAAGCTTCGCTTGATGAGTGTGGTTTTTTCCCACCGATGATGTTGCATATGATCGCTAGCGGCGAGGCAAGTGGGGAGCTCGATGATATGCTCGAGCGAACAGCTCTATATCAGGATCGGGAAATTGCGAACCTGGTTGATACTGCTACGGGGTTGTTTGAGCCCATTATGTTGCTGTTAATGGCGGGAATTGTTCTTGTTATTGTCATGGCGATTATGATGCCGATTATGGAATTTAATCAATTAGTATAGAAATAGGAATGATTAATGTTATTTAATAAACGATGTTTAGATCTAATAAATAAATATAAAAAGCCACAATCATTATCACGGCAACAAGGTTTTACCCTGATAGAAATTATGGTAGTTATGGTTATCTTGGGAGTTTTGATAGCTGCAGTGGCACCCAATATATTAGGGCGAGCCGATGAATCAAAAATTACTGTCGCTAAATCTGATGTTCGTAATGTAGGCGGAGCATTAGATCTATATAAGTTGGATAATCACCACTACCCATCCTCTGAGCAAGGATTAAAAGCATTAGTAGAAAAACCAACAGGATTTCCAGAAGCTAAAAACTGGCGCCGCCCTTATTTAAAGAAAGAACCGCTAGATCCGTGGGGCAATCCATATCGCTACCTCAATCCAGGTATTCACACTGATATTGACGTTTATTCATTAGGTGCCGACGAAAAAGAAGGTGGTGAAGGTGATGGCGCTGATATCGGTAATTGGGATTTGTAAGGATAAGTCGACTCACCAAAATACGGTAATAAACTTGGCCAGTGATAGCTCCATGACGCAACGTTTTGATAGCCAAAAGCACGATCGAGCTTTTGGCTTTACCTTGATTGAAATTCTCATTGTCATGGTACTGATAGGTACCGTAGCTGCGATGATATTACCTTCGTTTAGTAGTGAAGCTAAACTCAATAAAGAGCTGAAAATTGAAGCAAAACGCCTGTACTTGCTGTTAAGTATGGCTGCTGATGAGGCTCAATTTAATAGCTTAGATATTGGTGTTTTAGTTTTAGAAAATCGGTACAGTTTTCACCAGTTCGATTACGAAAAGGAAGACTGGATAGCTATGCCGGATTTAGTCTTCGAAGAACGAAATCTTCCTGAAGATATCAGGTTAACCTTAGCTATTGACGGGGATGCAATACAGCTTGTCGGTAAGGCAGAAAGTACTGATGAGAAGCAGGATGAATTAATCAAGCCAGATCTCTTTTTTCTCTCCAGTGGAGAAGTAACACCTTTTTCACTAACGATTGAATTTAATATAGATGATGCAGTCGGTAGTTTTGTCATCGAGAGCAATGGCATAGAAGAGATTCGTTTAAATGAATCTAGTTAATCGGAACATTGGTTTCACCTTAATAGAAGTGCTGGTGGCAGTCGCTATATTTGCCATTATGGCGACAGCGGTACAAAAAACAATTAGCGTGCGTCTACAGATTTCACAGGATTTAGAGAATATAACCATTGCTAGTTGGATTGCACAGAATAAGTTAAACGAAGCTAGATTCTCGCCTGATAGCACAAAAGGCAAAAAACAAACAAGCGTTGAAATGGCAGCTAGGACCTGGAGAGTGACGACTGAATTTGAAACAACGAAAAACGACAGCATAAACAGGATTGACGTTAATGTTGCATTAAAAAATGATGTTACAGATGAGCATGAACCTTACTACACGCTCAGTGGTTTTGTTATCAATGAATAAATTTTCAATAATGGACAATTTCAACTTAAAGCAATCTAAAGGGTTTACTTTATTAGAGGTGCTCGTAGCGATCACTATTACTGCATTAATAGGCGCCGCGTCCTATTGGGTATTAATTGAGGTGATACGGTCGCAGGAAGTATTGGAAGAACATCACGCCCGCTTAGCTAAACTACAGAAAGTTTTCTACATCATGCAGCAGGATATTGCACAAACAGTCGCTCGACCTGTGCGGGATGAATATGGTGAGAGGCAGGCGGCTTTTGCTGCAAACTTAAATAATAGCATTGAACTAACCCGGCATGGTTGGCTGAATCCCTTGCAACAAACCCGAAGTGAGTTAATGAGAGTTCAATACCTTGTAGAGGATAATCAACTGGTTAGGAAATATTGGTTTCAGTTAGATCGGGCTCAAGATTCAGAGCCAAGGACTCAGTTATTGTTGGATGGACTTGAAAAAGGAAGTTTTCAACTGTTAAATTCCAAACTGGACTGGGTAACTAGCTGGCCAGAGCTAGAACTTGATGAAGATAATAGTGATAGCTTTGAAAGCTTGCCCTTAGCAATTGAGGTTACGTTAACGGTTGATGGCTTAGGTGAAATTATACGATTATTTCCTTTGGCAGAACCGGAGCTTTCAGTTAATGATAGCTAAAGCGAATGAGTCTATTAAGGGACTAGTTAATGCTAAGGGGCTTAGCGGAAATCAAGCAGGAGTAGCGCTGATCACTGTGCTTTTTGTATTCGCGATAGCGTCTGTATTAGCAATCTCCATTGCTACAGCAAGTTTTTATAGCACAAGGCTGACCGGTAACCATCTAGATAGAACCCAACTCCATAACTATCTTTCGGCAGGAGAAGCGCTTGCGGAGGTGTTATTAAAAGATGATTGGGCTCAAGACAAGGAAGCGAATGAGTTTATCGATTTTGCTGAAGAAGACTGGGGTAAGCAGCTACATAGCTTTTCTTATAGTGAAGGGCAGGTCTCACTTAAAATAAATGACTTGCAGGGTCGTTTCAATCTAAATTCAGTTGTAAAGAATGGAAAGAAAAATGATATAGGTTATGACAGATTTCGCTTGTTGCTGAGTGGCTTGAATATTGACGTGACTATTGCAAACAAACTGCTTGATTGGATAGATGATAATCAAAGTACGACTGGCAGTGGTGCTGAAGATATCGTCTACTTAGGTGTAGAAGCACCTTATCGTACGGGCGATTGGCGGATGCTGTCTGTTTCTGAGTTAAGGTTGCTTGAAGGTTTAGATGTTGATGATTATCTTAAACTCTTGCCTCATGTTTCTGTGTTATCTTCAGATCAGGGCATTAATGTAAATACGGCTTCAGCAGAAGTGTTGCGTTCACTTTCATCAAAACTCAGCGCTGCTGCATCGGAACAGTTAGTAGAAACACTTAAACGCTCTCCGATAAAAAGTCCAGATGATTTAAAAAAGTTGGATGAACTTTTTGGAATAGAGATAAAAACTAATGGCTTAAGTGCTTTTAGCGAGTATTACGAAGTAGCCATTGAGGCGACTTATCTTGGCAAAAATAAACGCATGTTATCAATAGTACAGAGAAGTCAGGATGATGGCTCTGTGAGAGTAGAAGCTAGGAATTTCGGGATTCCCTTTAAAAGCAAAAAATATACGGATAAATAAAACACTATTTATGTCTCATAATCTATTTATACAGCCCCATCTAAATGGGGCATCCGATGAATTGTTTGCGATCAGCTGGTGGGATACTACGAGTAAGAATCAGCAATTGGGTGATTTGGATGCTCTGCAAGAGTTTTGCGCACACACTGAATTTGATCAGCGCATTCTTATTCTCCCTGGAGAACTGACAACTTACAGCTTGGTGGAAGCACCGACGCAAAATCTGAAACAAGCTAAACAGTCTATTCCATTCATCATGGAAGAAAATATAGCTTCAGATATCGACGACCTACTTTTTGCTTTTGGTAATAAGAATGATAATCAATTTCCCGTTATTGTGGTTAATCGCAGTTTATTAACGAATTGGTTAGATCAATTTGAAAATTTCGGATTATTACCACATGTAGCTGTACCTGATTATCAACTTTTACCCGTGTCTGGTGATAACCAAATTAATATTCTGCTTGATGGTGATAGGGCGTTAATCGAAGGAGAAAATATTGCAGCCACGATATCACTGATAGCCTTGTCTATTTACCTGGATGCTACATTTTCTAATCCAGAAAATGATATCAGCGATGTGCGGCTCCTCTATTCGGAGGATTTGAATGATCTGGATATTCTCAATGAAATTAAAACGATTTGTGAGCAACATGGAATTGAGTTTAAGAAAAAACACCTAACGCATTCAGTGCTTGAGTTTTTCGCCGAGCAGTACCATAGAGCGCATGGATCAACGAATATTATTAATTTACTGCAGTCGGGGGTTAAATCAGCACAGGCAAGTGGTGCTGGATTATTTAACTGGCGACCCTTCGCTTGGGCAGCAGCCATTTGGTTTGGCTTACAACTATTGATCGATGGATCTCAAGCTATTTACTTTAATGCCGAAGAGCAAAAGCTTGATGCGGAAGTTAAGCAGCAATATCAAAAGCTACTTCCTAGTGATAAAAACTTCTTTCACTATCCTAAAGAAAAGCGTCTGATCTACATGGAAAAGTTTTTCGATAAAAATGTAAACAACGACGAACAAACTGGCTTTTTAACCTTGCTCAGTGCAGCCTCTACACAGCTTAAAAGCATGCCACATAAAGAAGCCATTAGCATACATTCGTTTAGTTACAATGAGCGACAACAACGATTAGAGCTCGATATCTATGCCAAAGCAGTGAGCTCAATGGAAATGTTTGAACAGAAAATGGATAATATTGGTTATAAAGTGGATATTGGTGCGGCCAGGAAAGATAAAGATCAATATAAAGCTAAACTGCAGGTGTATATGTAATGGATGGTCTAGTTTTACTAAAATCTAAATATAATGCCTTACCCCAAAATGACAAGCGCGCACTGTTACTTCTATCAGCATTTTTTTGTGTTGTTGCTTTATTCTATGGCGTATTAAAACCCATTGGTGAAACTCGGGTATCGGCACAGAACAACCATGAGACTAGGTTGAAAGAATTGCGATTCCTTGAATCTAATGCACATAAGGCAGCAAGAATTACTTCTTCTAATAGCGGGAATAACTCGAATCAGTCAGATCGTTCATTATTATCAATAGTCAATAGCTCTTCCAGCCAGTTTTCAGTTTCGCTAAAAACCATTGAGCCTTCAGGAGACGATAAAATAAAGATAACCCTTGAGGCGGTCCCGTTTAATGCTCTAATGAAATGGCTGGACAGCCTGAACACAAAAAATCATGTAAACACGACTAATGTATTTATTGAGCGCGCCAAAGAAGAGGGTTTAACGAATGTACGCCTTACACTCTCCCTTTAAAACACTCGTTTGAAAGAACTCCAGGTGATAGCTACCATGCTTGGTTGGCATGCCCCAATACTCATGTTATGTTGTCAAAAAGGTTGACATAAATCATTTAGAAGCCATTGTATTACTGGTAAGCATGCCGGGGGAGTAATGGAAGAAAACAATAATAATAACATTAAGGTACACCCTTTAGATGTATCGGATTCACGTCAGATAAGATCAATTCTGTACAATTCTTACCGTCACGAACCCACCTTCAAATACATCTTCGATATCAAGAAACCCGGTTATAAACAGCGAGTTAGAGCAACCCTCAGGGAATCTATACGCTTGCATTTTGAGGCAGGCCAACCTGCTATTGGATTGCTCTGTAACGGACGATTAGTGGGCGTGGCGTTAATAGGGGCTCCTGGGCTTAGACTTGAATTGGCTAACCAGTTTAAGTGGAAGCTTAGAATGATTCTAACCACTGGCTTTTCATGTACTCGTCGATACATTGACTATAACCAGCAAATCATTAATAGCCTTCCAGAAAGTAATTATCATATGCTTCCCTTAATGGCGGTTCATCCTGAGTTCCAAGGGCAGGGTATTGGCCGTATGTTGATGAGTGAAGTCCATCATCAATGTGACGCTGACAGTGAATCAACAGGCGTTGCTTTAGATACAGGCAATGAGCGTTATTTGGAATTTTATGGTTCCTTGGGGTATGAGCCACTTAAAGAAGTCACTATAGGCAATGTTATTGAAACTATTCTCTTTAAACCGAGTCATAAGGGGCAGCAGGCAGCCTAACCAAACCGAATTTAATACGCTAAAATAGCAACGGCAGGCCTAAGAAGCCTGCCGTTTTTTGTTCAGTCCCATTTTATCTTTAAATACTATTAGTCCCACAGCTTTTGGAGTTTGTTAATGTCAGAATACCAGTTTGATCTCTTTGTTATCGGCGCCGGTTCAGGCGGCGTTCGCGCTGCACGCATGGCTGCTACTCAGGGTAAAAAAGTGGCTGTCGCCGAAGACACATACCTAGGCGGTACATGCGTTAACGTTGGGTGTGTTCCTAAAAAACTCTATGCTTATGCTTCACACTTTGGTGAAGATTTTCATGATGCCAAGGGATTTGGCTGGAAGAGTAACGGTGCAACTTTTGAGTGGGAAACCTTAAAGGAAAATCGCAGTACCGAAATATCCAGATTGAACGGTATCTATAGAAACTTATTAGTGAACTCTGGTACAGAATTAATTGAAGGTCGAGCAACAGTGACCGGAGCCAATGAAGTAGATGTTAATGGACAACGCTATACCGCTGAGACGATATTGGTAGCAACAGGCGGTTGGCCATATGTGCCTGAGTTTCCGGGTGATGAATTAGTCACTACCTCAAACGATGCTTTCGATTACGCCTCTTTTCCTGAGCGTATGGTTGTCGTTGGTGGTGGTTATATCGCTGTAGAATTCGCGTGTATTTTCGCAGGTTTAGGCGCTAAGGTGGATTTGGTTTATCGTGGTCCCTTGTTCTTACGGGGAT
>Ga0105348_1002187_pt1 | contig 11989 bp, 5 predicted proteins | sample EN8Hudsemesocosm_2_FD_83504 | JGI IMG/M metagenome (GOLD analysis project Ga0105348, IMG submission 83504) | Methane-oxidizing microbial communities from mesocosms in the Hudson Canyon - EN8C Hudson Canyon | ecosystem: Environmental > Aquatic > Marine > Cold seeps | place: Hudson Canyon... | reverse complement strand
GGCCAGTTTTTCCTGACTCTTGGTATGCTTACCTCTTAATTTATCGAGTTTATCTTCCATGATATTAGTGACATCTGCATAGGCTCCTTTGAGGTCTTCTTTTTCGGCCTCTTTTTGTTGTAGTTTATCTTCAAGTGAGGCGACTATAGACTGATTTTGGTCATCTTTATTTTTCAATTGATGAAGCAGATTCTCCAAGTCTCTTTTCTCATCAAAATATGAGTTCTTTAAATCTGACTTCTCATTTTGATTACGTCTTAATTGCCTTTCTAATGACGCAATGTTTCTTTGATTCTTATTATGCACCTGATTTAGCTCACGGATATTTTTGTCCAGAACCTCTGTCTCTGCTGTGAGCCTTTCTTTCAAACTATCATTCTTTTCTGCTTCACGCGTTAGTTTGTGCTCTAAAGAGGCGACTGAATTAAGGTTCTCAGTGTTCTCGTCAGATAAGCGATTAAGTTTACGTTCTAGCTTTCTCTTTTCTTCATTATGGGCATATTTCAAGTCATTGGTTTGTTCAGCTTCCTGACGCAGTTTTTCTTGTAAAGAGGCTAGTTTATTTTGGTCGCTATCATGCATTTCCTTCAGTTCATCAAATTTACCTGCCAAATTACGAGACTCTTGTTTATGAGTTCGTTTTAGGGCCGCTTTTTCAGCGGCTTCATCCTTGAGCATTTCATTTAAAGAGACCAAATTTTCTTGGTCGTCATCATGCTTGCTTTTTAACACTTGAAATTTATTCTCAAGCTGCTTGGTTTGTTGATAATGGGAATCTTGTAATGCTGACATTTCTGATACTTCCATCTTCAAGCGGCCTTCTAATGATGCAAGATCGTTGGTCTTTTGGTTAATAACTTGTTCAAGTTCTTGATTTTTTTGTTTTTGAGACGCAATTCTTTGGGAGGCATCAGCTTTGGCGACAGCGTTGGCATTTACCAAGGTCTTAATCATCTTCTGATATTGATTTAACGCCGACTCTCGGTTTTCTTGCTCGCTATACTCTTGTGCCAATCGCTCTTTATTTGATTTGGCTTCAGTTTCTAAGAGATTCATTTGGCTGAGTATATTGTCATACACTTTTCTTTCTTGATCGCTGGCTTCTTCCTTTAAATACTGGCTTTTAACTGATTCGTAGTACTCCAACTCTTGTTTTATTTCTTCTATCTGAGCGTGAGTAGTGACGGATGCCATACCGGTTCTTAAGCTGGCTACCATATACATAAGTAAAAACACAAAAGCGAGCACCATAAATAGGTCGCTATAAGCCGCCCATTGAGTGCTACCAGTATCTTTTCTATTGCGTATTTCGTCGTAATTAAAACTCATATTTATTTCCTCCCTCTGCAGAATGTATTGCTGAGTGTGAAAAAATAGCTTAAATAATGTATGAACTAATACCAAAAAATACTAAGAGCAATTAGTGCGCCATAAAAATATCTATCATATTATCAAGGAGATAAGAGCCGAAGAAAAATGCAGGGTAAGTTCAATTGTAAAAATTTTCGACAGTTTTTTTGGAGGTTTCATTTTTTGCCTGTATCAATAGGTTTGGATAAGTCTGTCGTCAAAAGAGTCATCCTGCTATTCTCAGTACATATATTTTCACTCTGCTTCAAGCTACTTAAATAAGAATTAAAATTATGTCAAAAAAAAATATAACCTCTCGTGGTGGGCGCTTTATAAAGTTAGCAGGCATGACTGCTTCGGTTGCAGGTCGTTATGCATCTGAGCGTGTGCAATCTGCTTTTTCAACGGAAGAAAAAATAGAGGCAAGGAAAAAAGTAGCTTACGGTAAAATGGCGGATGATATTGTTGATACGCTGGGTGAGCTAAAGGGAGCGGTCATGAAAATTGGGCAAATCGCTTCTCAAACTCAGGATTTACTGCCAAAAGAAATATCCGACGCACTTAAGAAACTTCAAAAGGAGGCCCCACCCGTTGAGTTTGAGGTTATTCGCAATCAAGTAGAAAGTGAGTTTTCCCAGACGCTAGAAAACCTCTTTAGCTCTTTTGATAAGCAGCCTTACGCAGCAGCATCGATCGGTCAGGTGCATCGCGCTGTAACAAAATCAGGTGAAGATGTGGTTGTCAAAGTTCAGTATCCTGGCGTTGACCGATCTTGTGACTCAGATTTAAAGCAGCTCAAATTGACGCTTAAATTAGGCGGCTTGTTAAAAATGCCTAAGAAAAGTGTGGATGCTTTATTTGATGAGATTAAAGAGCGAATTCATGAAGAGCTGGATTATGAGCTTGAAGCTATAAATGTAAAAAAGTTTAGTGATTTTCATGAAGATGATAATTTAGTACTGGTACCTAAGGTGATTCAAAATTTATCATCAAGCAAGGTGCTCACGCTCGAATACCTACCTGGGGATCATATTGAGGACTTGAGTGCACAGAATTATTCTAAAGAAACAATTAATGACTTGGGTGTAAGTTTATTTACCTTGCTAGCTGAGCAACTGTTTGTTTTTAAACAAATTCATGGTGACCCTCACCCAGGTAATTTCGCCTTTCGAAAAGATGGTTCCGTGATCGTTTATGATTTTGGTTGTGTGAAAACCTTAAAGCCTGAGATTGTTCGCGCTTATAAAGAAGCGATAAACGCCAGTTTGGATGAAGACTACGCTCACCTTGATGATGCACTGATACGTTTAGGAGCAAGAGTTCAGAGTAAAGCTTCACCGGGAAGTGACTATTATAAAGTATGGCGAAATATTTTCTTTGAACCATTTTTGAGTGAACAGAATTACGATTTTAAAAACGCTTCTTTACATCTTGATGCGGCAAAACAAACTCCATTGTTTTTCAAACATTTATCCCACTTTAAACCACCTGTCGATAGCCTTTATATTGACCGTATGATTAGCGGTCATTACTGGATTATGAAAAGTATGGGCGTTAATGTCAGCTTTAAGGCTTTATTATCGTCTTATATTTCCAGCGAATGATTGGTAAAGGCTCTGGCCGAAGGTTTTTTTGGGGTTTAATGTCACGGTTTTACTATTATACGGTTTGTGTCGGCTTATAGATAATTACAAAGCGTCAATAAAACTTACATAATGTTTCACAATGTTACATGTAGAATATAGATGATTAATTGTAAGTGTTTGAAATTATTAATTAAGAGATATTTGGTATGTGTTTTGCTACAATGCAGAACTAAAGGAATATCAAGTAACTCAACTCTATAGGATGAAGTAATTACATGAAAGTAAAGTTAGTATTAGCAGGCCTTCTATTTAGCAGCCAGTATTCTGTTGCAGCACCTATTACACAAGCTGTACCAGAACCTTCTAGTCTGGCATTAATCGGCCTTGGCCTTGTTGGTCTTGGTTTAGCGCGCCGTAGAAAAGCCTGATAGAACTGAATTCAGCTTGATACGTTTGTATCGAGTTGAGTGTCATGTTTCTTTACACATATTAGAACAGCCATATTTCCTGAATCTGCGAAAGTTAGATTAACTTATTTCTTACCTTTCACCGTCAATTTATTCTTCAGTTCAGTTCAGCTAACAGTGCTTTAGCAATGATGACTCTTTGTATCTCGCTCGAACCTTCGTAAATACTCGTGATACGTACGTCACGCGAATGTCGTTCTAGCGGATAATCTTGTATATATCCATTTCCTCCCATTAGCTGAAGGGCAGTGTAGCAGGCCTTATTAGCGGCTTCTGAGGAAAATAGTTTGGCCATTGATGCTTGTTTACCAAAATTTCGGCCTTTCTCTTTTGTGTCAGCTGCATTCATCAATAAGAGTCGCGCTGCTTCTAATTCGGTGTAGGTATCGGCTAGCATCCATTGAATACCTTGGAAGTCTGCGATGGCTTGCCCGAATTGTTGACGTTCTTTTATATAGTCTTTTGCAAAGTCCATTGCAGCTAAAGCGATGCCCAAGGCCATTGAACCTACACCAATACGACCACCTGCAAGCTCTCCTACAGCCACTCTATAGCCTTTGTTAAGTTTACCTAGTAATGCTGAATCGGGTATGCGGCAGTTATCAAAGACAACTTCATTGGTTGCTGAAGCATGTTGCCCCATCTTTTTCTCAGCTTTCCCTATGCTTATGCCTGGGGTATTTGCTTCAACAAGAAAACAGGAAATACCTTTTCCTTTGGCGAGAGTTTTATCTGTGACCGCCCAGACCACGAAAATTCCAGCGTATTCTGCGCTGGTAATAAATAACTTGGTACCATTTAGAACCCAATCAGAACCATCCTTTGTCGCTGTGGCTTTCATCGCTGATGGATCAGAGCCAGCAGAGGCTTCAGTTAGGCAAAATGCGCCCGCTGCATATTCACCGCTACAGAGTTTAGGCAAATATTGACTCTTTTGAGATTCGCTACCAACTGCTTGAATAACCTCAGCCACCATATTCGTGACTGAAGTTGTTACCGCTGTTGAGGCGCATCCACGGGCGATTTCGGTGACAGCCAAGCTAAAGGCAATACTACCAGCTTCTGTTCCACCATAAGTCGAATTGATGTTAAGTCCCATAAAGCCTAATTCAGCCAGCTTTTTTAAATTAGCCAGGAATAGATTGCGATCACTATTAAGATCCATAGTTTCTGCTGCAGGTGCTAACTCCGCATTCGAGAATTTCCGCGCCATATCCTGAATCATGCTTTGTTCTTCATTTAGGGAGAGATCCATTACTTATCCTGATTAGTCGCTGATTGATTTATATAGATTGATGACTTAGCTGGCAATTATAAAAATAATGTTACTTAGGCGCCATTCGTAATCCTGAATCAAGTCTGATTACTTCACCATTTAGTATGGGGTTTTCAATCATGTCTTTGACCAGTCGACCAAATTCTTCAGGTTTACCCAAGCGTGAAGGAAAGGGAAGTGTTGCGGCTAGACTGTCTTGAATTTCCTGAGAAAAAGATTCCATCATAGGGGTCATGAATAAACCGGGGGCAATGGCTAAAACACGTATGCCATACTGAGCGAGTTCTCTTGCTGCGGGTAAAGTCATGGCGACAATACCACCCTTTGATGCGGAGTAAGCCGCTTGACCTATCTGGCCTTCGTAGGCTGCGACTGATGCCGTTGATATAATAACGCCGCGTTCACCATCTTCATTTGCTTCTCGGCTTTGCATGTCAGCGGCAGCTAAACGAAGTATATTAAAAGAGCCGATTAAATTAACTTGAATAACTTTGTTGAAGAAGTCCAACGACATTGGACCATTACGTCCTAAGATCCGCCCTGGATTCCCAATACCCGCGCAATTAACCGCAATACCGCAAGCTCCATGGGCTTCACGTGCAGCTGAAATAGCTTGTTCTGCACTTTCACCGCTAGTGACGTCACATTGAATAGCGATGCCGCCAATATCTTTAGCGACAGCTTCTGCTTTGTCTAGTTGTACATCCAGTATGGCTACTTTGGCACCCTTGCTCGCCAAAAATCTAGCGGTACCTTCTCCTAAACCTGAAGCGCCACCTGTTACGATCGCGGGAACACCCTTAATTTCCATTTTACTTCCTCTTTATTTATTCTATGGATATCGCATAATGCGGCTTAGCAGTTTAAATGATCCAGGCAAGGAAGGGCTAGTGAATTTATCAGGTAGGTCGTTATAAAGTATTAATTTATAGAGGATTAATTTTTGACTTATAAGATATCCAGTTTCAATTTATAAGATATTTAGTAAAATGTTATAAGGTATTGAGTAAAATGGGCTTTTCAATACCGTAACCTTGTGCGTGATCGACACCGATCTCTTTTAATATTTCAAGAATTTGATCATTTTCAACAAACTCGGCTATCGTTTCTTTTCCCAGAAAATGTCCGAGTTCGTTGATTGATTTGACCATGGCGTAATTGTTTTTATTGCTTACGATGTCTTTGATGAAAATGCCATCTATCTTCAAGTAATCAACGGGTAACTTTTGAAGATATTCGTAGGAAGCCAGACCTGTTCCGAAATCATCTAATGAGAACTTGCAGCCGGTTTTCTTTACTTCGTTGATAAAATCAGCTGCATAATTAAGGCTCGATATCGTGGCTGTTTCAGTTACTTCGAAACAAATTTTCTCGCTTGGTATAGATGAGTTTTTTATTTTTCCAAGCAAAAAAGGCAGGAAGTCATTATCGTTGATTGAGTGCCCTGATAAATTGATTGAAAACCCGTGCAGCTTACTCACTTTAGCTTGATTCTTCTCCATCCAGTCTAATGCTGAGGTCACGACCCAGCGATCCACTTTTGGCATTCGATTAAATTGTTCAGCAGCCTCAATAAAAGGTTCTGGAGAGGTCAAATGACCTTCATCATCTAAGACGCCCAATAAAATCTCATAATGGGGAGAATCACTGACGGTGTTATCAACCGGTGCAATTTTCTGACAGCGTACCAGTAATGAATCGGATGCAAGGTCTTCATCAACCCTTTCGACCCAGTGCATCAGTGACTCATGATGTACCTGATCAGAATCATCTTCCTGGTATTCTACGACTTTATTGCCTGAATTTTGTTTGGATGTTAAACAGGCAAGGTTGGCGTGCTTCAGAATGGTAGTCACATTCAGGCTTTCTGATGAGATCATCTCAAAACCAATGCTAATATTCATATCTAGACTTTTTTGATCAATTTCAAAGGGCTGGTTATTAATGGATATGCGTAACTTTTCGGTTGCTGTAATAGCTTCATGCTCATTGCAATCATTTAATAATACACCATATTCATTGCCACCAATTCGTGCGACGACATGATTGTCGAGGCTCTTATTCAGGCGTATGGCAATTGCTTTTAGTAAGGCGTCGCCCACTTCATAACCATGGTTGTTATTGATAATACTGAACTGATTGATATCGATATAACAAAGTGCATGTGTTGATGAGTTTTTTTTAGATTTTGTCAGTGCCCGGTTAAGGTATTTTTCAAACTCATGGCGCTCGATTAATTCTGTGAGAGGGTCGTGAGTGGCACGAAATGCCATTTGCTCATAAACAGTTTGTACGGTATTGAATAAGCTTTTGTCTACAAAGGAAATCTCATTTTCATCAACTAATACGGTCGTGCCTGCGTCTAATTGCTGTACCAAGCCCTCTATATTAAACTCAATTTCTTTCATGCCCTGATGATTGACGAAAACAAATTTGTAGGCATCATCTGCCGTCCAGATTAGGCGCATTCTTTTTACTTTCTTGTGTTCATCCTGATTTTCAACCCAGTCTCCAACTTTCATGTTCTTGACCCGTTCAAGCCAGCGAGAATTGTTAGGAATGGTTGAAATGTGAGTTTGTGTGCTTGGCTTGCCTTTTCCTGATACGAGAGTAGGTTCGATTTCAAGCGTTATATCGAAGCCAAGATCACTTTCCTCTATGGTGATAAGCGTCGGTTCTCTTTCGCCAAATAATAAGCCTTTAAGCTCATCTAAAAGCGTGTCATGTTTGATAATTCCTGCGGAGGAATTAGACAATTGTTGACTAATTAATTCCAAGATAGCCGGTGCTTCCAGGTCAAGCTCAAATTCATCACCCACCTCTGAAGGCTTATCATGACTCTGCGTCCACATGACTATAGCTTCTAGAAGCATGAAAAACTCATTTAAGTCTTCGCTGTGTATGCCTTCTCGAACACAGGTAATCACCAATAGACTGCGCCAGCCCTCGTTGACTAAATCCAGCGTAACGCTAGGAATAGGGTGCCCAACCATCAGTTGGACCAACTTGCTTAGAACGTGATGTTTGGCAAAAACTAGCTTTTCCTGAGCCTCATAAGTCTTTGCAACGCGTTCGGCATTGCGTTTGAAAGCATGCTCCTGGCGGTCAATTAATTTTTTTAATGTTGATGAAACAGTCGCAAAAATTTCATTATTTTGATCGTACTCACTGACAATATGATCAATATGCTTTTTGACAGTTCTTTCAAGGCTTTTATTACTGACTCTGTCTACTGAGCCAATTTGAACTAACTGGTCGATCACCTGCCTCGCTGGGTGTTGGTCGTTGTTGAGAAACTCAGGTTCATTTAAGATTACTTTCAATAAGGGGACTCTTAACTGGCGAATCCAGACTCTGACCTCTTCATCCAGTTCATTTGTTTTGTACATCAGGTTAAACAAGTCATCAACAATATCAATCAGATCCAATTGGTCAGAACTGACCTGTTTATTTCTATCAACGCCGCTATCAATATTCTTTACTGATTGTTGAAAAATATCACGTAAAGGGATGTCTGAATCCGAATCATTTATTCCTGTGGCGCTTAGTTTGCTAAAAGAACTATTTATTTCGTCCAAACTGAAATAAGTATTTTCTGGCTTAGTTAATGCGGTTTTCGACTCCTTTCTTTGCAAGCGTTTAAGTGCTTGCAGAGCCCCATAAGTATTTTGGCCATGCTGGCTGCGTTTCGTGTTATTAGGTGCGCTATTTGGACTGGTATCTGTTTGCTTTGTAGATTCACGCGTGGCGTTATTTTGTCTTTGTGTGCCAACAGCATTCACTTGATGCTGCGTTGTTGCCTTAAAACCTTTACTTGAAAATAAAACGATTATTTCAGCGTAAAAAGACTTCATATGGGTATTAAGTGATCGCTGAAAACACTGGTAAATGACTGTTAATATTGGGCGAGGAAAATCACCTTCGGTCATGGACTGGCGAAATGTCTGACAAATAACATGGGGGCCAAGAGGATTATTCAGCGCGTTTATATCTGACTTGTATAATTGTGATAAGTATTGAAGGATTGCTTGTAGTTGGGGTTTGTAATCCGCTTCTGCAGCTGAAATAATCATTTGAACTTCTAGCCAGTCTTCAAAGATATTTTTATCCAATACCCTTAATTCGTTTTCTTCGTCACCTGGTCGTAGTTCTGTACTCTTTAAAATTTCAACGGGCGTATTCAAATACTCACTAACGTGGCGACCAATAAAGTTTTCTGATTTCTCGCGACGTGCTTTCAGTTGATTTATAGCCTCGAAACATAAGGCTTGCTGTTGGTTGGTTTGGGCATGGTCAGCGAGTTTTAATAGTTGAGCGTCAACGTCCTCAAAAACCTGGTTTAAGATATTTATCCAAAACTCTTGTTCAACTTTGTATATCTTATCAATAAGTTCGGGGTGTTCTGTCGAAGTAGAAGGAAAGGTGTGGTCAGCATTGATTGAGCTTCGTTTACTTATAAAATCATTGAGTGATGCGATAGCGGCTTCAGGTGGCTGGAAGAACTCAATGCCGACAGACTTGCCCTCCATTCGCCTGATATGGCTGGAAAACACGAAGGTCTGACACTCCTCATTAATACAGAACTCAAATTCAAGTGTGAAGCTGCCAAAGAGATTCAGTTTTTTTTCAGCTGCTAGTTCCGCAAGGTTCGTATCTAAGTTTACCAATACGCCCCCAGAACAGTAATTCATTATGCGGCATTGGATAGGGGCTGATTGACCAAATATTAACGTTGCTCTATGTTCAAATTCATAGCGCTTGTGAGCACGACATTCCACGTAGCTTCCCTCTCATCAGAGTGTTAGATCTGAGACTAGTGCTTTCACACATCCATCTTTGTAGTATAGCTAAGCAACGATGGATGTGTGTTTTTTTAAGCGAACAAGAAGCTAGAATTTAGGAAAGCGGTTCAGTAGGCGTTTCCTTTGATTTGAATACAATTTCAAGCTCAGGCAAAACCTCTTCTTCAACGCCCAATTTTTTATTAAAGAATGAACTTATGTTATTGCCCAGCACCAATAGGCAAGGCGTCAGTAAAAGCGTGAGCACTGTCGCAAATGCAAGTCCACCTGCGATTGCGCTCGATAACTGAGTCCACCACTGAGTGGAGGGCGCTCCGAACGCCACGTCTCGATTGATGAAATCAATGTTCATGGCCATCACCATGGGGATTAGGCCAAGAATGGTTGTGCCTGCTGTGAGCAAAACCGGGCGTAAGCGTATTTCTCCGGTGGCGAGTGCCGCTTCGTAAGCCGAGTAACCGTCTTTTATATAGGCATTGTATGTGTCGATAAGTACGATATTGTTATTCACCACAATGCCTGCTAAAGCAATGATACCTAAGCCAACCATGACTATTCCAAATGGCTGCGCGCTGACTAATAATCCAAGTAACACGCCAGCTGTTGAAAAAATGATAGCGCTCAGCACCAAGAAACTTTGGTAAAAACTATTAAACTGAATAACCAGAATTAATAACATCAAGAACAGCGCAAGTACAAACGCGGTAGATAGAAAATCAGCGGTTTCTTTTTGGTCTTCTTCTTCGCCTTTCACCACAATACGGACGTCTGGCTGTAGTTTTATTTCAGTAAAAATAGCTTGAAGTGCCTGCAATCGTTCGCTGGGTGACTGGCCTTCATGGACGTCTGCTTGGAGCGTGATCGCGCGCTTACCGTCCACTCGCTTGATGGTACCTGTTTTAGGTGCCGGACTCAGGGTAACAAAGTTACTAATTGGCACCATACCTTTATTCGTTTGAATACGGAAATTGTCAAATTGGTTTAAAGTGCGCTGTTGGGAGGGAAAGCGAATAGTGATATCGACTTCTTCAGTGGTGTCATCAGGTCTGAAATCTGCGACACGATAACCATTAGTGATCATTTGAATTGCACTGCCGATCAGCGCAATATTAGCGCCAAAACGAGCGGCTGCTTGTCGATCCACCTTCAAACGCCATTCAATACCGGGCAAGGCGCGGTCATCTTCAATATCTTTGAAGCCACCAAGAGAAATCATTTGAGCTTGTATTATGTCAACAGCTTCATCGGCGTGTTCAGGTATCATCGCGCTTATTTGAAGCTTGATGGGTTTTCCGCCTGAGGGGCCATTTTCTGCTTTTCTGAATTCTAGCTTGATACCAGGAATGTTTTGAGTGAGCTTAGCCATTTCGTCAAGAATTTCAGAGGCAGGGCGACGTTTGTCCCAGTCAATAAATTGAAATTGTATTGAACCAATGACATCTTCGGTCAAGCCATTAAAGGACTGGTTGAATGAGCGAGCATAAATTGATTCGAGTTCTTTCATGCCATAAAAGTTTTTTTCAATAGATTTAAGCAACGTATCTTTTTCATGAATAGATAAATCTCCCCGAGCATGGATTAATACTTGCGCATTTTCGGGCTCTACTTCGGGGAAAAACTCAACGCCTTTACCAAATACCCCGTAAGCAATATAGCTAAGTGCAATGGTCGCAATAGATGCTGCAAGCGTTTTTGCCGGATGGCGAAGTAACATGCGGAGTAATTTTGAATACTTAACCATAAACGGGCCGGAGCTACTTTTACTTTTTTTAAGCGAACTAGTAACTGATTGATTGGAAGCGCTGATATTTGCTTGTTTAGCTGAACTACTTGTCGGCTTGGTTAAATCGTTAGTTGATCGCTTGTCTTTTTGCCGCTTCCCGAGCCAAGAACCCAGTACAGGCAAAAATATTAATGCGACGACGAGTGAAGTTGTAAGACAGATTATCACCGTAATGGGTAAGAATTTCATGAACTCACCCATCGTGCCCGGCCAAGATATTAAAGGCAGAAATACCGCTAGGGTAGTCGCGGTTGAAGCAATAATAGGCCAAGCCATTCTTTTTGCCGCTTTTGAAAATGCTCGCTCTGGACTCATGCCATGCTCCTGGTTTCTAGAGGCAAGCTCAGTGACCACGATGGCGCCATCAACGAGCATACCTACAACTAGTATCAGGCTAAAAAGCACCACAATATTTAAGGTAAACCCCATCATATTGATGATCATAATACTGGTTAAGAACGATGCCGGTATGGCGAGGCCAACAAGTAGTGAAGAGCGTAAGCCGAGCGCGCCTACTATCACGATCAAGACCATCACGATTGCACTGGAGACATTATTTTGGAGGTCTTGGAGCATTTCAATAATTTGTCCAGACTTATCGAGAATGTAGGTATGTTGCAATGAACTGGGCCAAAAAGGCTTTTTATCTTCGACGATTTGTTTTACTTGGGAGATCACTTCGATAATATTGGCGCCCACACGCTTTTTAATTTCAAGCGACAAAG
>Ga0105348_1002186_pt1 | contig 11991 bp, 7 predicted proteins | sample EN8Hudsemesocosm_2_FD_83504 | JGI IMG/M metagenome (GOLD analysis project Ga0105348, IMG submission 83504) | Methane-oxidizing microbial communities from mesocosms in the Hudson Canyon - EN8C Hudson Canyon | ecosystem: Environmental > Aquatic > Marine > Cold seeps | place: Hudson Canyon... | reverse complement strand
CCTAGCGCTTCTTGGGCACCAAGTATTTCGTTTCGATTATAAAGAGGCGCTATCAGATAGCACCTCACTAACATTCACAGGAGAATAATGATGAATCAATTATTGCAATTAACTATTGGCCAGACACTCAAGGTTTCAGGTCGCCACGGCACAATTAAATTCGTGGATAACGACCAAGTTCTCGTTGGTTATGCCGACAAAACATCTGACGTATTTCAGCCCTATAAACTCATACAAGCTATAAATGAGCACATGATTACGGTGATAGAAAAGCCCAAAGAAATACGCTGCGTGGGGGTTATCTCTGATGAAGACCAAGCAGAATGTGATCGTCGTAGCGCGTACTGTGAAGCATTCTTTGACTTTAAGAAGGCCAATCCTACTAAAGGGCTTAATCAAGACTTACTTGATGAGGTTTATGAAGAAATAAGTGAAACACATGCAATTAAGCCTTCCATTTCTAGATTATATGCATGGTACAAACTTTGGCTGGCTGATGGAAAAGATATGGCGCTTCAAGTTGTTAAAGATGAGGGGGAAATTCAGGATATGCGACTCCCTGATGTCGTTTTAGAATTCATGGATAAAATGATTTCTCGCCACTATATGATTGATAGCCAACCCACCATGAGAACTGCATATAAGAAATGTAAGGCTGCCTTTGCCCGTAAAAAAAGAGAGTTTGAAGGGTTTGATGTACCTAGTCGTTCTAGCTTTGAACGTCGAATAAAGCGATGGCCAAAGTATGAAAAAGATTTAGCACGTTATGGCAAAAAACATGCTGATAGAGAAAATAGTGAAGCATCTCAAGCTTATAACGTGACTAACGTCTTAGATCTTGTTGAATGCGATGGCGTTGAAATAAACATGGGGTTGCTCAATGAAGATGGGTCATACGCAGGTAAAATCGGGATCATTGCTGCTGTTGATGTAAAAACTCGCTCTTGTATTGGATACGCTGTTGTCATAGGTCAAAAGCCTAAGGAGTCGGCAGCGGCAGTCATTCATTGTTTAAGCCACTCCATGCGCATGAAACCTGATCCAAAAGCATCTCCCATGTCAGGCATAGGACTCAATTATGTTTTTGATAATGGTCCAGGTTTTCGCGCAATCATGACTAAAAAATACATGAATGAAATCGGCTCAGATGTGACTTATTGCCGCTCAGGTGCGCCCAAAGAAAAGCCCCATGTCGAACGGATGTTCGGCAGTTGGAGAACCTTGTTTTTTAAAGGTAAACCAGGATATTTAGGGAAGAGAAAAAAAGAGATAATTCCAGAGAAAACAATCCGACAAGCAGCAAAACTAACTGTTAGCCAATTTATGGTGATGTTTGAAGATTACATTCAAAGGGTTTATCACCACACGCCAAACCGTCTAATGGATAATTTCTCTCCTTTTCAAATGTGGGAAAAGCATGCTCGCATGGATGAAGTCATTACGTTGAGTGATTTAGATGACCGTACCAAAATTCGTGGTAACGCTAAAACCCTGCGTTGCTGTAAAAATTCAGGCATTCCACATCGTGGGGAGCGCTTTTCAAGTCATGAACTATTGGTTGCAGTTAAGCGCATGATGAATGGCTCTGATGCTAAATCACATCCAGTAGAGGTTCTCATTGACGACTTTGATGCGTCAGCAATTACTGCGGTTATTGGTCAAAAAATGATTGAAGTACCTAACGTGAAAGATGTACCGCGTGATACTGGTTTTAACTACCTTAAGTCCTTCAAAAAGCAGGTGGATGAATCCAAACTGCCTGAATCATTAACGCCTCGAAAAGCAGCAAACATTATCAAGAAAAAACGCGCTAATGGCACGCTTGTAGAGCAAGACACCCTCATCATGGGGGATAAAATCAACAAAAATATCACTAAAAACATGGAGAAAGACTTTGCAGAAAACATCACCCCAATCACAGAAAAAGAGCGTCAATCAACAAATGGTTTTGGCATTAAACGAAACAACAAAAAAGGTAATTAATATGACTGATTATAGACCCGGTAAAAAAAGCCCAACTCTACACCCTGCAACTTACGAGTTCTTGGAGGAAAAGTTCGAGACACCAGACATATCTTTGGTACAAAAAGCTATCGCTGAGTGCCATGCCACGCATCACAGCGGTTGTGTACAAGGTATGCATTTATTTGGTGAGTCTGGTACGGGTAAATCATACACCATTACTGATTATGGTGATGACTACCCTCGATACTATGAAAATGGGCAAGAAATTGTGCCCGTGCTGTATGTCAGCTTACTTGAAAAAGTGACAACTAAAGCATTAATGAAGCGTATATTACGGACATTAACGGGGCAAACTAAAGTTCCCGGTGACGAGGAGGACATTCAGGCAATGTTGGTGAAGCGATTATTTGCTGCGAAAACAGAAGTTGTTTTCATTGATGAAACACAGCATTTAACGCGTGAAAGCTCACCAGTTTCAGCGCAACATGCAGCAGACGCAATTAAGGCTTTAATGGACTCAACGGGTATAGCGATTATTTGTATTGGGGTTGACCGTTCATTGGCGCTATTAATGGGGAAATCAAAATTTAAAAAGGAGAAGCAGCTAAAGCGTCGAAACCGACGAATGTACTCCCTTATAGCTTATGAATGTGGTTCTGAAAACTGGAAAGATTTGATGAAATATTACCAAGAATTGCTTAATTGCGAGGAGGATTTAACGAGTGACGAAATGCTTAAGCGTATGCATGTTGCAACATACGGCTTGTTTGGCAATTTGACCCCGCTATTTAAAGAGGCGATAGAAATCACAGGTGATTTTGAATCAATAAACAAAGGCGTGTTAGCTCAAGCTTACATCGAATTTCAGCCCAAAAATGAGCTGTCTTTTAATCCCTTTGAAGCAACGCTATCAACGCTTGAAATGGAGTTAACTGAACGCATCATTGATGAGGAAGATGATACAGAGGAGGTAGCGTAATGCGATTAATGACAGAAATACCTCCGCACTACAATGAAAGCATCCGTAGCTATTTGACACGTTTGAGCTTGGCAAATGACTATTTAGTTGCGAAACACTTATTCGATGAATATAGCGAGAATAAGCACATATCAATCAATAGCTGCGAAGAAAGTCTGTTTGAGTTCGCTCAAGAGGTCGCAGGTATTGAAGATACTAGTATATTCTCACCAATACCTCTTGGGGCGGCTACGATTAGCTGCAAAGGGCAGCTTGGGTATCGAACATTAATGGATAAAAGTCCCCATGTGTGCCCTGCATGCATGGCCTCACAAAATCATACGTTATCACATTGGCAGCTTTACCCTATCACCCACTGCCAAACACATGATATGCAGTTAATGTCGCATTGTGTGTGTGGTGAGAAGCTAAATTGGAGCGAGGAGCTACTCAACTATGGGTGCAATGAGTGTGATGCTAGTTGGCGTGAAATAGCAGCATTACAGCCCCTCAATGAAATACCTGCTTATGTTACGCACTTTCATCAAGTCACTAATGAAGAAACAACTGAATACATCGAGGATTTACTCACGGCAAGCATGAGAGCACTGAGACCATTTGATTCAGTTCACCATGGTATTAAACAATTACCTAACTACGTTTCAAATTGGCCTGAGCTATGTGATTTCGCCTATAAGCTATTAACAGATAAGGACACAATTGAGCGCTGGTGTTCATCAATGTTATATACCAGAGAGCATTATTCCATTTTAGGTGACAAGGCTACCTTTTATCCGATTATAACAATGCAGGAAAGGTTGCATAATAAGTGGTTGGTGAGTGGTTTTACGCCAAAAATGTGTAATGTCGTGCCCTCAGCCATAACTCTGCGATGTAACCATGTAACAGCTTGCAGTGCTAGAAATAAGTCGGTGGAAGATTGCTCGCTGTTTGAAAAAGATGAGCAACTTATTAACCATCTTGACCAATCAGGATTTGCGAAGATGCTAGGTTGTGATTTAGCTCTATCTCGTGAGTTATTTAAAATACCTTCAATCTCAACCGTCACTAAAGTTGGCCGAGGAAGATTTAGCTTTATAGATATCTCTGATTTTATCACCCAAACTAAAGAGCAAAATACAGCTAAACAACATGAAACCTGTACGCTTGGTAAATTACGTGAATTATTGGAAATGTTCACGTTAACTAGTGAGGAGATATTGGTCGAAATTTACAAACATAAACTACCAATTCATGTTGATTTAACGGCTAACTCACTCATTGATACGATATGCATAAATAATTCTGTCTTGGCTGACTTTTTAGAGTCTACATACTTAAATAACGAAACTGAAATCACTATTTCACGCGCCATGCGAATACTAAAAATATCTAGAAAACAAATAATACAACTAGGAGAAATGACCTACCTAGATGAATTGCCGAGTAAATCTTCAACACGTATATACTCTGGTATATCCATTGCTAACTTTTTAGCTGATTATGTGTGTATCGAGCGCTGGGCGGCTATTAACAATGCATGTCATGGTAAAGTAACCAAAGCGATAAAAGAACAAGGAATTCTATTTTCCTTAGCTCCTTTTATTTATAAAAAATCGTTCGAACTAAACAACTTACTAGTTAACCACTCTGGGCATTTGTGGCAAGCTCAAGAGCAACTTGCGTTATTCGAAAAATAGTTTGATATGGAAGGTTATTAAGCTACTTTTCAAAACATGAATAATATCTTGTAATACAATAATAGCCCAATAGATGTCATATTAACTTTCATTAATTAACAACAAAGTCTCTCGTATATACTTTTTGTTTATTTAAGTCATAAATATCCAGTCTGTATGTTGCTGGATCATCACCTATTGATACTTCTCGCAGTGCAGACCACTCATCAAGAGGGTTACCCCATAAAAACATATTGTTAACTATTTTTGATTTGCCTTTTGAATTTACTTCTGTCCATTTTGCGATTATTACCGTTTTGTCTCTACGAGAGTCTATACCATCAAAATCCGTATTAAAATATAGTCCGTAAATCAAGTCTTTGCCTTTTATGGCTTGAACTTTATTACCTTCATCTATTAAAACATACTCTCCTGATTTACCATATTTTTCGCTATGTTGAAATTCAAAAACTCCACTTTTTTCAACTTCTAATTCAAAATCTATATGGGTTAAGTTGTATGTGTCTTTTATGAACTTTTGTAACTGATATAGCTCTTCTTTGGAATAATTACTACCAACAAAAGTTTTAGCTATTTCTTTTTGTCTTGTGTCATAAGCGTTCCTTTGTTCTCTTGAGGAAAGGTTGCCAATGTCTTTTAATTTAAAATGATCGAAACATTTTTTCATGTCTCTATATTTTTCACTGGCTACACAATAGAATCGTCCGAGCCGCATTAAATTAAACACAGAGTCATCTAGATCGTAAGCTTTAGATAGATATTTAAATGCCTTATCAAAATCTTGTTCAACAGATTGGCCTTCCATATACATTATTCCTAAACGCCTATTTGCACCTTCGTAGTTTAGTTCTGCACTTTTAATGTAATGTTCAACGGCAGTATTAATATTATTTTTAACTAACTCACCTCGATGATAATAGCTACCAATGTTGAATAGTGCTCTGCTATTTTGATATTCGGCAGCCTTCATGTAATAACGATATGACTTTTCTGGTGCTTTTGAGACCTTTTGTTCGAAATCATAAGAGTCAGCTAATAATGCATAATCTGTTGCTAAGGCTTTGTTTTCATCTTCTGAAATTTCAGTAGATTTTGGTTCATCTATTGATAAAGTTCGATATAAAAAATCAACTGTCGAAGCCATTTCATGCCTTTCTCCCCACCAAGATGAGTGGCCGTGCCCTGTTTTGTCATAAAATATAGTTTCTACAGTTTTACTTTTTTGTTTGAGTAAATAGTTAAATCTATTCGATTGTTCAATTCCTGATATTTCATCATTTTGTCCAGCAATAAGTAACAGTGGTGAATGTAACTTTTCTGCCATATATGCTGGAGATAGTTTTAGGTGAGATTCATCAAGTTTTCCTACAACTTTAGCAATATAATCGTGGTACTCTTTACCTGAACGATAATTACTAGTATTGAATAATAAAGGTAAATCGTAAATTCCATAAGCAGCTACCACACATTGATATTGCTTGGGATGTTTTATGGCTAACATTACAGATGAATAACCGCCATAACTGCTACCAATGGAACATACATGTTTATACTTTTGAGATTCTTGAACTTTATTTACGGCAGCAGTTATATCTTGCTCAATAAGTTGCTCAAATTGTCCTACTCCCTGTTCAAGAAATGCTTTACCGAAACCAGATGAACCACGGAAGTTTACTCTTAATATTGTAAACCCTCTATTGGCTAAAAATTGTACATTGGCGTTGAAATAGTCGGTTTCTTGAACGCCAATAGGACCACCATGAGGCATAACGAGGAGGGCATTGTGATCTTTAGTTATTGGTTTTGTTAAGAAAGCCTCTAGTTTTGTTCCATCTGGGCTAGTGACTGGGATATGTATGGTTTTTGCAAATGAATATTGCTCCAAATCTGGATAAGATTCATAGAGCCTAGTAATTTTATCCTTTGATTTGTCATAAATAAAATATGCCCCCGGATAATCTGAAGCTGTTGTGTATATTAAGTGTTTTGTTCCATTTTTATCAGAATCAATAATAAAAGAGGATCTATCTTTAAATGTTTTAGTAAGCCGTGACGAAAACTTTCTATCATGTTGGTTGAAGTACTGCTTTGTATAGACTCCACTTTGATAGAAATGAACAGATTTTATATTACCGTTATTTCCAATTTCAACATTTGTTAAGTCATATTTGGGGTGTTGGAATAAAACTTTACCAAGAGTTTGAGTTTTTATGTCAAACTCATGCAGAGCTATTTTGTCTGTATCCTTGTTGGATAAAACAGAAATTTTATCTTCGGTTAAAAAACCTTTTGGTGATATTTGATAGTTTTCGCTATTGTAGGTAAATAATAATTGCCATTTAGAGTTGTAAATTGACCGCCATTTGAATATTACTTCTTTACTGTCTTTACTTAACTCTGTCGTGATAATACGTTCAAATTTATCGTCATAGAAGTAACTTGCTATTTTTCTATTTGTTTTATCTATAAGTTGGGCATTTTTGAAGTCGTTATTTTTTAGGTCATCAATCAAAATTTTATATAGTTGATTCTTGCCAGATTTACGATTGCCATTTTTAGAAAAAAGCACGAATTGATCGTTTTTTGGTAACCAGTTAACCAAACGTCCACTGTTTATAGCATGGAAGTTTTTTGAAGTACTTTTCTTTGAAATGTTAAAGTCGTAAATGTACTCTAAGTTTTTACTACCCTTTCTAATCTTTAAATAGATTTGTTTATCATTTAACCATATATATTTTTTAATTGTCTCCTCTTTGTTGAATGCTCCTGCAACATATGGTGTTAATGATCCAATATCTAAAATGGTTAAAGAATTTTTTTTATCCCCTTTTTCTATTATCGATAAGTATTTACCATTTGGTGATAATTTTCCCATATTATATGTAGGGCTGGAAAAAAGCTCCTTGCTAGAAATTAATTCAGCTGAAACAAGGCTATGCCAGAAAATTGTTAAAATAAATAGAATGACTTTATTCATTACAAAGATTCCTTTTTCTTGTTAATAAAATCAAAAAAGGTGTCATCGCCAGGCCCACCGTAATGAATCTCTCTACTTGTCAATATTTTGGGGAATTTTTCTTCCATAAACTCAATGGCATAAGATGATTTATTTACTAGCTCAATGTGAGAGTAAGTCTGCCAAAATCCACTTGTGCCAACCTTTATGTGCCCTACATAATTTATTTTACCCGGCAAAACTTCAATATCCCAATAATCTTCATCTTCCATTTCAACTCGCCAATAATTATTAAGTTGTATTTTTTCGATGACATATTTACCAGCAGTTAAATCAATAAGTATAAAGTTTGAGCCTTGTCGTAAGTCTTTATATGAAAGTAATATATCCGTAGAACCAGATATATTAATCCCTTTTAAATCTCTATTGGTTTCTATACCTATGAGTAAGTATCCGGTTTTATTGGTAAGTATTTTATCTTGGTCAGTTTTTATTGAGGAAACGCTTTTTGCACATCCAGTTAATATGAAAAGCATCATCATTATTAAATATCGCATAATATCCTTATAGCAAATTATTTTTCTTCCATTCTAATACTTATAATTAAATGAAAACAATTAGTTTTTTGATCTAAACTAGTTATTTTGAATTAATTAGTTATTTGCAGAGTAGGTGATAGTCATTGGTTTTATTCATCAAAATTAACCCTGCCCAATCAGAGTAATTGATACTTAATTCTTTGTTATGCCATGTGTGTTAAATTGCATCAATATTTGATCTATCAATTGCATTGATAACTGCTCCGTCAGTGTATTTAATATTTATTAAATATCAATAAGTTTGGCTAGATTGTTAGGTTCAAATTTCAATGCAAAACATTACTTAAAGTGGATCACTTTTACTTGTAAATCAACACTCCAGTGTTTAAATCACTCTCGAAGTAAGTAATTGTACTTACCGTTAGTAAGTCAAAAATACTTACCGTTAGTAAGTCAAAAATACTTACCAAAAGGCTATTTCAAGGCCGTTTATTCATTAACCATCTACCAACTTACAATTACTTAAAATTTGAATCACTCTTAATACATAAGCTATGATATCGGTTCGCATTAAAAAGGATGAATTAAATTGAAAATATGGATTAGCCTCGCTGCATTATTCTCAGTATTTACTGTACTCGCTGAAAACACTCCCCCTAGCTCAATCGAAATTACTGGAAAGTTCCAATTTAAAATGGTCGATGGTAATGGGCAGATGCAACTTGGAGACTACATTAAGTCGGCATCAGATATAACTTCTTCTTCAGCCTGCTTACTCAATTTTAGTGCCGATGACGATTTTTATAATTCATACTCAGGCGGCTTAAATATTGTTACTGAAGACAATGGTAACATCCTTCCTTATTTCCAAATAAAATCGCAATACATTGATGAAAGTAGTCGATATTGGACAAAAGAAATTAAGCAGGCAAGCTATACGGTTGGGACCTTTAAAGTAAGTAAAGAAAGTTGGTCGCAAGAAACTATTAAAGGTAATCATTTCTTATTCGCACCGTCCATTGAACAGGGGCAACTTGCATTTCACGAGCTATCCATGGGACAGCCTCTTTTCATCGAAATGACCAGAGAAGAACTGCCAAAAAACGTAACAATCAAAGTACCGCCACTTTCATCTAAAGTAGCTTCTTTTGTGAGAAAGTGCTTTAAACTGATGGATGAGAATGTAGTTGTTTCAAATAACAAAACTGCTCCAGAAGCAAGCTCACGAAGCAATAACGAAGAACAAGTGCTTGGCGAAGATGTAAAAAGTGAAGTACGTTATGCATTTGAGCTGTATAAAGAAAATGAAGTTAAAAAAGCGGTCAAAGTTCTTATCAATACGGATACATATACCCCATATGAGGAAGCTTATGTAGCAAGATTTGTAGGTGTTTTGTCAGCATCATCTGGAGATGACAACAAGCTTGCCATTAGCCATCTCAATAAAGCTGTAGAACTCAATGTTTTGAAAGCAAGCGATCATGCTGAAAGTATAAAGTTGCTTGCTGATCTGAATCTATCTGAATCACATTATACGCTAGCTCTTAAGTCTTATAATGCTTGGTTGGCTATTACCGACAATGATGCGAGTGTTATACAAGATCGTTTAGATAAAATAAAAGAAGGTCTAAGTCAGTTAAAAAATAAAGCTGTACAACCATGAAAGCTAAATTGATAACTACAAAAGGACACGGGCTACAAACTCAGGTTGAAGTTGAGGGTGTTACTTTAAATGTTATCAATGAATTAGAAGCTAATGATTTTGTTAGTGGCTCTATGATAGATATTGAAATTTATGATGCTGTTTATTTTGAAGAATTGAGTGACAATTCGGTTACTGCTAACCCTAACAAGAAAAAAGAGCTTATACATCTGAACGAGTGTAGTTATCAAGCCTTTGGTGAAGTCACCAGCGTAGGTCCTGCTATATGTGATTGCGGTGTTATTGAATTGGATATCCCTGTACTTGAACTGGATGAGTCTTATTTAGGAACATTTATCAGTTTTAAAGTAGATGTATTGTCGGTAGAGGAAGTTTTTATTCCTTCTAATTTAGACTACGCAATCGAAGCATACCAAGAGAAAGATTATAGCGAAGCGTATAAATTGTTAGTCCCTTTAGCTAACGAAGGGGAATCAATTGCACAACGTTATTTGGCTAGGCTTTATTATCATGGAAGAGTAGTTGATAAAGATTTAGAAATATCGGCATCATGGTTTGAAAAAAGCGCAATTAATGGGGATATGATCAGCCAGCGCTTTCTTGCTTGGCTTTATGCAGAAGGCAAAGGTGTTTCACAAAGTAATGCTAAATCTAGAATGTGGTATCAAAGCGCGGCAAATTTAGGCTCTGAAAGAGCGATGGCCAACTTGGGGTGGATCTATTTTAAGGGAATTGGTGTATCTCCAAATTACGGAAAAGCACTTTCATATTTTCAAGAAGCTTCAGATTTGGATGACAGTTGGGGTACTTGTATGCTTGGGATTTTTTATGAATATGGGTATGTTGTAAAGCAGAACTTTGTTAAAGCTGCTGAGCTTTATACTGCATCAAAAGAATTAGGGGATCTACAAGGCCAGTATAACCTAGGGCTTGCATATTACTTTGGAAGAGGGGTTGAAAAAGATAAACAACAAGCGTTAACTCTTATTGAAGATTCAGCTAGTAAACAGAATCCCGATGCTATTCATTTTTTAAGTTTAAATCCGTAAATAGAAAAAGTTGTATGGTTACTTCTTCAGATAATTAAGGACATTCATGTTTTCATCTCTATTATGTGTTTTCAATAGTATTCTGGTTATTCCGCTAATACTTGCAGGTAATCTTTGCTTTAAGCTAGGCTTCTTAATAAATGCATATCACCTATATAAACTATCGTTCAGAATTTATTATTTCGACAAATACCATTTTTTGAAAATTTTTCTTTTACGAAAGCTGGCTAAAATTTATTATAAATTTGAAGATTATGGCTTCGCTATTTATTACTACCAGTTGTTGCTTAAGCTAATTGATAAAAAAGATTTATCTTTGCCAGAGCTTTATGAATTGGGGTGGTCTTTTTATGAAATAGCAGAGTATGAATTTGCCATAGAGTATTTGAAAGAATTAACAGGACGCCCTCTTTCGTTTAAGAATAAGAAACAGCTCGGCAATAGCTTAAACGCTTTGGGTGTTATCGAGTACGCTAAAGGCAATTTCAAATCATCAATTGAGTATTACGAACAATCTCAGCAGAACTACGACTCTGAATCAAAGTTGGATGGTAAATTTAGAATTCAAAACCTTGCTAATTTGGGGGCATCCTATTTGGGGTTAGCGTACTTTAATGATGCGGAAAAGTACTACTTACAGGCATTAGATGTAGAGTGTGAATATGATGATGAAACAAAGTTATTGATAGCCACTGCTCACAATAATTTAGGGGAAATATACAGGCAAACTAACAAGTTTGAATGTGCTATCAAGCAATATGATATTGCATTGCCAATTCAACTTGAGATATTGGGTGAATTCAATCTTGATGTTGCAACAACTAGGAATAACATCGGGTTAATTCATTTTCACTTAGGTGATTATGAAATGGCTCTTGAGCAGTTAAATATCTCTTTGGACATACGTTTAGAATCACTTGGACAAGATCACCCAGAAATATCTAATAGTTATCACAATTTAGGGGCCGTTTGCGAAGAGCTTGAAGATAACATAAGCGCAATAAAATTTTATGAAAAAGCTATTGAATCTGACATCAAGGTTTTGGGAGAAAACCACCCCGACATAGCTACAACGAGAAACAATCTAGCAATGATTCTTGATAGTAATTCCCAGCATAACTTAGCTTTAAATGTTGTGAAACTGGCATTAGCTTCAGACAT
>Ga0105348_1002183_pt1 | contig 12002 bp, 10 predicted proteins | sample EN8Hudsemesocosm_2_FD_83504 | JGI IMG/M metagenome (GOLD analysis project Ga0105348, IMG submission 83504) | Methane-oxidizing microbial communities from mesocosms in the Hudson Canyon - EN8C Hudson Canyon | ecosystem: Environmental > Aquatic > Marine > Cold seeps | place: Hudson Canyon... | reverse complement strand
CTGGGAATTACCCATGGGGACAACCGTCCGCGAAATCTTGGAAGACCATGCGGGCGGTATGAGTGATGGTTACCAATTGCGGGCATTTCTGCCTGGCGGTGCATCCACTGATTTCCTTACGTCCGAGCATTTAGATATTCCCATGGATTATGAAGGTATTCAGCAGGCGGGTAGCCGTATGGGTACCGGTACCATGATTGTATTGGATGACAAAACTTGCCCTATAGGCATGTTGCTAAATTTGGAAAAATTCTTTGCTCAGGAGTCTTGTGGTTGGTGTACCCCGTGTAGAGATGGTTTGCCATGGACAGTTCAGCTGTTACATGACATTGAACATGGCCAAGGCCAGGTGGAAGATTTAGACACACTGCAAATGCACACCAAGTTTATGTGGATTGGTAATACCTTTTGCGCACTTGCCCCTGGAGCCGTTGAGCCGCTTCAAAGTGGCTTGAAATATTTTAGAGATGATTTTGAGCAGCACATTGCCACGGGGCATTGTTCTTACTGTTAGTGACGAGATATTAAAGAAATAAGAATTTTATAAATGAGTATTACGTTTAAATGGAAGTGCGTAATTAATGATAACTATATACGTCGATAATAAAGCCCATAATGTTAAAGAGGGCACCAACTTACTGGAAGCCTGTATTTCAGCAGGCTTGGATTTGCCATATTTTTGTTGGCACCCGGCCATGGGGTCTGTCGGTGCTTGTCGTCAGTGTGCAGTTACTGTGTTTCAAAATGAAGAAGATACTCGTGGACGGTTAGTAACGGGTTGTATGACTCCTGTTGCTGAGAATATGCGTCTTTCTATTAAATCACCCCAAGCGACAGAGTTTCGCGGCCAAGTGATAGAAGCACTAATGACTAACCATCCACACGACTGTCCCGTGTGTGAAGAAGGTGGTGAATGCCATCTACAGGATATGACCATTATGAGTGGTCATACTTCACGTCGATATCGTGGGAAAAAGCGTACCCATAAAAACCAGTACCTGGGGCCTTTCATTAATCATGAAATGAACCGCTGTATTGCCTGCTACCGTTGTGTACGTTATTACAAGGATTATGCCGGTGGTGATGATCTCAATGTATTTGCTGCCCATAATCATGTTTATTTCGGTCGTAGCCAAGACGGTGTGCTGGAAAACGAGTTTAGTGGGAATTTGGTGGAAGTGTGCCCCACAGGTGTCTTTACCGATAAACCCTTTAGTAGTAGTTACACCCGAAAGTGGGATTTACAAACGGCGCCTTCAACTTGTGTGCACTGTAGCTATGGTTGTAACACGAGTCCGGGCGAACGTTATGGTGATTTAAAACGCATTGTGAATCGCTATAACAGTGAGGTTAACAGTTATTTCCTCTGTGACCGAGGCCGCTTTGGTTCTGGTTTTGTTAATAATGACGACCGCGTAAAAGCCTGTTTGGTTCGAAATGAAGCTGATAAAACCACAGAGAGTATTTCACTGGACGAAGCTTATGTGCAGCTTAAAGCGCATCGACGAAAAGGAAAGACTATTGGTATAGGTTCCGCACGGGCCACCCTAGAATCTAATTTTGCGCTGCGACAATTTGTGGGGGCGAATAACTTCTTACCGGGTTTTTCTGACAATGAGGTTGAAACCATCAGTGCCGTGGTAGAGGTATTGAAACATTCACAGGTACCAATTGCTGATTTAGTGCGGGTAGAGTCTGCGGATTGTATTTTGATTCTAGGAGAAGACGTTACCAACACTTCACCTCGATTGGCGTTGGCCATACGACAGGCCACACGAAACTTATCATTTGAACTTGCCGCTCAACAGGGTATACCGCAGTGGCAGGATGATGCGGTCAGAACATTAGGGCAAGAACAATATAGCCCTTTGTTTATCGCTAACTCCTACGACACCAAGTTAGACGATGTGGCGACATCTAGCTTGGTTGTTAATACGTGTCAAATTGGGAATTTAGTTGATCTATTAGCTAGAAAAGTGAACGGAAGTACTGAGATACCTGCTTCGACCGCTGGGGATTTATCAGAGCAAGATATTGCCTGGTTAAATAATGCCTACCAAGCGTTACGACAGGCCAAACGTCCTCTTATAGTAAGTGGTTGTTCTCAGTATTCACCGAGCTTGATTCAATCGGTACAAGCGTTGGTTAACGTGATAGCTGACTGTTGTGAGAATGCCGAACCGGCGATTTACCTTACCGTGCCGGAAGTTAATTCAGTCGGCGTATCATTGATTGCAGGGTCACTGATCGCAGAGTCAGGTATTGCAGGTTCTAACACGGATAATGTTGGTCTGAAAAAAATGGAGCTGTTGGCTGAAGGTTTTGAATCTGGTGAATTTAATACCCTCGTTGTATTAGAAAATGATCTTTATCGAAAGTCTGAGCAATCTGTGATTGATAGGCTGCTTAATAGCGTTAAAAACTTGGTGGTTCTTGATCACCGATTAACAGCGACCGCTGCAAAAGCTGATTTATTTATGCCTACTGCTACTTTTGCTGAAGCGAATGGTGTTTATGTTAGCGCAGAAGGGCGTGCTCAATATGCCTATCAGGTTATAGAAACACGTGAAGAGTTTGTGCCGGCCTGGCGTTGTCTAATTCATGACAAGGCAGTTAATGCTCATCAACTGCTATCTGAAATTTCACGGGAAATTACATGGTGCTCCGAGTTAAACGAACTGTTGGACGTTGAAAGGCAGCTGGCAGATTCATCGTTACCTCGGCAAACCCATCGCCATAGTGGCAGAACGGCGAAAACAGCTGACGAAAGTGTGCATGAGAAAACACCAGTAGATGATTTAGAAAGCCCGCTGCGGTATAGCATGGAAGGCGTTCTTGCTACCGCTAATACAGTGTCCGAGCAGTCATTACCTGCACAAATGGTTCCATCCTTTTGGTCACCTGGTTGGAATTCCAATCAATCTGTGAATAAGTTTCAACAAGAAACGAACGGTCCGTTGATGGGTGGGAATTCTGGGGTCCGCCTATTCAAACCGGAAACGGGTTCTTCGGTATTGTTGAATGTAAAAAAACGAGAGCATAGTCAACCTGAAGGCCGCTTTTGGCTATCGCCAATCTGGCATATTTTTGGTTCTGAAGAACTTAGTGGTCTGTCAGCTGAAATACAAGAGCGGTCTCCCATTTATTATGCATGGTTGAATACACAAGATGCGGAAGCACAGGCTCTCAGCGAAGGTGATCAAGTTCATATTGCGCTCAACACAACAAGCGATGAAAAAACTAATTCAATAAAAACGATTGTACCCTTACTACTTGATAGCAAGGTGCCGAGAGGAACCTTGCTGATGCCCGTTGGATTAGCGGATAAAGCTTTTATGAGATTCTCACAATGGGTTACGTTGGAAAAGAGCAGTGGTGCAGACATAGATATCGAACAGTTATTGCCGTACTTAAGTCGCCAGCGTCGTAACGAGCTGTTGATTGCTACTGATAGCAATACTGTTCCGGGTCAGAATAATGGAGGCGGTGTCTCATGACTGAGAGCGCACAACTTCATCCCATTTATGCCGTAGGCTTGCTACTGGTGTTAGTTACAGCGGCAGCTTTTTTAACCTGGTGGGAGCGACGTTTATTAGGGTTCTGGCAAGACCGGTTGGGACCTAACCGAGTGGGACCGGGTGGTATCCTGCAAGTGGTTGCCGACATGATTAAGATATTTTTCAAGGAAGACTGGATTCCGCCCTTTGCTGATAAAGGTGTCTTCGTCATTGCCCCAACTATTGTCATGGTCACCATGTTATTAGCATTTGCCGTAGTGCCTTTTGCGCCTGGTATTGTTGTTGTTGATATGAATATTGGGGTGTTGTTTTTTCTTGCTATGTCTGGCTTAGCAACATACAGCGTGATGTTGGCGGGGCTTTCCTCAAATAATAAATACGCTTTGTTAGGAGGACTTCGCGCTGCAGCACAAATGGTGAGCTATGAGGTTTTTATGGGCTTGTCTTTGATGGGTGTGGTGATGATGGCCGGTTCATTTAATCTCAGCGATATTGTGAAAGCACAAACGGAAGGCTGGTTTTGGTTGCCTCAGATATTAGGACTTATCTCATTTTTAGTAGCGGGTATCGCTGAAAGTCATCGTTTACCTTTCGACTTGCCCGAAGCTGAGCATGAAATTATTGCTGGCTTCCACACAGAATATTCAGGTATGAAGTTTGGTATGTTTTTTATCGGTGAATACCTGGGTGTCATACTGATTTCCGCATTTATTGTTACCTTGTTTTTTGGTGGATGGTTGGGACCATCGGAATGGCTTCCGCCAATCGCCTGGTTTGTGATTAAAACGTTTATCTTGTCCTGTTTCTTTATCCTATTGCGAGCCGGTGTTCCGCGGCCAAGGTATGACCAGCTAATGGGCTATGGTTGGAAGATTTTACTTCCCATAACCCTACTTAATGTTGTTGTTACAGGAGGCATTTTATTATGGCAACAGTCTCCACTGCTTTAAGAATAACCTTGTTTGATTCTCACTTTTATTCTCAGTTTTATGATGGAGTGGTATTTGATGTGGCCGTTAGCATGATTGTAGTGAGGAGGGTGTAATGTTTAGTCAGATTCGTACCCTATGGAAAGTGCTTCAGCATACGTTCACTAAAATCGATACAGTGGAATATCCTGATGAGATGCCATTGCTCTATCCACGATATCGTGGACGTATTGTTCTAACTAAAGACCCTGATGGTGAAGAACGTTGTGTTGCTTGTAACTTGTGTGCGGCAGCTTGCCCACCTGATTGTATCGCGTTACAAAAAACAGAAGAAGATGGTCGTTGGAAACCGGAGTTTTTTCGTATCAATTTTTCACGTTGTATTATGTGCGGTCTCTGTGAAGAGGCTTGTCCAACTAATGCGATACAACTAACGCCGGATTTTGAGATGTGTGAGTATGATCGACAAAATATGGTATATGAAATGGAAGACTTGCTAATTGACGGCACAGGAAAGTATCACGATTACAACTTTTATCGTGTCGCAGGCAAAGCTATTCCCGGTAAGGGTAAAGGTGAAGCGCAAAATGAAGCACAGCCTATTGATGTAAGGAGTCTATTGCCGTGATAGAGAATCTATCGATCGGACAAGGCATATTTTATGCGGCAGCTATCGTTGCACTATTTTCTACCGGATTAGCGATTACTCGTAAAAATGCAGTGCATGCCTTGCTGTATTTAATTGTTTCATTATTAGCCGTAGCCTTTATCTTTTATCTGTTGGGGGCACCGTTTGCGGCTGCACTTGAAGTGATTATTTATGCCGGTGCCGTTATGGTGCTCTATATTTTCGTATTTATGATGCTAAATCTAGGACATCAAACGGTAGTGCAAGAATCACAGTGGTTAATTCCCGGAACCTGGTGGGGGCCTAGTTTATTAGCCGCTATTTTGTTGATGGAGCTAGTGGCTGTTTTATTTACCGGTGGAACCTTAACTATTGATAGTCGACCAGTGGATACCAAAGAAGTTGCCATCGCGTTATTTGGACCCTATGTGCTGGGTGTTGAATTGGCTGCCATGTTATTGCTGGCGGGTATGGTTTCTGCTTTCCACATTGCTCGCAAGAGCTCTCCGAATGCGATGAAGAAGCTTAGATTGGAGAATAAGAGTCTTGATAATAAAAATCTACCCAACAAACGACAGCATTCCGGGAGGTTTTCTTAATGGTACAAATCCCGTTGGAACATGGCTTGCTATTGTCCGTAGCACTTTTCTCTTTAGGTTTGATTGGCCTGCTCACTCGGCGAAATTTAGTATTCGTCTTAATGTCATTAGAAATTATGCTGAATGCAGTAGGGCTTGCCTTTGTTGTGGCGGGAAGTTTTTGGCAAGAACCTGATGGACAAGTTATGTTCTTGTTTATCCTGGCATTGGCAGCTGCCGAAGTTGCGGTGGGGTTAGGGTTATTAATTCAGTTTTATCGTCACTTTAAAACCATGGATATAGACGTATTGTCACGGCTTAGGCATTAATTATTTGCGACGAATAAAGAAGCTATAGCAAGAAATTATTATAAGGACTTTCTATAAGGAATTGCTACAAGATGCTCTTACAAGGAACAATAAAAGGAACGAAAAAGGGATGTTAGACCTGCTTTGGTTAGTACCCACATTGCCGTTATTAGGGTCTTTGATTCTGATGTCGACACCGTTATCGCGACGCTGGGTAATTACCGTAGGCGTAGGGTCCGTAGGCCTTGCTGCGCTACTAGTAGCATCTATCCTCCAGACCTACCTAATCATGGGTACGGATTTCACTTATCAACAGACCCTCTGGCATTGGATAACCCTTGATAGCCTGCAGATTGATTTTGGTTTATACCTTGATGGTTTGTCAGTGGTAATGATGTCCGTGGTTACGGGTGTCGGGTTTTTAATTCATTGGTATTCCGCAGGTTATATGGAAGGTGATGAAAGTTATCAGCGCTTTTTCTGCTATATGAATCTGTTTGTAGCTGCGATGTTAATTCTGGTGTTGGGTGATAGCTTAATTTTTCTTTATTTGGGTTGGGAAGGTGTGGGACTTTGCAGCTATTTCCTTATTGGGTTTTGGCATCAGAATAAAGAAAATGTGATCGCTGCGCGTAAAGCTTTTGTCGTGACACGGGTGGGTGACACCGCCATGATCATTGGTTTATTTCTGTTGTTTTTACAGTTGGGTGATTTGAATATCGCCAATATAGTAACGAATGCTAGTAGCACCTTTGAGCCAGGTTCATTATTAGTGGCTATCTGTTGTTTACTGTTATTGGGTGGTGCCGTGGGTAAGTCAGCCCAACTACCTTTGCAAACTTGGTTACCCGATGCGATGGCTGGCCCCACACCCGTCAGTGCTTTAATACATGCAGCAACTATGGTAACCGCTGGTGTGTATTTGATTGCGCGTATGCATCCATTGTTTTTAATGTCGCCTCAAGTGATGCATGTGGTTGCCGTTGTTGGCATGTTAACTTTGCTCATTGCGGGTGCCACCGCATTGTTTCAGTCAGATATTAAACGCATCTTGGCATTCTCGACCATTTCTCAAATTGGCTATATGTTCTTGGGCTTAGGCGTGGGTGCTTGGAGTGCTTCAGTTTTTCACCTGGTTACTCATGCTTTCTTTAAAGCACTTTTATTTATGGCCGCAGGTGCTGTTATTTTAGCGATGCACCATGAGCAGAATATTTTCAAAATGGGAGGCTTGCGTAAAAAGTTGCCATTGGAATTTTGGAGTTTTCTAATCGGTAGTGCTGCATTATCCGCTTTACCATTCACCTCAGGTTTTATGAGCAAGGAGATGATTCTGGCAGCTACCTGGTTTGAAACAGATGCACCCTATTTATGGTGGGGTGGTTTGTTAGGCGCTGTCTTTACCGGTGCTTATAGTTTTCGTCTTATCTTTATCGTGTTCTTTGGCCCGTCTACCAATACATCAGTTGAGCCGATTTCATTTTTAATGAAGCCTGCATTGCTCATACTCTGCGTGTTATCACTGGTAGGTGGATATTTTGTATTACCGCTGGACGGGGTATTTGAGACAGCTATTGCAAGTTCGGATGAACCTCATCACTTACCGGTTGCTATGGAAATAATAGCAATAGCTGCACCCTTTGTCGGACTATTAACCGCAGCACAACTGTACTTATTCAGGCGAGGAACAAGTATAAATCAGGATAAAGAGCAAGGGCGATCCAATGCAATGCAGGAATTTTTCTTCAGTGGATGGAAGTTTGATCAATTGTACGAGAATTTAATCGTTAAACCCTTTGGTTGGTCAGCACGGGTTAATAAGAATGACGTTATTGACGATATTTATGTCGGTATTATGAATGTGAGTCGTGGCCTACATCATGTGTTGACCGTATTACAAACGGGTTATATCCGCTGGTATGTAGCGTGCTTAACCGCAGGCACTACCGTGTTGTTAGTGCTGGTGCTGTCGGGGCATTAATTGACTAACCAGGGCAATTTATAGAGATGCCCGTAAGCATTATAGGGATTACTAAAAATCATTATGACAGAAGATACCATTCTAGGATCACAAGTTACCTTATTTAGCACCGTCATTCTGTTGTTGGTGGGTGGTTTACTAGCGTGGGTTAGTGAGTCGCTGCATCGTCATGCACCGAAAGTGATAGCAATAGTTACTCAAATAATTGCTCTCTATATTATTCTTGGTTGGTATCCCGCCAGTATTCCAATCGAAGATTTAGTGAGTTCTTCCCAGTGGTGGGCCTTTTATCAACAGGATTGGATTCCACGTTTTGGTATTCAGTTATTGTTCGCTGTGGATGGATTAAGTTGGTTGTTGCTGATATTAACGGTGCTGCTAGGCATTATTTGCGTGATTATTTCTTGGACTGAAATTACTAAGAGATCGGGCTTTTTCCACTTTAACTTATTGTGGACAGTCGCAGGAATCATCGGAGTTTTTACTGCATTAGATCTTTTCCTTTTCTTCGCCTTTTGGGAAATTATGCTTATTCCCATGTACTTTCTTATTGCCATTTGGGGGCATGAAAACCGGGGGTACGCGGCGTTAAAATTCTTCTTGTTTACTCAGATTAGTGGATTGTTGATGCTAATAAGCATTGTGGTATTAGCCATATTATATCAACAGCAATTCGGGGTATTTAGCTTCAACTACTTTGACTTGTTAAAACTTAATATACCGTTGGATCTGGCAACCTGGGTTTGTTTAGGTTTTCTTATTGCCTTTATGGTCAAATTGCCAGCACTGCCATTTCACACTTGGTTACCGGATGCGCACACTGAGGCGCCTACAGCCGGCAGTGTTATTTTGGCAGCCGTACTCTTGAAAACGGGAGCCTACGGAATAATTCGATTTGTACTGCCTATCTTCCCTGAAGTCATTCCTCTGATTGCACCAACGGTTATGATGATTGGCGCTGTAGGTGTTATCTACGGTGCTATTTTGGCGTTTGCACAAACGGATTTAAAACGTTTAGTGGCATATACCAGCGTTAGCCATATGGGTTTTGTATTGTTAGGTGTATTTGCATTAAACGAGCGTGCTATGCAGGGCGCGGTGATGCAATTGTTTGCTCATGGCTTTAGTACTGCGGCACTGTTTATTCTGGTGGGAGGGCTTCAAGAAAGACTGCACACAAGAGATATGCGAAAGATGGGTGGGTTCTGGCAGCTGGCACCAAAACTCGCCGTAGCTACCTTATTTTTTGCGATAGCGTCACTCGGTCTGCCTGGGCTTGGTAACTTTGTAGCAGAATTGTTGGTGCTGATAGGCAGTTTTCCTGTTGATCCTGTGGCAACGATTATTGCATCCATTGGCTTAGTGCTCGCGGCAGTCTATTCCTTAACCATGGCTCAGCGTGTTTTGTTTGGTGATGTACCTGATTATTTGAAAAGTAATACAAAAGGAAAATTTTTCTTGCCGGATTTATACCCTAGAGAGAAGTGGGTTATGTTCAGCATGGCGATTGCTCTTATATGGTTGGGACTTTTTCCTCAGCCAGTGTTTCATTTATCACAGAATGCGGTTAATCAGGTGTTGTCTGCCGCGACTAATGCTAAAACGACAGATATAGCGTCAACTTCGTTTCTAATTCAAGGAGCAGGATTATGACGTTAAATGATTTAGTACCTATAACACCGCTAATGGTTCTATCGGGACTAGCTGTTCTACAGATGTTGGCTATTGCCATTGTGCGTTCTCACGCACTCATCTCGCGACTAACCTTGTTAGGCTTGTTAGTAACCTTGGCTAGTTTCAAGGGGGCAGACTTTTCGCAGGTTCATCAGGTAACAAGCTTAATAACGGTGGATGGCCTTGGGTTATTTTTTATGTTGCTCATGGTGGTGAGTTGTACTTTAGTCGTGTTGGCTTGTGGTCCTTATGTAGACAGGCTCTATTTTCGGGATGAGTTTTATTTATTATTGGTATTAGCCACATTAGGTGCTTGTATATTGGTGGTTACTGAACACTTGGTTGGTTTTTTCCTGGGTTTAGAAATACTCGGTATTGCATTGATTGGTCTGATCGCCTATCCCGTTAATAATATGGACGTTAAGAGTGTTGATGGTTCTAATATCAATGGCATCGCTGCAGATGATAGTGCTGCGGATACTGGCGCTGCTGATATTGGTACGAATGCAATGACTCGATATGCCAATGGTTCAGGTGGCTATATGGAAGCGGCGTTAAAGTTTTTTATTATGTCTGCAACGGCTACGGCATTCGTGCTTATGGGGATGGCTTTCTTCTATGCGAATACAGGATCTTTTTTGGTTAATGAGGCGCTTGTTACTGAAGCGCTTTCGCCATATTACACCGCAGCAGCAATTTGTTTGTTATTTGTGGGGATTGGTTTCAAGCTTTCCCTGGTGCCTTTTCAGTTTTGGACGCCAGATGTATACGACGGTGCGCCAATGCCGATTGTGGCCTTTATCGCTTCGGTATCAAAGGGCGCTGTATTGTTGTTCTTACTGCGTTTTTTTACCAATGTGTTTTCCAATCCTGAAACTGAAGTTCCTTACGGTTTAGTGTCTGTTATCTCGTTGGTGGCAGCAGCAACCATACTAGCGGGGAATTTTATGGCTTTACTACAAACCAATATCAAACGCCTATTGGGGTACTCATCCATGGCCCACATGGGTTATATCATGGTGCTATTTGTTGCTTTATTGGTTCAACGTGGCCCAGGTTCTAGTGCTGGCTTAGATTTGGTGCACGAGAGTCTCGTTTTTTACGTGCTGACTTATTTAGTGACCATGGTTGGTGTGTTTATTTTGTTGGTAAATTACGTGAAGCCTGAAAGTGATCAGTTGATGCTAGAGCAGCTTACCGGTTTATTTTGGCGTTCACCGTTGATGGCAACGTTGCTAACAGTGTTCTTATTGTCCTTGGCTGGTATCCCGTTAACCGCAGGCTTTTTGGCTAAATTTTACATCTTTGGTTCTGCCATAGACCAAAATTTATGGTTTTTGATTGCTATTGTTATTCTGGGTAGTGGTGTCGGACTTTTTTATTATATGCGCATTGTTCTGGTCATGACAAAGAATGTTGAAGATGTTCAGCCCAGTGCATTGATGGGGAGGGAATTGATGGAAAGGGAAAATAATACGTTAGGTACAGGGCTTGTTACTTTGGCGATGGCACTATTGGTTATATTATTTGGCGTATATCCACAGCCTGTTATTGCATTTATTCGTCAATTGGTTTGAGCGACTTGGTTAGGCAGTTTATACCTTAATGAATAGTCATACGTTACAAATTAAGGTTTTCTATGTCTTCAAGGGTTATGTCATAACCCTCTTTATTTAAGAATGAAATACATTCTTTCAAATCCCGTGATTTAAAACGGGTCACCTCAGGGTGGGCAATAACATTATTTTCCATTAAAAAGGCCTGTACCTCCGTCTTGAAGAAGACAGATACGTGGGTCAAACCGAATGATTGGGCATGTACTTCCATATACTTTATGATTTCATCGGTTTCAGGGGTGCCTAGCCCCCAATCATTCAGCATATCTAATGCCGCCCATTGGGTACCTTTGAGAGTCTGGAAAAGTAATTCAGACTCAGTAATAAGTCTCTCTACAACGGGTAGATTCCAGTCACCGTAAGGCTTTACCACGACGACGTTATTGATGCGGCATAATTTGAAATCGCCGTGTTCTTCAAACATTTGTAGGTACCATAGAGGGCAAATCATTGCGCAGGCCATCTATAGTATAGTGACCTTCTACTGTGCTTACGTTGTTTTTTAAATGCTTTTAAAGCAGCTACTTTAACGCCGCAATATTTAACGGAATATATTAACTCAACAGCCGGCGCGCAGATATTTTTAAACGACCCACTATGGTTCTAATAGTGGCTTTTCCTGCTGTCGTTGCTGTATTTGCCATAGACTGGCGTAGGCACCTTTCTGTTCTAGTAATTGTTGATGGCTACCTTGCTCAACGATTTTACCTTGTTTCAGCACCACAATTTTATCGGCATCGACAATGGTGGAAAGGCGGTGCGCAATCACT
>Ga0105348_1002180_pt1 | contig 12012 bp, 13 predicted proteins | sample EN8Hudsemesocosm_2_FD_83504 | JGI IMG/M metagenome (GOLD analysis project Ga0105348, IMG submission 83504) | Methane-oxidizing microbial communities from mesocosms in the Hudson Canyon - EN8C Hudson Canyon | ecosystem: Environmental > Aquatic > Marine > Cold seeps | place: Hudson Canyon... | reverse complement strand
CTTGTATTTTTTTCTAAAACTCTCGTACGCAAATAAATATTTAGTTTTTACACTTATTTTGAATATTTTGCCCAGCTTAGTCTGCAATGCAGTAGCAGTGTTTTTCGAGTTTTCTATATTTTTGTTAACTTTCTAATCGTAAATCAATGACTTACAAATCAAATCTCCTCTCTAGGAAGATATATCCCTAGAACGCCATTTCTCTGTTAAAATACCTCTCGAAATTTTACCTATTAATGACCAAAAAGAAGTTTAATTGTAATGGAATCGAAAACACTTAAGAAAGATATGGCTCTTAGAATGGAGTTAGGAATAGAAATAGAAGAGCGAATTAAAAAACGTTTTAAATCAGAGATCGATCAATTAACGCAATCTAATCAACAGTTAGATCAGAGAGTAACAGAGCTTTTAGCGAGTCAAGCTAAGCTATCTGCAGAAACGATTTTTGAGTCAGAACATCAGTCTATTGCCTTAGGCCTAACGAATAAAATATCGGGTCTTGAAAGTGAGCTAACCGGGCTTAAGAAAAAATATGAATCACTTAGGGATCAATCTTCAAAATTGAAGTCAGAACATGCCGAATTTAAAAAATTGGATCCGGTCGGTCTTAAGAAAAAACTTGATGATAGTAAGAAGAAACTGAAGGTTAAAACACAAGCGGTTTCAGATATGACCAAGGACAAAGTAAAGCTTAATGATGTGGTGTTAAAACAGAAACGAGAGATAGAAAGCTTTAAAAAGTTATCTGAAGAATCGGAAACCAATTAAGGAAAGGGCATACACTCTTTAAAACTAAAAATGGAATCACAATCTGATGAGAAGAGGGTGAGGTTTGATTTTTAGAAATCAGGCAATTAAAATAAAAGAGTGGCCTGAAACTGTTGATTCATCGTTCGTCTTCTGCGATGAGTTAAAAATTAGTTTGTTAGAGTGGCGTTTTGTTTAAAAAATTGAGTTGTGAAGTCGTCAGCGGGGAAGAAGGTTTCTATTTTGAGTTCTTCGGCAGTTATATCCTGGGCAGTACCAAATGAGGAAATCATGCTAAAAATCTTTAAGGTGATGCCTCCTTTACTTACCTCCATTGGTAAGATGGGTGTGGTCGGGGTAGCTAATTCGGTAAGGCTTGCAGAGGGATCAATGCCTGAAAGCACGGTTGCTTCTTTTAATAGTTGAGTTAAAAATGGATTGTCGGGGTCTGCATGAGCGTCTCTTTGTAAACGAAGTAAGAGTGTCTTTGCTAGTTCATCCCAGTTCTGAATTAAAGGTCTCATACCTTCGGGGTGAAAGGTCATACGGTATATATTTTTATTACCCGATGGGTCAACTTTATTCCACACCTCTTCGAGATTACCCAGTAAACCCATAAACCTTTGTGCGGCTTCATTGGTCATTACTACATTCCAATTTCTGTCAGCAACAATTGCGGGGTAGGGCTCGTGATGAGCCAAACTTATTTCCAATGCATGGTGAATAGCTTTCATTTCAGCGTCGTCGAGTTTTCGTTCTTTAAAAATTGATGCATAACCTGCGGCATTAAGTAATTGATTTCGATCCCTAAGAGGTAGCTCTAATGCTATAGCTAAGTTTAAAACCATCTCTCTACTAGGCTTGGAACGCCCAGACTCTAAGAAACTTAGATGGCGTTGTGAAACGCCTGCATCAAGAGATAAGTCTAGTTGAGATTGTTTTTTCAGCTTTCGCCACTTTTTAATCATTGATGTAAAAGGCGTACATTCACTGGTGGCCAGACTCATTTATAGCTCCAAATGCTTCTAGAAATTTAAAAGATAATCAAAGATTACCATGTTAAGTCATTACAACAATTACCTCTGAGGTAATTGTTTGTTGTTAAGTCATGCCTGAAACTGAATATGTATTCCAAAAAATTATTTAATGAGGGTAAAACAATGAACTTACGCAAGTTATTACTATGGTTTATATTTATCGACTTTGCAGCATTTAGTGCATGGGTCATGTGGCATGAAGGTTACATGGGTATTTGGCAGGCCGGTTTCGTATCATCTGCTAGTTTGCAGATATTATTGGATTTAGCGATATGTTGCTTTCTGATTTGTAGTTGGATTAAAAGGGATGCTGAAGAAAGAGGTGTTAATCCTTACCCTTGGATAATAGCAACCTTGCTGACAGGTTCTATAGCTCCGTTAGTTTATTTGATAGTACGTGAATATCAAACAACGTCTCGTAAATATGAAAACCCTACGCTAGCATCGTGATAAAAACAGTATATAGCCCATTTTCGTATTAATCGAAAGTGGGTACTTAAAATTTCACTCATGTAACTATGTTGTCCAAAAAAAGTCATTAACCGTCTAAGTGCAATCATGATAGTGTTAGGTGTAAAATATTTATCAAAAGGACTAAAAATAATATGTCACGTTATATCCTTGACCAATCAAAAATTCACAATAGTATTCAAAAGACGATCTCCAATAATCACCGAAGCTTTGTGGAAGAGGTTATAAGCGTCGTTGAAAGTAAGCCAATCGTGGTTTTGGGAATGGGGATTAATCCTGTTTGTAAAACGGCCTGTAAATTACTAACCAAACAAGGCTTAGATTTTGAATATCTGGAGTTTGGCAGTTATTTCAAGGAATGGCGCAAAAGGAACGCACTTAAAATGTGGACAGGTTGGAAGACCTTTCCGATGATTTTTGTAAATGGAACCTTGATTGGTGGTGGCGCAGACTTGAAACGATTAATCGAGTCTAATGAATTAGATAATATCTGATTCATTTTAGGTTGGCATTTTGATTATTTCTGACATTTCATGCGAACCACCAATTTCAAGAAAGGGGAATTACTAATAATATTTACTCAAATTTCTTGAATGCGTCATCAACGGGTGTTTGAGCCAAGTGATTCACATAGTTACTCATGACTTTTTGAGAGATACCTAAAACTATTTCTAATAGGTGGCGCTGCTCGTATCCTGCATTAAAAAACGCTGTTTTTTCATCCAGACTAAGCTGCCCTCGATTGCGTACTAAAGCTAAAGTTGTTGTGTGCAGTGCCTGAAGTTTTTCAGAGGGTAGCGTTGAGGTATCTCGTAGCGCTTCGATAATGGCATTGTCAACTTTCATCATGTGTGCGATTCCCGTATGAGCGGGCACACAATAATGACAAGCATGTTCTACATTGATGGTCTGCCAGACAACCGTAAGTTCTTCTGCATCTAAACTAGTCTCTTGGAATAGGGTGTGTAAAGTCTGATACGCTTCAAGAAGAGGTGGTGATTCTGCCATGGTCGCGTGTAGATTAGGGATCATGCCAAATGCTTTTAAGGAGTTGGCTAATAAGGGCTTGCTTGCCTCTGGCGCTGTTTTTTGATCATATAATTGGAATGTCATAGTTAGTTCCTCTTGTTTTGTGTGCCGTTATGAAAGCTGCTTATCTTTAAAGATGAGTTCATATTATGCTTCACTTTTATGGGGGTAAATGCGTTTAAAATAGCTTTAAATGTGCATAAAAGCACAGGCTGAGGCTAGAGAAGGTACTTTAAGTTATTAAAATTTAGTGGAGGTTAATCGAAATAGTTTTTTAAATGTACATAGCAACATTTCATGAGTTATGTTTTTACTTTTTGTTCAAATAAATTCTTTAGCATATCTGTAATCGCTTTTATTCGTTTTACTCCCCTGAGATCAGGGTGAATCAGCATCCAGACGTCCATTGCGCCTTCATCAATATTAGGCGAAATTCGTTTTAATCCTGGGTCTTTATCAGCAAACCAAGGTGATAAGATTCCAATGCCTGCGCCATTTTTGACCAGATTTGTAATTGAGTGATAAGTTGTGACATAGAGTGTTGTTGATGACTTATGACATATTTTTTCGGCAACTTGTTCTGGTGGAGTGTTGAGGTATGGTTTATCCCAGCGTACCCAAGGGTAATCTGACCAGTCGGTGTTTGGGTCAATTTCGAAATCAGCGCCTGCGTACATTGCTACTGGTAGAGTGCACACTTTATGGCCAACCATGTCTTCTGGAGGGGACTGGGAAAAGCGTAAAGCGATATCCGTTTCTCGTCGTGCAATATCTGCTACTGAAATAGTATTGGTGATAAGCAGATTCAATTTAGGGTGCTGCCTGGAGAAATGTGCTAATTTTTCGCTTATCCATTCATCAAAGATATCGGGTATATGAATATGTACATCCCCTGAAAGCTCTGTATCTGCACCTTCGATTCTACGTTCGGAACTGGTTAGCAGGCTTTCTATTTCCTCTGCAGCTGTACAAATGACCCGTCCAGAAACGGTGAGAACATAGGCCGATGGTGTTTTTTCAAACAATCGCGCTGATAGACGTTTCTCGAACGCTGAAATTCGTCGGGCCACTGTGGTGTGGTTGACGCCTAAGGATTTTGCGGCTTTTCGAATAGAGCCGTTTCGAGATAATGCAAGTACAAATCTAACGTCGTCCCAATTGGCCATAACAGTCCTGCTGCAAATTAGCTTAATGATATTGTATTTGTGGTGGTGCATTATAGCACCAGCGTGTGCGTATTGTGTGTATATATAGAAACATTTGAATCCTCTAAACTTCTTAACCATCGCGTCTGATCCCAAAAATCAAATACGAACCTTTTAATTTGTTAGAGGCTAAATATGAAAATATCAAACAACACTATTTTAATTACTGGTGGCAGTTCTGGAATTGGGCTTGCTATGGCCAAAGAATTTTTGAAACACGATAACGTCGTTATTATCTGTGGACGAAACACTAAAAAACTGGAACAAGCTCGTTTATTAAATCCAAAACTTCGAACCATTACATGTGATGTATCGGATGACCTTTCAGCATCAGAAATGGTCAATACTATTTTAAAAGATTACCCGTCGTTAAATATGATCGTTAACAATGCAGGCATGATGCATTTGCATGATGTGGCTGAAAGCTCTTTAGCATTGGAGCTTCAGAAAAAAGAAATAATGATCAATGTATATGGGGTCATTTCTTTATGTGACCGTTTTATACCTCATCTAATGAAACAGAAACAGTCTGCTATCGTCAATATCACTTCAGGCTTGGCGTACATGCCTTTTGTCGCGTCACCGGTTTACGCAGCGACAAAAGCGGCCATTCATTCGTATTCACAAAGCATACGTGTAGCGTTAAGAAGTACACCCGTATCTGTATTTGAAGTCCTTCCTCCTATGGTGGATACAGAAATGTCTCACGGTATTGATATGCCTGGAATGAAAAAGATGCAAGCAGAAAAATTAGCGCAAATCACTGTTGCAAAAATCAACAATAATCAGAAAGAGATACGCCCGGGTGTATCAGCGATGATGATTAAAATGTATCTCTGGTTCCCATGGATGGTTAACAAAATGATGAGCAGTATGGCTCCAAAAATATTAGCAGACCTACCTCGTTATTAAAAAACGGGGTGTAGGTGAGTGATATGCAATTGTTAAGTATTAAAGATAATTTAGGAGTAACGGATATGATCAAAAAAATTAATTTTAAACAGATAGTGGTTCTGTTTACCGTCATTTTTGTTAGTAATGCTAGTTTTGCAATAAATCCTGAAGCGCAAGGCTTGGAAATTTCTCAGGAAGTGATCAATAGAGACAGCGGCTGGGAAGACAATACCGCAGATATGGTGATGTATTTACGAAACCAACACGGTGATGAAAGTTTGCGTGAACTTAAGATTAAAACCTTAGAGCAGAAAGGAGATGGCGATAAGAGCTTAACCTTATTTAATCAACCTAAAGACGTAAAAGGCACCGCTTTTTTAAGTTTTTCTCATCCGATTGATGCAGATGACCAGTGGTTGTTCTTGCCTGCTTTGAAGCGTGTGAAACGTATCTCTTCTCGTAATAAATCAGGGCCGTTTATGGGGTCAGAATTTTCATTTGAGGATTTGAGCTCATTTGAAATTGAAAAATATCGTTATAAGTATTTAGGTGATGAAATACTCCTTGGTTTAGACAGTTACATGGTTGAGCAGTACCCCGTGGATAAAAACTCAGGATATAAGCGTCGCATCGTATGGATTGATAAAGCTGAGTACCGAATACAGAAAATTGAATTTTACGATCGAAAAGATAGCCTGCTTAAAACCTTGTCTTACAGTCGTTATCAGAACTATTTGAATCACTATTGGCGTGCTGATCTAATGAATATGGTGAATCATCAAAATGGTAAAACAACAGAATTAAAGTGGTCAAATTATGTATTTAAAGTGGGTTTGGATGACGGAGACTTTAATAAAAATGCGCTTAAACGTGCGCGTTAATTCGAATGGATATTATTTCTAATCTTCAATATAGCGTAACTTTATACTTGGTGAGTGTCGCATCTCACTGTTCTTGTTTTTTTAAGAGATTTATATGATGAACTCAATTACAAATAATCTGGTGAAGTGGCGATGGCTATTTGCGCTTCTGTCGCTAGCATTAGTATTTACCTTAGCCAGTGGTGCCCGTTTTTTGTCTTTTGCCACAGATTATGAAGTCTGGTTTTCAGATGATAATCCTCAATATTTAGATTTTTCTGATATTCAGAAGACCTTCGTAAAAGCAGATAATGTAGTTATTTTGATTACCCCAAAAGACGGTGAAGTCTTTAATCAACAAACGCTTTCCAGTGTAGAGTGGTTGACCAATGCCGCCTGGCAAATACCTTTCTCAACGCGTGTTGATTCACTAAGTAATTTTCAATATACCTATGCAAATAAAGATGACTTGACGGTTGTAGATTTGATTGAGAATGCCGGTAGTTTAAATCCTGGTGACTTTGCGAAAATAAAAGAAATTGCAATGAATGAGCCTTTATTGCTGAACAGTGCAATTTCAAAAGATGCTAAAGTGACAGCCGTTAATGTCACCATTAACTTACCAAAAGGCGATCCTGAAGGCAGCCCAAAAGTTACTGCCTATACGCGGGACTTGATCAATCAGTTAAAAGAGCGCAACCCTGATATTGATGTTCGCTTAACGGGTTTGGTGGTTATGGATAACGCCTTTATGGAAGCATCGATTGGGGATATGGGATCTTTAACCTTAATCATGTTCTCTTTAATTTTAATCGGTTTATTATTCTTTCTTCGTAGTATTACGGCAACCTTGAGTATTCTTGTGATTATTCTGATGTCGATTGCTTCCACTATGGGGTTTGCTGGCTGGTTAGGTGTTCAATTAACGCCTGTTTCCGCGAGTGCGCCTACAATAGTGATGACCATCGTCGTTGCAAATGCGGTACATATTTTACTTACCATGATCCACAACATGCGCGCGGGCATGGAAAAACGTAAAGCCTTAAGTGAAAGCCTAAGGGTGAATATTCAACCGGTTATTCTTGCGACAATCACCACTGTGGTTGGCTTTTTAACTATGCATTTTTCGGATGTACCTCCATTTCACCACCTTGCTAATATGGTTGCCGCAGGTGTGTTGGTTTCATTTGTATTGTCTATGACTTTCTTACCTTGGTTGCTAATGTTGTTTCCGGTTCGTGTAAAGGTGAGCAGTAATAACGCAAGTGAAAAGATGAGCATACTAGGCGAGTTTGTTATTCGTAAACGAAAACAGGTTTTGTGGTCTATGGTAGGCGTGACTGTTTTATTATCGGCCTTAATTCCACTTAATATAGTCAATGACCGAATATGGGAGTTTTTTGATGAATCAGTCGCATTTCGTGTTGATACCGATTATGCCTCGGAACATTTAACCGGGCCGTATTATTTAGAGTATGGTTTGGAGTCAAATCAGGCGGGCGGTATAAGTTCACCGAAATACTTACAATTGCTTGACCAATATAAAACTTGGTTGTATCAGCAGCCTGAGGTTGTACACGTCAACATATTGTCTGACATTATGAAGCGTTTAAATAAAAACCTGCATAACGATGATGTGAATTGGTATAAGCTGCCAGATAACCGTGAATTAGCTGCGCAGTATTTATTGTTATATGAAATGTCACTACCTTATGGTTTGGACCTTAATAACCAGATAAACGTTGATAAATCGTCTACGCGAGTAACGGTATCACTTCACACCTTATCAAATAATGAAATGATCGCGTTTAATGCGCGTGCTCAAAACTGGTTAAGAGACGCTGCTCCGTGGGTTTCACAAACTGTTGGTAGTCCGCAGTTCATGTTTTCACATATTAGCTTGAGAACAGTAGAGCAAATGACCAGTGGTGTTGCTTTTGCTTTAGTGCTTATTTCAGTGTTAATTCTGATCTCATTAAGGTCATTTAAAATAGGGTTGATCAGTTTAATTCCTAACCTTATTCCACCCATGATGTCGTTTGGCTTATGGGCGATTCTAGTAGGTGAGGTGGGTTTTGCTTTAGCTTTATCGGTAAGCATGATTATAGGTATTATTGTGGATGACACCGTCCACTTTCTCAGTAAATATATGCGGGGCCGCCGAGAAAAATATCTATCTGCTGAAGAGGCGATACGTTATGCTTTCGCAAATGTCGGGCCAGCGTTGGTTATCACAACCACAGTGCTGACAGCAGGATTTTCTGTATTAACCTTATCGACCTTTAAGTTGAACTTTGAGTTAGGGCTGATTACTGCAATGACCATTACGATTGCACTTATCGTTGATTTTTTGCTGCTACCTACAATGTTACTCACATTTGATACAGCTGACTATTCAAAAGAAATTAACAATGAGTCAGAGGGAATAGCCTCGTTTCAACGTGCATAGCTTAAACTGTTGACTAGCAAAGGTGCCAGATCTGGCACCTTTTTTCATGGACTGCTTAGGCGGGTGAACCTGATAAAGTAAGGTTTTATATTGAATGTAAAGAGGGGGAGTTTTGCCTATTGTTACAATTCAATTAGCAACGTCAACTTCTCGTTTTTCAAAGTCACCATTTGCTGCATACTGCTGCATATTGCTGAGTAAGGGCAAGTCCGATACCTCGATTTGCGCCTGTGATAACTATATTTCTAAACATAAATATACCTATATCATTGTTGCTGTTAGGCCACTCCAGAACCTCGTGACCTAACAGCGGTTATAAAGAGTATAAAATTGCTGAAAACTACTTGGAAATATTCATTGCTGACCTGACATCATCAATACTGAATACAATGCCATTACTCGCCCAACCACTTGCTGGAATCTCGTCCATTAACAACCAGTGATTTAATCGATTCTCGTAAGCTCCAATAAAGTCATTCACAATGGCATTGATGCTTATTGCTAGTGAGCTATTTTCATCGCTATTAAGTGAACCTGCTGGTGTGGTGACACGGATCAGTACAGGGGGCTCATCTATGACTTTCGTTCCAACATAAACATCACCTTTCTTTTGTTCTGTGAAATATGCCCAGGCAAGGGATTGTGCTCCAGCGTCCTTAGGGCTTGCGCCTTCTGCAGTTAGTACAGCATTGGTGACCTCTTCCATAAACTTGTTCTGGGTTGCTTTATCAAATGTACCTTCTTGAACGGTTACGCGAATAAATGGCATAGTCTTTCTCCGATAGTATGTATTTAAATAGTTGCTCTTCTGGACGTATTTTCTGTTTGTCTCTGAAGATGAATTCATAATAAAGCGTGCAAACTCGGGCGTAAATTAGTTATAAGTAGCTATTGGTGTGCATAAAAGCACGGCTTAGGGTTAAATTATTCTGCTGAGGTGAAGAGGCCATGAATTGGGATGACTTAAGGTTTTTTCTTGCCTTGGCAAGAGAGGGGTCCGTTAGTGCTGCAGGAAGGGCGCTTAGTGTAAAGCATACGACAGTTTCTCGAAGGATAGCTGCGTTTGAGGAGCAATTGGGCAGCCGCTTATTTGACCGAATGCCGTCGGGTTATGCCATGACCCAAGTAGCTGAGAATTTAATGCCTCATGCACTTGGTATGGAGGAATTGGTGAATGCCGCTGACCGCGAAGTATTTGGTATGGATGCTCAATTGAGTGGGCCGCTAAAGCTCGCTGCCTCTTATGATGTTTTTTCTCGACTTATTACACCTAAGTTGCATTTATTTACCGACCAATTTCCCGCAATTGAGCTTGAGTTAATGTCATCCACTGGTTTAGTGGATCTTGGAAGTCGTCAAGCGGATATCGCACTACGTTTAAGTGCCAAACCACCAGAGTACTTAATTGGACGTGAAATTGTACCTCTAAGTCACGGCGTATATGCGAGTGAACAATATTTGAATGATCGCCCTGATCAGGACCAGCTTATTCTCTGGGGACATGATAAGGAGATGCCAGAATGGGTGGGGGATCATTTCTTGGATGCGAAGGTGTTTGCCAGAACCAGTGAAGTTATGACTATGATGGAGGTGGTAAAAAATCATCTTGGCTTAGCTAGAATGCCGTGTTATGTCGCTGATACCGAACCAACTTTGCGGCGTCTCGATCTTGCATTAACCCCCTCAGATTGGGGAGTGTGGGTGTTAAGTCATGCTGATTTGAGGTCTACTGCAAAGATAAGAGCTTGTAGAGAATTTTTAATTGAAATTATTGAGCAACAAAGGGCGCTAATTGAAGGCTTGAGTTCACGGTATTTCTGATAGCTTAGTTTGATAAAGTTGAGGCGCAATTGTTCTGCCTTTCGGGCAAAAACAATTTCGGGTGAAGTATTGATAATGCTTTCAGCTCGGCCTTGGTGAAGCTGTCAACATTTAGCGGGGCAATCTGCATTTGATTTTCTGAGTAGGCAGAACCAAATTATTTTTGACTTTACATTACTACTGACAGAATGGTGTCAGTAGTAAGTATTTAGTATTACGTCCTCATACAATAAGTGAGGAAAACAAATGAAGTTAGGTAAAATAGATATTTCGAATCAGATACGGTTTATATTCATGGTAATGTTTTTAATTGCCCCGCTCGTCCAGGCTGAAACTATAGAAATAGTCATCTTTAATACTAAAGAGAGTGTCAGTGCTGAGCAGCTAATTAAATCCGCCCAAAATATGCGAACAACTTTAGCAACTTGGGAGGGGTATCAGTCACGTGAGCTAGTTGATCTAGGAGAGGGGAAATGGGCTGATGTCGTTCATTGGGACAATATGGAATCTGCAACTTTAGCGCAAGAAAAAGCAATGAAAAGTGAAGTTTGCTTGAGTTTCTTTGCTTTGATTGATGATCAGCAACAACAATTTTATCATGGTAATATTTCACTGAAACAGACCCAATAAAGTAGAAAATAACGGTATATCGTACTTAGGCTACTTTTATGAGAAAAGCGGATAAGCTATTTCAATTGACCAATATAGTTCGGGCAAAGCAACCTATTACTGCGAATGAAATAGCGGAAGAATTAGACGTGTCAGTACGTACGGTTTATCGATACATTGATGACCTATCGGTCAGTGGCATACCTATTTATGGTACTGCAGGCTTAGGTTATCAACTTACCAATCAATTTGAACTTCCTCCCTTGAACCTGACCGAAAATGAATTGGATGCTTTGTTGATCGGAGTGAAGATGGTGAGTGGTTGGACGGGGGACGATCTGTCCTCCTCTGCAAAATCTTTAGCGGCAAAAATTAACGCAGTAGTGCCATCTAAATTAAGAAATGAGCACCTTCCTACTGCCTATATTCCGAGTACACTTGATCGTACAGACGAAAAAAAACGATGGGATCTGATACATCTGGCTATCAAGAACAATATGGTTTTGAATATTGATTATCAAACCCTTGAGGGCGAATGCTCCAGTAGAACAATTTATCCGCTGGGTTTATTTTACTGGGGGAAGGCATGGACGGTAGGTAGTTGGTGCACATTGCGTTCTGGTTATCGGGATTTCAGGCTGGATAGAATCAATAGTATTGAAGTGCAAGAAAATTTTACGCAAACAAGTATTATAAATTTGAATGCCTACCTCTCCTCAATCAAGGGTGCGGGTATTTATTGAAATTATTTTCAATAAATACGATGATTTCAATAAGTGGTAGCGTGGTCTGTTAAAACGTGAAGGTTCTATTTATATATCCGTGACATTCGCTTGTCCTTTGATTAACGTTCTCTGTACTACCATGCGCTATATAATTTCATTTTGATT
>Ga0105348_1002175_pt1 | contig 12034 bp, 12 predicted proteins | sample EN8Hudsemesocosm_2_FD_83504 | JGI IMG/M metagenome (GOLD analysis project Ga0105348, IMG submission 83504) | Methane-oxidizing microbial communities from mesocosms in the Hudson Canyon - EN8C Hudson Canyon | ecosystem: Environmental > Aquatic > Marine > Cold seeps | place: Hudson Canyon... | reverse complement strand
TAATTGAGCCAACACTTGGGCAAGTTCTGATAGATGATGAAGACATTACCCGCCTCGATAAAAAAAGTTTAAGGACTATTCGGCGACATAAAGTCAGCATGGTCTTTCAATCTTTCGCCTTGCTGCCTCATTTATCTGTTTTAGACAATGCCGCCTTTGGTTTGGACTTGAGTGGCGAGCCGAAAGTCGGTCGGCATGAAAAAGCCATGAAGGCGCTTAAGCAGGTTGGTCTTGAGGCTCATGCAAGGAGTTATCCTGATGAGTTATCCGGTGGGATGCAGCAACGTGTTGGACTTGCCAGAGCGCTTGCAAATGACCCGGACATTCTACTCATGGATGAAGCATTTTCGGCTTTGGACCCTTTGATCAGAACCGAAATGCAAGATGAACTGCTGCACCTTCAACAAGCCCACCGTCGCACGATTATTTTTATTTCTCATGATTTAGACGAAGCTATGCGTATTGGTGATCGTATCGCCATTATGCAGGCTGGAGAAGTTATTCAGGTAGGCAAACCCTATGAGATACTTCAGAACCCGGAAAATGATTATGTGAAGTCTTTCTTTAAAGGTGTCGATGTGAGCAATGTTTTTAATGCTGGCGATATTGCAACTCAAAATGATGTTAAGGTGATTAAGCAAGCAATTGATACCGACCTTTCCCAGGCTCTGACTAGCTTAGGTAATAATGGGTCAACCTACGCTTATGTGACCGACGCAGATAACAATTTTCGTGGTGTTTTACTAACGGACAATCTGCCGGATAATTTATACAAGCAAAGCCAGCTAGAGAATGCTTTTCTTGAAGTCGAGTCGATTACAAATACCATTCGGATAAATGAAGTCATAGGGCAAGTAGCCGCGTCCCCTTGCCCGGTACCCGTGGTGGATAAGGATAATAAATATCAGGGAGTGATAAGCCAGAGCCTACTGTTAGAAACATTAGATCGGGAGGTTAAGAATGAGTGAGCAAGCAAGTGATCCTTGGGCGGCGACTGAAGCGGTTGAAGATCAGTCTGCTAATCCTTGGGGCTCGATGGATCCTTCAAATACCGAGCTAACATCAAGTTTGTCTGCTGGCGCTGAAGAACAGGTTCCGCTTTCCTTCAGCGATCCATTTTCACATGAATGGATCCCCCTCCAAGATTGGGTGGAAACCTTCGTTTCTTGGTTAGTGCTGCATTTCAGGCCGGTATTTTCTGCAATCAAAACGCCCATAGATACCACACTTCAGACCATTGAAGCCCTGCTTCAAAGTGTATCGCCATTACTCATGATTTTGCTATTCGGGCTGCTTTCCTGGCAACTTGTTGGCAAGCGTTTAGGGATCATGACAGTGCTTAGCTTATTATTTGTCGGTGCCATCGGGGCATGGCCAGAGTCGATGACTACACTTTCTCTAGTCTTAACATCGGTACTTTTTTGTATCTTGATTGGTATACCAACCGGCATCTGGATGGCGAGAAGTGATCGTAGTCAACGCTTTATAAGGCCTTTACTTGATACAATGCAAACCACGCCGGCGTTTGTCTACCTGGTACCGATTGTGATGCTGTTTGGTATTGGCAATGTACCTGGCGTCATCGTGACAATCATCTTTGCTGTGGCACCCGTGATTCGCTTAACCAATTTGGGTATTCGACAAGTGCCAGCTGATTTAATAGAAGCGGCGCAATCATTTGGTGCCAGTGAGCAGCAGATGTTATTAAAGGTACAACTGCCGCTTGCTATGCCTACGATTATGGCGGGCGTGAATCAAACGCTGATGCTGAGCTTATCGATGGTGGTCATCGCGTCTATGATTTCAGTGGGCGGTTTGGGTTTGATGGTGCTGCGAGGAATAGGTCGATTAGATATAGGTCTAGCGACTGTAGGTGGCATAGGTATCGTGATACTCGCGATCATTTTAGATCGTATGACGCAGTCACTAGGGCGATCTAGTCGCGAAAAAGGTATTGGCGCCTGGTATTCGAAAGGGCCAATAGGACTTATTGTGAATTTGAAAGCAAGATATTCAAACTCAAAGATGTGAAGCCCAAGTTTATTTACAACAAAAAACCATAAAAAGAGGGATATATGAGGAAATTACTAAGCGCAATCATTGCTGTGTCATTACTAATGACGATCAACCCAAGCTATGGAGATGAAAAACCAAGTAAAGGCGTCAAGGTGCAAGCATTGCACAGCCCCATTTCTGAAGAAGCATTTCAAACCATAGTGCTTAATGAAGCCCTGCGTCAGCTTGGTTATGATGTTCAGGATATTAAAGAAGTCGACTACAGCGCAGCTTACACTGCCATTGCCAATGGCGATGCGACCTACATGCCAGTAAATTGGTTCCCCTTGCATAACACGATGTATGCCAATGGTGGTGGCGATGAAGTATTTTATCGGAATGGGTTTTATATAGAAGGTGCCGTTCAAGGTTATTTGATCGATAAGAAAACGGCCGACAAATACAACATTAATAATATTGAACAATTCAAGGATGCAAAAATTGCTAAGCTGTTCGATACCGATAATGATGGCAAAGCTGATTTAACGGGTTGTCAGGCTGGCTGGGGTTGCGAAGGTGTCATTGAACATCAGTTAGACTCGTTCAAGCTACGTGATCGTATTAGCCATAAACAAGGACAATATGCAGCCATTATTGCAGACACCATTGCGCGCTATAACGATGGCGCGTCTATTTTCTATTACACATGGACGCCATACTGGGTGTCAGGAAAATTGGTTCCGGGCAAAGATGTGGTTTGGTTAGAAGTCCCTTTTTCATCAAACCCGAATGGTTCTGATACAGTTTTACCGAATGGTAAAAACTATGGCTTTGATATCAATAGCCAGCGTATCGTTGCCAATCAGAAATTTGCTGAAAATAACCCTTCCGCTGCTAAATTATTTGAAGTAGCTAAGCTACCCATTAATGATGTTAGCGCCGAAAATATGTTAATCGCTAATGGTGAAGACTCACAAAAACAGATTCGCCAACATGCTTTGAATTGGATAAAATCGAATCAGACAGCGTTTGATGGATGGCTTGAAGCCGCTCGAACAGCAGCAAAATAAACATTGTGGTCAAACACCTCTCCTTGATAAGGGGAGGTGTTAAATAAGACTCCCAATTAGGCCGTCATATTCACTATGACACTACAAGTCTAGTTTTTCCCAATCGTCATTTTTTGGGTAATTTACTTTCGTTTATAATGTTCAACAGCTCTGTATTCGTTGGGTACTTCTCAAGTAACTCAACAAGTTTCCTCGTGCCCTCTAAAGGTTTAAGATTAGTCAGTGTCCTCCGCAAAACTCTTACACTTTCGATATCTTTTGAATTTAGAAGCAGCTCCTCTCGGCGTGTACTACTTTTAGCAATATCCAGCGCGGGAAAAATCCGCTGATTAGCAACCTCGCGTGATAAAACGATTTCCATATTGCCCGTGCCCTTGAACTCCTCAAATATCACCTGATCCATTTGGCTTCCGGTATCAACGAGTATGGTCGCTAGAATGGTAAGCGAGCCACCATTCTCAATATTTCTAGCCGCCCCAAAGAGTTTTCGGGGTATTTCCATCGCTCTAGCGTCAAGCCCGCCCGACATGGTACGACCGCTGCTCTTTCGCTCTGCATTATGTACGCGTGAAAGCCTTGTGAGAGAATCAATAACAATCATTACATCGTGACCTTCGCCAGCTTGCTGGCGGGCGGTGTTAAGTAGGTCATTGGCCACACTAACGTGTTGCTCATAACTTTCGTCAGAGGATGACGCGTGTACTTGTGCCGGTACACTGCGTTTAAAATCAGTCACTTCTTCCGGTCGCTCATCAATGAGTAAGGCATAAAGCTTTATCTCAGGATAAGCCTCCCCCACCGCCTGGCAAATATGTTTTAAAAGAGTCGTTTTTCCGGAGCCTGGTGGCGCAACGATCAAACCTCGCTGCCCCATTCCGATTGGCGAGACCAAATCAATCGCTCGCGTGGTGAGTTTCTGAGAACCTAATTCAAGGCGAATGCACGGTGAAGGATTGATGGCGACGCCATTTAAAAAACGCTTTTGTGGGTCATCATGAGAGACAGCATTGACCTCCTCATCTACTTGTTTGGCGTCTTTATTCTTTTTTACCTTCAAACGTAATATTTTTCTAGTCATAATATCGGTTTATAACTCTAGAGAATCAAGTGTTTTGCGACGTGTTTACAGTAGTCTTACGCTTGGTCTTACGCTCGTTGCAATCCCACGTTAATTACTTAAGTCATGACTCCTGGGCGATAGGGTTTCCTACCTCGATCGACTTGCTGCGACCGTTTCTGATTCGAAAGCTTTACTTTCTTGGCGACTAGTCCTCGTTTACCTGGGTGACATTCAAACTCAACTGTGGCGCCAACCTTCAAAAAAGCACAATTAACAAGATCAGCCTTACGTACCATTATATCTGGTCCGTCTCCGTTATCCAGAAACCCAGATTCCTTATCTTTGAACCATTTCTTAACTACAGTTTGCAATATTACGCCCCTAATTTAGTATTTTTACGAAAAATTTTGAATCGGAAGTATCACCGTCGAAAGGTAAGGCGATACGCTATCCGGAAACCTTATACTCTTGTACACAGAACAGTGTGATGGCTGCTCTATTTGTAGTGATCAAGTAAAACTGGTCTTACCCACAAACATTAGAGTTTTTTGTTAAGCGCTTTCTCTCTCACAGTTATCATGGTTTTAAAGTACTACATCAAAACATTCTAGCTGAGGTGGGCCCATATAAATATCTTTTCGACTGCCAGCATTGGCATGCGCTTTCCTGAAGGCTTCAGATCTTGTCCACGCTTCAAAGGCACTTCGAGATTCCCAGGTCGCCTGGGAGGAGAGCAGAGTGTATTCGTCTTGACTCGGCCCTTGCAATAGGTGGAAGCTCTTAAAGCCTGGTACGCTGTCCAGATAGGAATCACGCCCTTTCCAGATATCAATGAAGTCCTGCTCGAACCCGTGTTTGACCTTGAATCTATTCATCGCGATAAACATCGTAACCTCAATTTGTCTGGTGAATTTTGCTCATATCAGTAACTTGTAATACAGTAAACTGCAATAATAGAGCGACGAACGGTATCTACGGTTCGGACATCACTTTTTATGTGTTAACGACGCTTTTTTTGTTACCAATTTACTGAAACGAGAATAAGTATTTTTTTGAAACAGACAGATATTTTATGACTACCAATGCTTCCTGCTGTCCTTTCATTAAAACTCGCCGTTGTTCATCGTTAGTATCAAGCATTATATCATCGGTAGCAAAGGTGTCCGTAAACCTGCCAATGGGCGGCAATTGATTGAGCGTCCAAAATTCACGCAAGAAGCCATACGTTTCATTCAAGTAATGATTATTTTATTCCCTGGATCTTGAGCAGATTATATCGTCAATCAGTTCAATGTCGGTATATTTTTCTTGCTTGCCGTAGTTAAATTGCTTTAAACCATCGAAATTACCCAAGATTTGCATGTCAATTTCAGACAGTATTAATTTTTGAACAAAAAAGAAACCAACAGTTGCACCTTCAGATGTCACCCATACAGCAGTACCATTTTTATCTTGTTCAAAACTAAATGGAGCACGAAGCCCTTTATAATCAAATGGCGCCCTGTTATCAGGCAGAAATAAGATTTCCTCGACGCCAAGTTCATTAGGCGTAATGTCAAAGTATTGTCCTTTGCTTGACTGCCATACTGCGTGGTGCTGGGCTAAAAGGGTATTTCTCTGTGTATGCCAAATGGCCCAACCAAAAACCACTTTACCTCCATTTTTTTGTTGATAATCGAGACAATTAAACCAGCAGTACAATGGCTGATATTCTGGCTGTGGGATCACAGGTACAAAGATGCTCTGAAGTTGATCGTCTTGTTTCAAATAATTTAGCCCTTTTGCCGGACTAACATCGGAATCTTTAAGAGACTTGATGAAATCGTTAAATCTCAACGAATTTACGTCTGGAACTGCCATTACGTTTAATCCACTTACCTGCATTCACTTGAAATTTCTTTTACTCGCCCAACATCGCCGCTCTCAAGACGGACTTTAATGCCATGAGGGTGGTTGGGAGATTTAGTCAAAATGTCTTTAACAATTCCCTGTGTGAGGTTTCCAGAACGTTGATCCTTTTTCAATACAATGGAAACCTTCATCCCTGGACTTATATTCTCTCGACTTGTACCGCTCATTTTATTCCTTGTACCTAATCTTTAGAATTTCGATTCCAATATACTATGACAAATACACGCGGTACGCATTCCTATTATTAAAAGACAATTAATTAAGCGACTCGTTCTCCCCCTTATTCATTAGTGCTGGGTTTCGATAAAAACTACACGCCCAACAGTTTTATTAATGCTTGCTGAGCTCTCCAAAGCAAACTCTTTTTACGGATCGGGAGACCGCAGGACAAGCCTGATAAGCCTGATAAGCCCTATAAATATTGTTTAAACGGCTCTCTCCTCTTACCTGCCTTTAAATTTCGAAGCCTGGCTTTGAGTATTTTTATAATACTTACCTAGGGCTTTATCATTTGCACGTTTTTCAGAAAGACTAGCCGAATTACGCGCCTCTTCGCTTAGTAGCTTCTGATAGTTTTTTAATCGCCTTTGATCTAGCTCTCCATCGTTAATGGCTTGCCGGACGCGACAATCAGGTTCTCCAAGGTGTTGGCAGTTATTGAACTGACATTCCCCAGAAAACATATCAATGTCGTTGAAAGTGCTTGTAATACCACTCTTGCAGTCAGAAAGTTGGATTTCCCTCATGCCTGGTGTATCTAAAATGAGGCCGCCGTTCGCTACCCCGACCAAGGAACGCCTTGTAGTCGTGTGCCGCCCTTTACTATCATCGACTCTGATTTCCGATGTTGTTTGTAGCTCAGTACCGATTAGTGTATTCGTTAATGTCGATTTTCCTACACCTGACGAGCCGAGCATGACGCATGTACTACCTTCTTGAAGCCAGGGCTGTAATTTGGCAAGTTCCCCTATATCAAGGCAATTGACTGTTTCGACTATCAGTAGTGGATCTAAAGATCTAATCCGCTCAATATAACTTTCTGGTCCATGCACTAAATCACTTTTGCTTAATACGATGACAGGTTCAGCTCCCGCTTCATTCACTAAAGACAAAAAGCGCTCAATTCTATTTAAGTTAAAATCATCATTCATGGAGGTGACAATAAATGCGACGTCTATGTTGGCAGAAATAAGCTGTTGCTTTAGTTTACTGCCAGCAGCCTTCCTCGAAAAACAGGTTTTACGCTCTAGTAAGCGCACAAACCTGAAATCAGCATCAAGCAAGATCCAGTCACCTACCACCATCTCTGGCATCGCAGGCACAATGTCTAATGTGTATACGGTGCTCTCAGCAGAGACCGTTATTTGAGACTTATACTGTTCAACAATTCTCGCCGGTACGACAGAGTCCCACTCGTCAAGAGACAGTTGCTGTTGGAAAAAAGATTGCCAGCCAAGCTTCACTAGCACTTTAGTTTCTCTCATAGCGTAACCTCAATAAGGTCTCAGCTGTTTCTTCGTGCATTTTTTCTCCAATACATCTAAAGCCATAAATTTGGTAGAAATGCCTGCCGATGGTGTTTTTCTTAAACACATCAAGTTCGAGTGTGGAATGAAGGCTGTGCGCTTGATCCAGTAATGCCCTCCCCAGACCTTTTCCCTGATGCACGGGATCAATAAAAAATCCCCCTACCTCTTGATCGATTAGCGCGATAAAACCGACCACTTTGCCGTTGTCGAGTACAACCCAAGTATCGGCATTAGGCAAATATACATTTGGAATATTAACCCGCTCTTGAATAAAAAACGCTTCCGTTAAGAATGCATGCGCTTCTCTGGATGCGTTTTCCCACGCACTTAGTAATTCATTTAAGTCTGCTGGCTGGAATCGTCTTATCTCTGGTTTCATACTACGCTCTTATAAGTAATAGTGACTGTAAATAAGGCGATGATAGAGCAGCAAATTTATATATGATTGAAAAAAAACGACAGTATGTTACTTATTCAAAGTTTCCATAAGCATCGATAGCCAAATCGCGCATTTGGGTATATTGCCCTGGCGTATTTCCGATAACACTTTTTAAATACCTAACTAAATGAGGCTGATCACTAAATGCGAACTGATGTGCAATGTCAGCCCAATCGAGCTGATCATTTTCTAGTTGGTGAACATAATCCAACAAGCTCTCTAAGCGCCGCATTGATGCATACTGTTTCAAGGTAAATCCTGTCACTCGCTTAAAACTACGCTCCACTGTTCGCTGTGAGCAGCCTAATTTAAAACCGAGCTTAGCAAGTTCTGTGATATCACCCATATTTATGACCTTTCGTACCAAACTTGTGTGGCCATCTTCGAGCGTTGTATAAGTGATGGATCTTAGTGCGCCGTCAAGATAATCACGAAGTCTCTCGGGTGATTGAGCGCTTTCAGACAAAATCTGCTCGATATTGGATGTTATAAACTCATAACTCTCAAGCCCCATCACTTTATCAATGGCAAGCTTCGAACTTGGAAAAGCCAAAGAATACAAGGCGCCAACATGGAGCTTTATACCCACAATTAGAAAAGCATGAGAATGATCCATCGACAAAGTGCGATTATGCGGAAGGATAATATGACTCCCTCGACCTACTGCCACTTCAAATTCTGATTGGTATTTGTATGGTAACTGGGAGCTAGCAAGGATAATATGCCCTGCAGGGTCTGGGTTTAGCTTTGGGAAATCAGGGCCGTCATCTTGCTCTGTTTTTTGTAACAACCAATAGCAATCAACATATTTGGCAATGAACGAATCAGATGGTGTTATTTTCCAGTTTCTCATGGAGTTTAGTATACGTCGCTATGCTAAGTAATGCTCATTCGTAATATTCAAATACACCTTTTTAGCTACAACCATGGATAATTATTCCATCGAGGGTTTTAACCTGTGCAAAAATTAATAGATGATTTTGTTTCAATGAATAAGGCTGGTCTTGTTTTAGAATTATGTGAAAAGTATTACCACGAAGATGTACTAATGCTTAATAATGGAGAGGTATTTGCTGAGTCGATGAAGGAGTCCTATGAAAAGCAGAAAGGGTATGTCGGTTCGGTAAAAGAATTTGATGTGACCTTACTCTCGTCAAAAATAGAGGGTAATATTTCTGAGCTGACTTTCCACTACAAAATGACCGGATCCGATTCTAACGTAAATGAATTTACAGGCAGGCATACCCAAACATGGAAGGCTGGAAAAATAGTGAAAGAAGAGTATCTGACCATTGAATAAAGAATGAGTCTAGCCAGACTTACCCTCAAAGAAACGTTTTGTTGGTCTCGTCTCACACCTCGCTGATAAATGCGTTATATAGATCGAATATTGAGAAACTATAAATGAACTTGGCGCTAGATCACGTATTTGTACTTGTTGAACCTGAAGCGAAGGTAGCCGACTTACTGATAGCACTTGGAATGGAAGAAAGTTTTAGTCGGGATCATGAAGGGCAAGGAACTTCGAATCGCCGTTTCGAATATTCGAATGGCATGCTGGAATTTTTATGGCTACGTGATGCGAAAGAAGCTAATGACGGACCTGGTCGAAATCTAGCTTTTCAGCAACGCTCAGAAAACCCTGAAGCGTCTCCATTTGGCATAATTTTACATAGAAAAAACAACTTGAACCTAGATATGCCTTTTACTGGCTGGATGTATCAACCTGATTATTTTAAACCTCCTATGTCTTTTCATATTGGTGTAAATTCAAGTAATTTACTTGAACCATTGTGTATTTACGTACCATTTATAGAACCTAAAATAGAACCTAAGGTAGAGCCTGAAATTAGAACGATTAAGCAAGGAACCTTTAAGTCGATCAGCCATGTAAAAATTTATACCACGACGAATAAGCCATCAGATGTAATAGGCATCGCTGATGCAGCTGACAGATTAACAATTGCGTATGGTCATCAACATTTAATGGAAGTCACGTTTGATGAAAATCAATGTGGTTTGTCCCATGATTTTCGGCCAGAAATACCATTAATTATTCATTGGTAGAGGAATAAGTGAGTATTGGCGCCCGGTACCGGATCCTAATCATTTAAGGGTGCAATGCGGCTTTTTTGCATAACAACTTAGCTCACCAAATATGCCTTAGGAATATAGTCTGCTTGACGTCATTCAAAACACTAATTCATATCGATTAATTTTATTAATCAGTCCCTGTCGAGTAATACCTAATTGTTGGGCACTATGTGTTTTATTGCGGTCATTTACTTTCATCGCGGCTTCTATCAATTGAATCTCTAATTCACTGACTTGCTGCTCAAGTGTTTTTTGTAAGAGCTCATCCGCAGACCGTTCAGAGCGTTTGTCCCGTTGAGAGACATCTAAATGCTGATTCAGGTCGCTACGTATTAGTGCCAGCTCTTGCAATGTGATTCTCTGTGTTAAACAAATCGCTGCCGCACTTTCTAAGGTATTTTTAAGCTCGCGGACATTACCTGGCCAAGATGTTTGGCTAAACCAAGTCACTACCTCTGGGTCCATTTCTAATGCCTGCTGATACTCATTATTGTAATGGTTCAAAAAGAACCTTAGTAATAATGGGATATCTTCACGTCTTGCGTCCAGACCTGTCGTTGAAACCATCAATCCTTTAATTCGATAGAACAAATCCTCTCTAAACCCGCCGTCTTCCACCGCTAAAGACAGATCTCGATTGGTCGCGCTGATCAAACGTACATCAATAAACTCTATCTTTCGGCTCCCTACCGGATAATAGCTTCCGTCTTGCAATACTCGCAGCAATTTCACTTGCATCGCTTGCGGCATCTCACCGATTTCATCAAGAAATAAGGTGCCTAAGTTCGCCATTGCCAGCAAGCCTTTACGGTCATTATTTGCCCCCGTAAATGCACCTTTTTTATAACCGAACAACTCACTTTCTAATAATTCCGCAGGAATAGCGCCACAATGCACCGATATGAAAGGTTTATCACCACGAGCGCTAAGTTTATGCAGTGAGTTAGCAATGATTTCTTTGCCTGTGCCGCTGGGGCCCTGTATGAAGACTGAAACTTGAGTCGGTGCTATCCGGGTGATTAATTTCCGCGTGGTTTCGATGCTGTCACTCGATCCGATTAAGCCCAAGTCATCTTTACTGCTGTGCGTTGCTTGAAGTTCAGTTTCTAAGCTGTGAACCTGGTGCAACAAACGAGTCTTCTCAACTGCCCTATCTACTATGACCTTGAGCAATTCAGGATCAACAGGTTTGGAAACAAAATCCCATGCGCCCAACTCCATGGCACGCAACGCTAATGCACGTTCATCATGTCCCGTGAGCACCACCACAGGCACATTTTCGTAATGGTTGAGGTATAACAAGCCATCCTCAGGTTTAAAACTCGGCGGTAAGGCTAAATCATGAATCACTAAATCAAAGCCTACCTTAGAACCATCACTTAACTGTTTTTCGGTTTTCTCAACCTGGTTCGCCTTTTCTTGCATGAAAAGAGTCTGCGCTTGTTGGCCATCACCGCAGGTAGTCACCTGAAATCCGGCCTGCTGCAACCATAAAGCACAAAGTTCGCAAAAAGCATTTTCGTCATCAACCAATAATATTTTCGGATTATCTTTTTTCATGAATAGAGTACTCGGGTAAGCATACGATGAACGATACCGGCCAACCGCAATTTTCACGGAATTCGATTGTGCCAAAATGTGCATCCACTATTCGACGGACAATTGATAAACCTAAACCACTACCCCCACTACGTTTACTAATGAAGGGTTCAAATAAGTGTTGTTGAACCGTCGCAGGTATACTCGGACCATTATTGTGTATGGAGATCATCAAAGTTGGCTGGCTTTGATGCTGACCAGAATCGTGTTCTGCATGATCAAGCTGTTCGACAGATAGCAAGATTTGGCCGTCTGTTTGTTGGTTAATGAACGATGCAGAATTCTCTAAAATATTGATTAGCACCTGTTGTAAACGAGCGACATCATAATTTCCAAT
>Ga0105348_1002174_pt1 | contig 12035 bp, 10 predicted proteins | sample EN8Hudsemesocosm_2_FD_83504 | JGI IMG/M metagenome (GOLD analysis project Ga0105348, IMG submission 83504) | Methane-oxidizing microbial communities from mesocosms in the Hudson Canyon - EN8C Hudson Canyon | ecosystem: Environmental > Aquatic > Marine > Cold seeps | place: Hudson Canyon... | reverse complement strand
TTTCCCTTTGGGAGCTAATTAAAAATGCACGGCTTTGAAACACCCGACTATGATACAATTCATTGTCGGATTACAAAAGCCGATGATTATATACCATTAATTTCCTAACGGTCATTACGTTTACCTTATGTTAAATGCACAAACATTGATTTATACCAAGACTCGGTTCATGCAAAGCGCCGCAAAGTTCACTCAGTGCCCACAATGGGACGGTGTCGAGATCGCCTTTGCAGGCCGCTCAAACGCTGGTAAATCGAGTGCGCTTAACGCGTTAACCGAGCAAACAAAGCTAGCCCGAACCAGTAAAACACCAGGTCGTACGCAGTTAATTAACTTTTTTCAAGTTGATGATACTCCTTATAGACTAGTGGACTTGCCAGGTTATGGCTTCGCCAAAGTGCCGAAAGCGATCAAAATCGAGTGGCAAAAGCAGCTTGGCGCTTATTTAGATAAGCGAGATTGTCTGCGCGGCTTAGTTTTAGTGATGGATATTCGTCACCCAATGACCGAATTTGATCAAACGATGGTCGATTGGGCACATGAATCGAATATGCCTTTGCATATTTTATTAACCAAAGCCGACAAGCTTAAGCGTGGGCCTGCTTCTGCAACCATGCTACAAGTACGCAAAGCCGTTTCCAATATGGGCGACATGGCGACAGTGCAGATGTTCTCATCGTTGAAAAATGATGGCGTGAAAGAATTACGTAAGCACCTAACTCATTGGTTCATGGAAAATACCGTGATTGAAGAAGGTGAAGACGAAGGCGAGCAATTTATTGAAGGTAATGAGCCGCCAGCTTAATCGTTAAGCCAATTGGCTACTGATCAGCTCTTACTGCTTCGATGTCGTAAGGGCTTTTTTTTGCTTTAAATTCTTGTGATTAAATAGCAGGAGAACTTTCTTACAGGCAAAAAAGAGCCCGATTGATAATTGGGGGATCAATCGGGCTAGGCTTCGGATCTTTGGGGAATCACCGAAGAAACAGGTACGGTATCTCTACGAATAGAAATAACGTAAAACTTAATGGAGAAGTGTGGAAGCACACATAATGGCTTACCTACAAATAACTATAGACGTCTTTTTCAGAACTGTTATCTCTTTGGCCAACTTTTTTACAATAGTTAATAACATCTTCTTATTAAAAAGTGCGGTCCAATAAACTCACATTATTGAACTGCTCTTTAGTAAACACCTCCAATTTTCGCGCTAAATGTTAGTGCGCCTCACCCCAGTTTTTACCAGAACCGACTTCTACGATTAAAGGCACAGCCAACTCAGCTGCATCTTCCATAATCTTTTTCAACTTGGCAGAGAAGGCATCTAGCTGTTCAGTTTTAACTTCAAGCACCAATTCATCGTGTACCTGCATGATCATCTGAGCATCAAATTCATCAGTAGCTAACCAGTCATGAACTTTCAACATAGCTTTCTTGATGATATCGGCTGCAGTACCCTGCATCGGCGCATTAATCGCTGTGCGTTCTGCGTGCTGACGACGCATGGCATTCTTTGCCTTGATATCAGGAAGGTACAACCGGCGACCATAGATAGTTTCTACATAGCCAATATCAGCGGCATCAGCACGAGTATTGTCCATGTAAGACTTCACCCCAGGATAACGCTCAAAATACAAATCAACGTATTCTTGCGCTTGGCTACGACCAATGCCCAATTGCTTAGCCAGACCAAATGCTGACATGCCGTAAATCAATCCGAAGTTAATCGCCTTCGCGCTACGACGCATGTTCGGTTCAACGTTTTCAATCGTTACAGCAAATACTTCTGCAGCCGTTGCTGTGTGAACATCTACGCCGTTAGCGAAAGCGGTTAATAGACCTTCGTCGTTCGATAGGTGCGCCATGATGCGTAATTCGATTTGGCTATAATCCGCCGCGACCATGGTATAGCCGTCTGGAGCGATGAAGGCATCACGAATACGACGGCCTTCATCGCTTTTAATTGGAATGTTCTGCAAGTTCGGATCAGTGGAAGATAAGCGACCGGTTGCAGCAGTGGCTTGGTGATACGAGGTATGCACTCGGCCAGTTCGTTCGCAAATCATCAGTGGTAGCTTGTCGGTATAAGTCGACTTCAATTTACTGAGGCTACGGTTTTCCAAAATTAATTTCGGCAACTCGTATTCTTCAGCCAACTGAACCAATACTTCTTCTGCGGTAGAAGGCGCGCCTTTAGGCGTTTTCTTCACCACCGGTAATTCAAGTTTTTCGAACAGAATTTCTGCTAACTGTTTAGGCGAACCCAGATTGAAAACTTGCCCAGCAACATCGTGTGCTTGCTGCTCTAATTCAACCAAGCGAGTCGAAAGCTGAGCACTTTGCTCGTGCAAGATATCCGCATCAATCAAGGCGCCATTGGCTTCAATTTTGGTTAGCACATCGACGAGCGGTAATTCGATATTTTCGAATACCGATTTCAAATCTTCTTTATCGCTGGCATTCAATTGCGCCCATAAGGTCTGGTGCAAACGTAAACTGATATCGGCATCTTCTGCGGCATACGGGCCAGCGATTTCAATTTCGACTTTATCGAAAGTTATCTGCTTCGCACCTTTGCCAGCGACTTCTTCATATTTAGTGGTCTTGGTGGCTAAATAATACGACGCTAGGCTGTCCATATCATGGCGGCTAGCAACCGAATTCAGTACGTAAGATTCGAGCATGGTATCGAACTGAATACCTTTCAGCTCAATGCCGTAGTTGGCTAATACATGAGCATCGTATTTTAAGTGCTGGCCAACTTTTTTATTGGTCTCACTTTCTAGCAGCGGTTTGAATTGAGCGAGAACGGCATCACGATCAAGCTGAACCGGAGCATCTTCTAATAACGTATCTGGGCCAATGTGAGCTAACGGAACATAAGCCGCTTTGCCTGCTTCGACAGAGAAAGAGATACCAACGATTTCTGCTTCCATGTAATTCAGCGAAGTCGTTTCGGTATCGAAGGCGAACAGGTCAGCCTTCTCTAATTTAGCGAACCATTCATCTAACTGAGCTTGGTCGAAGATAGTTTGATAATCGGTTTCAAGGATTTCAGCGGGTGGTGCAATCTCTTCTGAAGAGTCTTCGCTCGCATCAGCCTTAGCGGATTTAGCCGTACCGGCTTTTTCTTCAACCTTGCCGCCAAGTTCAGTCACCCAAGACTTAAACTCAAATTCATTGAACGAAGCCAATAGCGCATCTTTATCCACAGGCTGAGTTTCGATTTCTGTTAGGTTCTGCTCTAACTCAACGTCTAACTTGATCGTTGCCAAATCGTAAGACAGAGGCAAGAAATCCAACGCAGCACGCAAGTTCTCACCGATTTTACCTTTCACCGCATCGGCGTTGTCCATCACGCCCTGCATGGTTTCATAAGCCGTCAGCCATTTAACCGCCGTCTTAGGGCCGCACTTCTCAACCCCTGGAATGTTATCGACCTTATCGCCCATCAGCGATAGGTAATCGATAATCTGATCGGGGCGCACACCGAACTTCTCGATCACGCCTTCCACATCCATGAAGGTCTCAGTCATGGTATTGATCAAGCTAACGTGTTCGTTAACCAGCTGCGCCATATCTTTATCGCCCGTGGAGATTATTACATCACGCTTCGCGGTTGTGGCCTGGTCTGCCAACGTACCAATCACGTCATCGGCTTCTACATCAGGAATCACTAATAGTGGCAAACCCATGGCTTTAATGATGTCGTGAATCGGTTGAATCTGAACGCGCAACTCATCCGGCATAGACGGACGGTTAGCTTTATATTCGGGATACATATCGTTGAGGAAGGTTTTACCCTTGGCATCAAAAATCACAATAATCTGTGACTCAGGATAATCCTTTTGCAGCTTACGCATCATGTTAATCACACCACGGATGGCACCCGTTGGGTGGCCGTCTGAATTAGTCAGGGGTGGCATGGCATGATAAGCGCGGAACAGGTAAGAAGAACCATCAACCAATATAGCGGGTGCAGACATAAACGAATCCATAGCTGTCTTTACTTTCTAGTCGTACTTTCTAAGAGTACAATAAAAGTAGAGACAGTTTTTTAAGTTAGATTTAATATTTGAATGAGGCATAGCTTACCATGATGCGTTCCCTTCTTGTGGCTTTCACTTGTGCATTTGCACTGATTAGCTCACCTATTGCTACGGCTAATTCAGCGGGCGAAGAAGTTGTTATTCGTAACGATGGCGATAAGACATTTTACGAGTATCGTCGTGGTGGTGAGGTTGTAGAGATTAAAGTGGTACCAAAGTACGGAAAGCCGTATTATCTGAGACCTACTGATGTTCAAGAAACGGAAGGCGGCCAGTACACACAGTCTGATGCTCCTGATGTTTCTGTACCAAGCTGGGTCATCTTTCGCTGGTAAGTGTCGCTGGCTAACCACCTAGCTTTACAAGGCAATGAATAGCTTAGCGATTCATTGCCACCCTTTGATTTTATAAAGTTCTAATTCATGTCTGTTTATACCGATCTATCAGCGAACGAAGTCGCTGCCTACCTTAGCCAATTTTCTTTGGGTGATTACGCAAGTCATCAAGGCATCAGCGCCGGCGTAGAAAATACGAATTTCTTTGTTACGGCTGGCGATAAAAAATATGTGCTAACGATTTTCGAACATCATGATGCTGAACAGGTAGAAGGCTTTATTAATATCGGCCGTCATTTAGCCGAGCAAGACGTCCCTGTCCCAGGGCCCATTGCTGATAATACGGGTATCTATTTACACGAGTTAAAAGGCAAGCCCGCTATTCTATGCCCATGCTTACCGGGCAGTCATCCAGAAACACTAAATCTTCAGCACTGCATTCAAATTGGTGCAGCTTTAGCGCGTTTCCATTTAGCGGGAGAAGGCTTAGAAGAGCTGGAAGAAAATAATCGAGGTTTACATTGGTGGCCAGAAGTCGGCCGTGAACTGATTCAGGCAAGCATGACGTCTGATCTTTTAACAGATGAACAGCAGCAAGTTCTGATCGATGAAGTTGAATTCCAAGAATCCAATACTGAGCTTTGGTATGAACTTCCTCGTGGTTTGATCCACGGTGATTTGTTCCACGATAATGCGTTATTCGAACGCACCGAAGAAGGCCACGACGAGCTAGGTGCGATTTTAGATATTTATAATTCTTGCCAAGACGCTTGGTTATTCGATCTGGCAATTGTAGCCAACGACTGGTGTGCAAACAGCGCCGGTGATTGGAAGCCCGACTTCTTGCCTGCTTTGTTTGCTGGTTATCAATCAGTGCGTGAGTTAACGCCACTTGAGCAGCAATCTTGGGGTTTATGTTTACGCGGGGCGTCTTTACGCTTTTGGTTGAGCCGCCTAGTAACTCAGCAGCACCAAGCTGAAGTGATTGCTAACGACCCAATGGCAGCATTGGTGACAACCGAAAAAGACCCAATGGAGTATTTTTTGAAGTTGGTTCGTCATCGCGATACTGAGTATTAATTAATTTCTAAAGCCCTAGTTTTAAAACGTCGTGGCGCTGAGGGTTTTCTCGCCATTACACTTTTGATCGGAATTGGGTATGTCGTTCTGCGGCACGTCGTGAATACGTCGCTTCGCTCTCCCTGTAGACTCGGCTAAAAGATCTCTCTTTTAGACGGCCTTAAACAACATACCCAACTCCGATCAGCGCAATGGCCGCAACATCAATTCAGATTCTCAGCTTTAACGTCAAAAAAATATGACGACTTATTGGTTGATTCTATAGATTAACGATGAAATGTTATTGTTTTGAAGAAGTGAAATGTTGAGTTTAGAAAAAGTGTCTGTAGTGATGTATTAGGTGCTTTGTTTTTGGTGGCGTCATTTCGCATGGATGCGAAATACGAGCCTACAGGGAGAGCGAAGCGACGTATTCACGGCGTCCCCAAAAACAAAGCACCTAATGCAGAACTCGCAACAAATCCAGCGGCCCCGCACTTCTTTAAGCGATCAACAACAATGCAAATAAAACATAGCAAAATACTCTTTGTCATCCGACCAACATTCCCGCACCTCAAAACCAGCGCCCTCCACTAAATCAGTAAAGCCTTGCTTAGAGTACTTATAAGAATTTTCGGTATGAATGGTTTCGCCTGATTTGAAAACAATTTGGGCAGTTTCACTATCGGGATTATTGGAATCCGAAATTTTAACAATTTGATCCATCGTGCTGATCAAATGCATCTCTATACGGCTCTTCTCTTCGCTGTATATCGCCTTATGTTCAAAATGTTCAAGGTCAAACTTCGTCCCTAGTACACCATTAATGTGCTGCAAAATATTAAAATTAAACGCCGCCGTCACACCTTGGCAATCATTATAAGCCGCTTCTAAAACCTGCTTATCTTTCTGCAAATCAATACCAATCAGCATCGCGCCATCTTTGCCCAGTGTTTGGCGAACACCCTGTAAAAAAATCTGAGCTTCCTGAGGAGAAAAATTACCAATGCTTGAGCCAGGAAAGAAACCTAACTTCTGCGCGCTGGTAATCATATCCGCTGGTAAACGCACAGGCTGAGAATAATCAACGCAGGCCGCATAAACATTCAACCAAGGATAATCTTCCATCAGACTTTCTGCTGACGCTAATAAAAAGTCCTTAGAAATATCCATCGGCACATAGCAGTTTGGGCGAATCGCTTGCAGCAATAATCGGATTTTTAAACTCGCGCCACTGCCGTATTCTAAAAGCCAAACGTCATCTTTAACCAACTGCGCAATGGTTTCACGATGCTCACGTAACAAATTAATTTCTACACGGGTTGGGTAGTATTCTGGTAACTGAGTAATGGCCTCGAATAACTTAGAACCTTGCTCATCATAAAAGTATTTCGCCGGTAAAACTTTCTGCGGCTGGGTTAACCCTGCAATAACTTCCGTTAAAATATCTTCAGCAACAGGTTGGTCATCAAAAAACTTTAACCCCCTACGTGCCTGCTCCCTCGCTTGCTGACTTATCTTATTATTTTGCTGGCTGTTCATTAATATCGACTCCTTTCGAAAGCAAATTCAATGTGATTTTATTTTATTAGGTCAAACATCTTCCGCTAATCGAATGCCGGTAAATTGCCAGCGATCTTGCGGATAAAAGAAATTACGGTAAGTCGCGCGAATATGATCTCTCGGCGTCGCACAAGAACCACCACGCAAAACCATTTGATTGCACATGAATTTACCGTTGTATTCGCCCACGGCCCCTTCAGGGATCTTAAAACCCGGATAAGGAGAATAAGTACTTTGGGTCCATTGCCAGCAATCGCCAAACAACTGCTTCATGCCATCGTCGGGGTAAGCTTCTTTTAACTCAGCATCAGCCGACAATACCTGCAATGGATGAAAGCTTTGCGATTCAACAAACGTCCCTTTAATGTCACGTTTTTTACTCGCAACTTCCCATTCATATTCTGTAGGTAAACGTTTGCCTGCCCAGCTGGCGTAAGCATTCGCTTCATAAAAACTAATATGAGTTACAGGCTGGTGCGGATGTAACTTGCCATAGCCCGTTAAGCGAAATTCGAAACGCTCTTGCCCGTCTAAATAACTTTCGGTATGCCAATACAGTGGGCCGTTAATATTGTTCTGCTGCACCCATGCCCAGCCATCGGCGAGCCAATGTTGTGGGTCTTGATAACCACCGGCTTCAATAAATTCACAGTACTCTTGATTGGTAATCAAACGGTTCGCCAAGCGGAAATCCTGCACCATGCTTTGATGGCGCGGGGTTTCATTATCAAAACCAAATTTAACATCGCCGCCATTTTGTTTAAGGCCAAAGTTATAAATACCGCCACCAAACTCAATGAATTCTAAGGCAGGTAGTTGGTAGTTTTTATCTTGGTCGGGAGATTGCTGTTTTGGAAACTTGGCTTGGCTATAGATAGGATAAAGAGGATTAAAAGAAAGATTGTATTTTAAGTCGGTGAGCATCAATTCTTGATGTTGCTGCTCGTGATTAAGGCCAAGAACTAACAAATTCTGATCTAACGAATCGTCATTGATTAATAGCGCCATCATTTTTTGATCAACATGTTGGCGATAGGCTTTCACCTCTTTCACCGTTGGGCGCGACATCAAACCGCGTTTATCCCTAGGGTACTGCTTACCCACGGCATTGTAATAAGAGTTAAAGAGATATTCGAACAGAGGATGAAAGACTTGGTAGTCGGGCTGGTTTTTTAGAATAAAGGTTTCAAAGAACCAGCTAGTATGGGCTAGGTGCCATTTTATCGGGCTAACAAAGGCATCGGCTTGAAGCTCGTAGTCTTCAATTTCTAAATCTTGGCAGAGCTTTAAAGATTGCTGACGCACACGCTTGTAGTATTGCAGCAGAGACTCACCCTGCCTTGCTTCGGCAGAACCATCACTATTGGCGAGTTGATACAGATCTAATAAATCTTCCGCAGTCGTCATCGAAAAGCAATCCTTTATCTGGCTTTTCTCTACTATGCGCGGGAAATATTAAATCTTCAAGACACTTAAATGGTGACCTTACGTTCACCTTTTAAAGTGGATAAGAGTGTCACTTTAGACACTCAGCCAAGGTCTTCGTCATATCACTTAACCAATCAATATAAGCCGTTTTGGTTAATACACTTTGCCCGGCTAGCGGGTCGAGTTCACCTTGCTGAATCGGCAAACCATTCACCACGGTATTGATCAGTGCAGGGCTAAACTGAGGCTCTGATAAAACGCAGGTCACTTCTTTATTCTTTAACTGGTTACGCATGTTTTGCACACGGCGCGCGCCGGGCTTACGTTCTGGCGACAAGGTGAAAGCACCTACTTGCTTAATATCGATCGCTTGAAACCAATAGTCATACGCCTGATGAAAAACAAAGAAACCATGATGCTTTAACGGTGCCAACTGAGTTTTGCTAGACGCTACCAAAGCCGTTAACTCATTCTCAAAAGCTTGGTGATCTTGTTCAGCCTGCTCAATACCCTTGGTATCAACCGCAGGGTTCCAAGCGCTAATACGCTTACTAATCTCAATGGCCAACTCTGGCGACAACCAAACGTGTGGATCACTGCCGTACAAGCCTATGTCTTCCATTAGGTGTGTCGCGTCTAACCACTCAGTTTTAGAATCCGAGCTACTATCAGAAGACTTAGCGAACTTAGCCAAGAAAGGCTCCATGTGATCACCGGCCCACAAAATCTTATCGGCTTGGCGAATCTTACCTATATCCGACGGGCGCAAGCTGTAATCATGCGGCGACATGCCATCAGGCACCAGAATATCGATCTGCTCGGCTGGATAGGTAGCAGCAGCGATCAGTGCCAAAGGCTTATTAGAAACCAAAATACGCGCATCAGTGGCAGACGAATACAGGCTTATGGCTAATAGCGCTGGGCAAATTAGCAAAAGCGAAATGAGTTTTTTCATAGGTAGCAGCTTTAAATGTATGGGTACGTGCAGAGGAAAATTATGCAGTCGATAGTAAACTGTAATATTATAACCTTTTATGACCCAAAGAGTGAACTCCCATGTCAGCCTCTGCTTACCACCCTCATGATCACCAAGGCTGTATTAGCACGGCGCTGCAACAAGCAGCTACACTTTGTACTGAACAAGGTGTACGTTTAACACCCATCCGCAAGCGCGTATTAGAACTGGTATGGCAAAGCCACAAACCCATGGGTGCCTACGATCTACTACCCGCCTTGGCTGCTGATGGTTTTAACTCAGCACCTCCAACGGTCTATCGCGCCCTCGATTTCTTGCTCGACCTAGGCCTAGTTCATCGCCTAGCTTCGCTTAACGCATTTATAGGCTGCTCACATCCTGGGCACGAACATCAAAGCTGTTTCTTGATTTGTAAGGTGTGCGGTAAAGCTCACGAGATGGATGTACAGCCTTGGTTCACCTCGCTGTCAGATGCCGCAAAAACTCAAGGCTTCGAAGTAGAAACCCAAATCACCGAAGTCGTTGGCACTTGCCCCCAGTGTTCTAAAGAAAGTGATGCAAAAGAGAGTGGTTCTAAAGAGAAAGGTAGCCCCGATGAATCCTGAGTTAGTCGTCGTTAAAGCCGAAGCGGAAACCCTCATCCGCGCCCAAGGCATCAACCAAACCTGGGGCGATCGCCACGTATTACAGAACATCGACCTAGCGATTTGTGAAAACGAAATCGTCACCATCATCGGCCCCAACGGCTGTGGTAAATCGAGCTTACTGCGCATCCTGCTAGGCTTACATACCGCAGACTCCGGCAAGATCACCCGCCGCAAAGGTTTGCGAGTCGGCTACATGCCGCAAAAATTACGCATAGACGATCGCTTACCATTATCGGTCACCGGCTTTCTCATGCTGGCCCCCGGTGCCCGCAAAGAACGCGTGCAAGAATGGTTAGAACGCCTATCGATTAACGCATTAGCGAAACAACCCGTGCAACGATTGTCTGGTGGTGAATGGCAACGGGTTTTATTAGCCCGCGCCTTATTAATAGAACCGCATCTACTAGTGCTCGACGAACCCGTACAAGGGGTCGACATTCAAGGTCAGCGTGAGCTGTACCAACTACTGCCTGAACTGCGCAACGAATTAGGCTGCGGCATCGTATTAGTGTCACACGATCTACACCTAGTAATGGCACAAACTGATCGCGTGATTTGTTTAAACGGCCACGTCTGCTGTTCCGGCCACCCCGACCAAGTCAGCGTGAGTGAAGAATACAACTCACTCTTTGGCAATCAACATGGGCATCAACATCTAGCCCCAGCGCTAAGTAACGAACTCGCCCCAGAGCTGGCACACTACACCCACCACCACGACCACACACATTGTGCCGATGGCCATATCGAAGGCTCTACCGAATGTCAAGAGCAGGAGCGCAAACATGATTAGTTGGTGGTTATTACCCTTATTCGCAGGCTTAGGCGTTGCGGCAACGGCAGGGCCTTTAGGCAGTTTAGTAGTATGGCGTCGGTTAGCATTTTTTGGCGATACCCTCGCCCACGGTGCTTTATTAGGCATTACCCTAGGCATTTTATTTGATCTTCACCTAACCCTCGCGTTGATATTTTCGTGCTCGGTTTTAGCGTTAATTTTATTGCAGCTTGATAAATATACCGGTATTGCATCCGATACGTTATTAGGAATTTTATCGCACTCCTCACTCGCTATTGGTTTAGTGGTATTAAGCTTTTTCGATAACGTGCGTATTGATCTTATGGCGTATTTGTTTGGTGATTTGCTCGCGGTAAACCAGAACGATTTATTATGGATCTTTGCGGGTGGTTCGTTGGTGATTGGATTATTGATTTGGCAATGGCGCGGTTTATTAGCCTCCACCGTGAGTGAAGAGCTCGCCGCGATTGATGGCTACCCAGTGAAATGGTTAAAAGCCATGTTGGTTTTATTACTGGCGTTAGTCGTTGCGATTTCGATGAAGATTGTTGGCGTATTATTGATTAGCGCCTTGCTGATCATTCCTGCGGCGGCGGCAAGACCTTTAGCAAAAAGCCCAGAACAAATGGCCATGTTAGCGAGTTTAATTGGCATGTTATCGGTGTGTGCGGGTATGGCATTTTCGTTTGTTTGGGATACGCCAACGGGGCCGACGATTGTTGTTTCTGCTGCGAGTTTGTTTGTGATGAGCCAGGTTTATAATTCGGTTAGGAAATAGCTGAATTTGTTGGTTAGTAGTTCTCATAAAATTAGCGTTCGCCTAACAGTAAAACCAACGGTCGCGTAAGTGATTGAAAAGCAAATGGAAATAGTCGCTTTTATAAAAACCGTTTGTTATGCGAACCAGTCTTTGGCGGAATCTAAAATTGACAAAGGCGAACGTTAAATATAGTGTTTGAAATGTCAACAACAGGGATAGTCGTATGATTTTAAAGGAAATTCCTCCTCGTTCGCCTTTCCCATTTATAAGCTGTTATACGGCATGCGTTCGTATAGCACGCTGTTATACCTTTCAGAGTTAGTGCTATGAATGAAGGAATCTGGTTTAAATCACCTCTATTTAATATCCAGAAGAATGAAGATGATAATACCAATCCAGGCTGTTATGGAAAGTCGTTAGCGGAA
>Ga0105348_1002173_pt1 | contig 12038 bp, 5 predicted proteins | sample EN8Hudsemesocosm_2_FD_83504 | JGI IMG/M metagenome (GOLD analysis project Ga0105348, IMG submission 83504) | Methane-oxidizing microbial communities from mesocosms in the Hudson Canyon - EN8C Hudson Canyon | ecosystem: Environmental > Aquatic > Marine > Cold seeps | place: Hudson Canyon... | reverse complement strand
CTGGTTCTACTTCTGGTTCTACTACGAATATTGAGTCAGAAGCAGCAGCGATGTCAGGTACACAAGTCGGCAATGAATTTTTTGGTTTGCAGAATAATTCCGAAGCTGAAGAACAAAGACGTCTACACCTTAAATTTTCAAACGATAAGAAAAAAATTAATTTGGCAATAGCGAATACAAAAAAACTGATTGAACAGTCTCAAGAGCGCGCTTATTTGCCTGAATTGTATTTGCGTTTGTCAGAACTTTATATAGAGAAATCCAGAATTGTTTATTTTCTGCGTAAGACAGAGTCAGATGCGGTAAAGGGTACCAAGCTCAGCTCAATCGAAGCCAATACACTGAAGATTCAAGCAATAGAAGTATATAAACGGATTATTAGTCATTACCCCAATTACAAGTATCTGGATAAAGTTCATTTCTTTATGGCACATGAATTTAGGGAACTTAATCGAATTCCTGAAATGGTCGCTCAGTACCGTACCTTAATTAAAAACTACAAAAACAGTGAATATGTTCCTGAGTCACTATTGCTATTGGGTGACTATTTTATGAATGAAGCCCAGCTGGACTTGGCGAAAAGACAATATGAGGCAGTACTGAAATACCCCAAAAGTTCAGCTGTTGATATTGCGCGTTATAAGTTGGCCTGGGTACATATCAACAAGAAAGATTTTGGTCCGGCGATCAAATTGTTAGAAGAGTCAGTGACAGGCGCTTCCGCAGGTTTTAAGTTAGATGTTGATACCTACAACCGTGTAGATATCAGGCTTGAATCACTCAATGATATGGCTTTTAGTTATTCTGAATTTTATAAGAAACGTAGTCCGCAAGACGCAGTCGATTACTTTAAAAAATATGCTTGGTCTCGCCCTGCTTATGTCTATGTTGTTGAAAAATTAGCATACCGTTTTTTGATAAAGAAAAAATGGCAGCATGCAGCCTACCTTTATCGAGAGCTATCAGCCCTACAGCATGAACCTTCAAAGTTATTGGAATATGCTGAAAATATTTTTATCTGTGTCGATGAATCTAAAAGTTATGAAAATGCTAATCAGGATGTCCGTATTATTGTTGAAGCACTTAAACAACAACGTTATACCGTACATATTGAAGACAAAGACAAACAGGAATTAATGACGCGCTACGAGCTATATGCCCGTGATGTCTCAACCAAACTGCATGATAAATCTCGTAAAACCGGCTTACTGAAAGATTTTAAAATCTCTGCTGATGCTTATAAAATCTATTTGGACTTTTTCGACGAAGCCTACCTGAAGAACAGCCCAGTTTATAGCAAGATGGAACAGAACTATGCAGAAACTTTATTTGCTGCAAAAGACTATTCAGAAGCAGGGAAAATATTTGAACGTGTTGCAGGCAAAATTGATATTCAAAAAGGGGCTAAAGATAAAGAACGTCATTTATATAGTGCAACGTTGTCTTACTACTCTGCACTAAAAGACCGTGAACAGCTTAATTATTTTCAAGTAACACAAGCGCGTTCTGGTTTGCAGGATACCGGCACCTTATATGCTGGCTTATTCCCGGATTCAAAGCATGTTTCAAATGTTTTATTCAATGTTGCCTGGATCAAACATGACGAAGGGAAGTATCGGGATTCTATTGCAGGATTCAAGGATTTCGTAAAGCGTTACCCTAATGGCAAAGAAGCAGAATTTGCTGTTCAACTTATTGTTGATGCCTATCATACACTTGAAGACTATGAGGGTTTGTCTACTTATGGTGCAGAAGTGGTGGCTAATACACTTCTGAAACAGGCCATTCGAACAGAAGTTGCTCAGATCGTTAAAGCATCAGAATCTAAAATCATTTCCGGTTTGATTATTTCTTCAGTAGAAGATTGGGATACCGGCAAAAATGAGATGCAGGATTATGCGCTTCTTCATAAATCAACAACTTTGGGTGAGCAAGCTCTGAATGCTTTATTTGTAGCAAGTAAGGAGAATAATGATCTGGCAACCATTCAAAGCTCTGGTAGAGATTACATTACTCAGTATCAACAGCCCGACAAGGTAGAAAATATCTTGAAGGTTATGATCGAAACCAGTCTGAAAAGTGGACAGTATCGAACATTAGTTTGGAATCTGGAAGCTTACGCGGTACGTTTTCCAAAGCAGAAAACATCGGTTGATTTCTTATATCAAGCTGCTCAAATTCGCCAGAATATGAACCAATATAAACTGGCGAATCTTAACTACTCCCAGCTTCTTAAGCGTTTTAAAACAAGTAAGGCCATGCAGCGAGATATGATTTTGGCCACTGCAAAAAACGAAATAAAAATGGGTAACAATTCTGATGCAATCAAAATACTTGCTTCCAACCGCAAGGTGTTTAATCACCTTGGCAAGATTGAAATAGATGCCAGGATAGCGAACCTGTATATCAGAAAAGGCCAATATAAGTCAGCGCGTAAATACCAGAAACGAGCACTTTCTAATTATAAAGTGAAGAAGCAGTACCCAGTTGCTTTGACTAATGAAGTCGCTGAAATTGTATATAGCACCGCCCATCGACTTAATGATAAATATTTTGCTTTACAGTTAAAAGGAAAAATTGACGACAGCATAGTAGCAAGCAAAACAAGTCAGTTTGAAAAACTGCAAAAAGCGTATTTATCCGTTCTTGATTACGGTTCAGCACAATGGTCTCTAATGGCGTGTTTCCGTCTTTATGAAGGATTTATGGAATATGCCAACTTCCTGAAAAATGCACCATTACCTGAATTAACAGAAGAAGAAGCGCAAGAATACCGACAGATAATTGCTGAAACAGCGCAAGAGTATGTGCTTGAAGCGCAGCAGTATTTGCAAACGGGCAATGAGCTTGCGCAGAAGTTAAAGAGTTTTGATCCTTCGTTAATGCAATACAGCGCTAGTGCCCCTAAGACCACAGGTATTGAAAATTTTGCATCGCCTCAACAAGCGATAGAGATTGATACACTTGCCTTAAATGATGAAGTTTTAAAAACCCTGCATTATCAGCTAAACAAAAAACCAGAAGATCTTATCATCCAACTTGAATTGGCAAGTGCTTATCAAAGTAAGAATGATTATTCGCAAGCTATCGTGATGGTTAAAAGCTTATTGAATCATGAAAATGCACTGGAATCTCAAATGAAATCAAGAAGCTATACCTTGCTAGGTGCATCCTATATAGGAGTGGGTGAAGACCGTTTGGCAAAAGAGTCCTTTAGTAAAGCTTTAGAGTCTGATTCGAATAACCAAAGTGCCACCCTAAATCTTGCGGGTTTATATCAGCATTATGGTCATGCCGAAGAAGCAAGCAGCCTTTACGAATTAGTGGACGTGAGTGCGAACAATCAATTTGAAAATAATTTGCTGCATCCTCGCGCGAAAGCTTTGTTTGATGCGAGGAATATAGCCGCATCAGAATCGAGTGTTTTAATAGATAAGGAAGCCAAGTTAGAAATTTAAGATTGCTATAAAGGTGTGATACGAACAAACAAAAGGAAGGTGTTGATGTATGTTTAAAATAGAGATTAATCACGTCATATTGAGAGGGAAAAAGGATTTCCTTTTGGTGACCTGCTGTGCCTTGGTTCTTGCAGGGTGCGGAAGTTCCAACTCAGGGGGCAGTGAAGCAGAAGCTAACTCACGTGGTGACTCCGAGTGGCAACAAGTCACTATTGCTGAACTTAGCAATACTGGTTTACTCACCTCTCAAACTAAAGTTGAAATTGATAGCAGGGACAATGCTCACTTTGTTTATTTTGACAGCTATGAGAATAATGAAGGTAGTGATGAAGAGAGCCGCTACGAACTCAAACACCTTGTTTGGAATATGGCAACAAGTGAACTTTTGGCGGGAGACCTTCCAGAAAGTGTCGTTTCCTTAGATAACAGCGCAGATATTGCTTTAGCAATTAACCCGGATACAGACTCAATCTATACCACTTATCGAGGTGGCGGATTTAGAGAATGTAATGCTGATATTCAGTCTGATGCCATGTTTAGTGTTAAAGAAGCGGGCGTATGGAATGAATATACAGCAGCCATTGGTGAAGTTGAGAGAAACCCGGTTATTAATGATGGTTTGGCTGGAGATGACCTTTCCATAGCGATTGATTCAAGTGGCAATGTTCATATTGCATATCAGTTTTTTTACGAAGGCTGTGATGCGATGAATTCAAGATACCCCGATATCAAATATGTTCGAAAAGAGGCGGGTGATTTTGCATCGACAGCCCCTGAACAAATGGTTGAGGGCAATGATTACGATAATAGCAATGACCAAAATAATGCCGGATCACATAATGTCATGGTGTTGGATGGTGATGAAAATCCAGTGATTTTCTATTACGCAGAACTTTCGAATGGTACAGAAGGTTTGCGTGTTGCCCGTCTGCAAAATAACCAATGGCACAAAGAGTGGGTCGAAACGAGTTGTGAAATCGGTGGTATATCGGCAGCTTATTCCGACGAAGAATTTTTAGGTGTCGCCTATTATATTGTCAGGTGTGATGACCTGGATGGTGATAATGTTTATGAAACACACGCGCTTCGTTATGCTGATAATTCCTCAGGTTCGTGGGCAATACAAACAGTCGATGATTCGACTAAAACAGGTAAACATCCCAGCCTGAGTTTCGACGAAGATGGATTACCAGCCATTGCTTATTACCAATTAGAGAGTTACAGCGGACGAGAGCTGAATAACCTATATTTATCACGATTTTATTCTTATGTTTCCCCTAATACGGATGATGGCTTGACTGATTCATTGGTTAATGAATCGTCTGAAGACGAACCAGTTGATGTACCCGTCATAAGTGGGTGGCGTACAGAAACCGTTGCCGAGACCGGAAATATCGGATTGTACAACTCACTGTGGTTTGACCTCGGCGGCAAAGCGCATATCAGCTCCTACTCCAGTACAGCTGAAACCATTTATTTATTCAACGAACTTTAACCTGAATCAAACAAATCCAAAGCTGAAATACAGTGTTTGGAAAAGGAGGATAAGCACATGAGGAAAATATCTCTAGCGGTATGGACACTAACGTTTTCACAAGTTTTTATTTTTTCACAAAAAGCCCAAAGTGCAGATTTTGACCCAAACGAATGGTTTGACGAATGCCCTGAACAACTGTGTGGTGCTCCCCCTACTGGTGGAGTGGGGGGCGGAGGCAGTGGTGGTGGCCCCATCGTCGTCAGCTACGATTTAGGCCCGACCTTTGCGCTTCAGGAAGATTACGATGCCGATGGTGTTGTCGATACGCGTGATAGTTGTCCGTTTACACCGAATGATCAAAGTGAAAATTCTGATGGAGATGATCATGGTGATGCCTGTGATAGCTGCCCGAATATCGCTAATAACTCACAAATAGATACCGACTCAGATGGTATTGGCGATGCTTGTGATGATGACATCGATGGTGATGGTCACGTCAATGCTCAGGACAATTGCCCCAGTATCGTTAATGCAGGGCAGGATAATGAGGACAGTGATGGGCTAGGTGATTTCTGTGATGACGATGATGATGCCGATGGTATACCGGATATCGTTGATAACTGCAGCATGGTCTATAACCCGAACCAGGAAAACAGCGATTTTTATCTGGTCAGTGATGTCGCCGGTGATGCTTGTGATAATGACCTTGATAATGATGGTTTTCTTGAAACGGCGGGCTTGAATACGGACCTCTGTCCAAATTGCCGTTCCGACCATAATACCGACATTGATGATGACGGCATAGGTGATGCCTGTGATAACTGTCCTTCACAGGCTAACTCTCAGCAAGAGGATGGTGACCAGGATGGTGTGGGGGATGTTTGTGATGAAAGCTAAAGCCAGATTGTTTTTTATTCTTCTATCTTGTTTGGGCCTAGGTTTAGGTCTAGTCGGTTGCGATGACAGCCCTGAACTTGAACGGACGCAAGAACATCATATAGCCACACTTTCAGGTAGCTTTATGACGGAAGATCCAGATGAAATTAATTTCCCGGTAAAAATTATTTTTGCTATCGATTGTTCATTAAGTATGGGAGATGAAATTCTCGGACAGGAAGTTGGATCAGACCCTGCATTTTTGAGAATTGAAGCGGTTAGAAATTTTATCGGACAGTACAACAGCAATGAAAACACTTCTTTTGAAGTCATGCTTTGGAGTACGGATGTTTTCTCAAAAACCAGAACGATAGATGGTACGGGTGGCTTCACTAAAGATCCTGATGAATTGAATCGTGTACTCGATGGTGTATATAACGACACCATGACGGATTACCTGGGCACCTTGGATTCGATTTATGCGGATATCGATCGGGATATTCGAAATACTGAAAACAAGGACAATCTACCCCGCACAAAATATATTGTGGTGTTCTTAAGTGATGGTATGTCTAACGTACAAGGTGGTCGTCAGGATGATAATGATATCTGGAGTCGGGTAACGGATATCAATGAGATGGTTGAAGAGGCCGATGTAGGCAGCTTTAACTTTCATAGCTTTTTAATGTTAGGTGGTTTCCCTCCCACAGCGAGTGGTCAAGAAGCCAGAGGCTATGCTGAAACAACCTTGGAAGGTATGGCTGAAAGAGGTGACGGCCAATACCGTTTGTTTGATAACGCAGAATCAGTAGATTTTATCAATATTGTTGATATGCGTTTAACGGTTGAATACACCATTAAGTATATGCTTGCCTATAACTACAACGTCAAACCCGGACAAGAGCTGGTTTATGCGGATACCGATGGTGACGGTTTGTCGAATGATGAAGAAATAGAATTCGGTTCTGACCCTCTGGTTTGGGATACCGATGATGATGGGCTCAGTGATTTTTTTGAGTATTCGGTAAGCTCGCCAGGGCATGAACTTAACCCTTTAATAGCAGATAGTCCATGTACTCCGCCAGTGACTTCTTTATGGCCTGACACCGATGACGATGGCCTCACGGATTGTGAAGAATATGTAAAAGGCACCAATCGACGCGTGGCAGATACCGACAAGGATGGCATTCCGGATGGTATCGAGTTTCGTGTGGGGACAAGTCCTTTCGATATCCAAGAAACAAGTGACTCGGATTTTGATGGCGTTGTGGATTGGTTAGAGGTTCAAAAACATACCAATGCAATTTCGAATGACCCCATTATCAGACAACGTTATGCATATTACTACGACGTAAAGGATGAAGGCTTAGTTCGTATTGATCAGGGCGGCGGGCAGGAAAGCCATGTGCGACGCTATTCATTCAATATATCAAATATCCATGTAATGGACACCGGAGAAGCGCCCGACGATATGGCTCAGATGTCACTTAACGCAGGTGATAACTTGATCCGGTTTTACATTGCACAAGTACCTGAAGACCAACTCGACAGCCCGCCAATATTTCGTATGGCCGAGTTGATTGTAAACATAAATGATAACAACAAAGATGTCGTTATCACCCCAAATGATTTTAGTTTAATCCCATAGGAGGACGTACCAATGAGGATTCAATTCTTAAAACTGGTAATAATTATAGTAAGTGCAGCATTCAGTTTTGGATGCAGTGATAGTAAGCGAGGTGATGAAAGTAGCATTACAACGCTTGAGCAAAATAAAACCGTTTCAGGAACGGTTTCTAAAGTCGGTGAAGTTGATTGGTATCGAATGCCCGTTGATGAAGGCGGTACAGTAATGCAATTGCATTTAACGAGTAATACCTATCGGGCTGATGTTGATTTGCTAGCTACCGTATATGAACTGGATGCAAATGGCGAAAAGGTCAGGTTGTATGCAGATCATGCACCTGAAGATAGCCAGCTGCCTGCCAATGTTGATATTAATATTGCTGTTTCTACACCAAAAGATATTTACATTTCGGTTAGAGACTTGATGGATGATGAGTCCTCTAGCAATAAGTATTATCTTTCAGTGGATCTTTCTGATTCTAATGATGGTAACGATAGTTTTGCTGATGCTCAGAACTTACTAGTTGATGATGACAACGGCTGTCATCAGGATAGTATTTCTTACATTGGTGATTTAGATAGTTATACCTTTATTATTGCCCAAAGTGGTATCTTTCAATTGCTTACTGAATTCTCACCCTTTAGTGGTGGCACAGAAGTGGGTTTGAATATCAAGCTCTATGATGATTCAGGTCATGTGATTGATACCCTAGCACGCGGTCAGGGTTCTGCTAATACCTCGTCTATTGTTAGTTATTCTTTAGTCCAGTACTTAAGTGCCGGAACATATTATGCGCTGGTTGAGGATTATGGCCGTGATGATTTTGATACGTCATCTTCTTTTCAAATTTGCCTGAATTCTGTTGAAAGTGATGAAGCGAATGGCAATGATTTACGTGCTAATGCAACGACTTTAACCGAAGCCACCGCGAATACTTTCTCACTTACAGGATCTTTAGACTACAAAGGTGATGAGGATTGGTATCGCTTATCATCATCTCAATCTTCGGGTGATTTTCAGGTACTAGACATAAATTTTGATACATCTGCCAGTGCTTCAAACAGCATGATCTATCAAATAGATATTCATGATGCGGTAGGTAATATCATTTTATCTCATAACCACAATGCGGGTTCATCAGCCTTTCAAACTCAAATTAAGGTAGAGGGCGAAGACCATTATATTCGCGTTACACCTTCATCTGAGCAGGTATATTCTAGTGAACTGGTTGACGGTAATGCAGTGGGGGCATCTTATACTGCCTCTGTTGAAGTGATCGATGTAGAAGATTCAGCTGAAAGTGGTGATGCTAATAATTCTATTGATACAACGGATGTATTGGCAGCTACGAGTACAAGTGCGAGCGGATGGACTCTCGGAAAAGTTGCGTATCGAGGGGATGAAGACTGGTATGAAGTGACTACAAATACTGATCAATATAAGGTACTAGAGCTATTTTTGGAAACTGAAGCAGCCACACCTGTTGAGTATTATCTAGCGGTAATGCGAGATAGTTTGGAAAAGAGTCTCGTGGATATTGATGGCAGTGATGGCGCGACTTCATTGAAGACTAGCTTATTAATTGAGCCAACAGAATCAGGTGATCCAGTGACTTATTATATTAAAGTTGCAGATTATCAGGCTGATGATGGTGACTCACTTAATACCTACCGAATCAGGGCAAATGTACTTGATATACCCACGACTATCCCAGCGGATATCGGGATAAATGGTGCCCTTAGTTATTATGGAGAGATTGAAGAGCAAACCTCAGCTTCTGCCAGCACCATTCAGCTTGAGCACAATTCATCTACTGAGAAAGAGTATCTGGTAAATGCTACTTTGCTGGACTTCAATAGTGAAACTCCCAACTCGGATATTACCCGCGTAACTGACGGTGATGCCACTACATTTACCTTTCCGTGGGTCGCTGGATATGTAGATTTTCAAGGCGACCAGGACTGGTTCAAAGTGAACCTTGATCCATTAATAGGAAGTCAGGATACCGACTGGTACTACGATATTAAAGTGGATATGCATGTCGGGAATCCAGGCTCCTCAGTTGAGTATGTTTGGAAACTATACCGTGACCGAGGACAGAACAATATATTGGTTGATGGCGTAACCACCACGGGAGATGGCTTCTTTGCCAGTGCCGGTGATACCGGAACAGACTTGCAATCTATTGATATTTTAACTCCTGATACTGATGAACCATTTTGGGCGAATCAAGACTGGCAGGGTGCATTTTACTTTAGTATGAGTGACTTCAACTATGTCGCTGCCACACTGCCAGATGATGATTGGGGCCATGACTTACCGTATTACTTTCAATTTACGTTGGTTTATCACGCAGGTGAGTCTAGACCTTAAGGAATAAGTATTTTTTACAACTGAGGACACATAGGTGCGTTGCGCTACACTGAGAATAGATGATCTTTAGCTAAAACATAAGCCAATAAGTCTCTTTAGGTTTTCCTCTGTGAAAGCACGTAGCGCCTCTGTGTCCTAGGTGGTAAATGCACTAGATTCAAATATTAAAAACTCATGAAAATGAAGGAATAAAGCCATGTGTTCTTACTGGAAACTGTATAAATTATTATCACTCATTATGCTTATTTTTATCTTGGGTGGCTGTTCATCATCTTCAAGTGATGATGTTGATTTAAGTAATACTGATGTGAAAACCGAAGAGCTTGAAACAGAAAGTGAAACGGCCGGAACAGAAGAAGAGGAGGCAGGCCCTCAGGAGCAAACCAATATCGCGAATTGCGCGCCTCTTCCTCAAGTAGAAGGCAATAGAATTATACTAGGTCCTGAGCAAGTTGGTGACTTACAAAGTACTGTCAGTAGCGCTTTAACGGGGGACACGATTCTTCTTAAAGATGGAACCTATGAGCTAAACGGAAGCTTTTTATGGTTTTCTGTTCCCGGAGTTACTTTGCGTTCTTTTAGTGGTAACCCTGAGTCTGTGATTTTGGATGGCGACTATATAACAACTGAAATTATTACTGTTGCAGCTTCTAATGTGACGATCGCTGAATTGACAATTACTCAACCTTATACTCATGCCATTCATGTTACCTCAAGCGCTGCTGGTGACACCTTAAATACAAAAATCTACCGTGTGAATGTTATTGATCCACGTGAGCAAGCTATAAAAATTAATGTACACAGTGGTGGTGGAACATACCCTGATGAAGGTGAAATCGCCTGCTCGAACCTTAAACTGACTGATAGCGGTCGACCACAAGTTAACCCCGTTAGTGGAGGATGTTACACCGGTGGTATTGATGCGCATCAATCTAAAGGCTGGACGATCAGAGATAATGAAATAGAAGGTTTCTGGTGTGAAAACGGACTGGCTGAACACGCTATTCACCTATGGCGCGGAAGCAGAGATACAATTGTTGAACGAAATACCATGACCAATAATGCGCGTGGAGTAGGGTTTGGATTAGCTAGTTCAGGAAGTGCCAGAGTCTATAATGATAATGCTTGCCCTCAATCATCGGATAAATACGTAGGCCATTACAACGGCATTATTCGTAATAACTTTATTTACGCCAATAGCCAATCTTTAATGAATTCAGCTTCGGGTTTTGATTGTGGTATTTGTTTATGGTCAGCCTGTGGTGCAAAAGTTGTTCACAATACGATTGTCTCAACCGATAGTATCTTTTCATCTATTGAATGGCGTTTTGCTGGCAGTCAGGGAATTGAAATTAGTAACAATATTGCCACACATAATCTAAGGGAGCGTAATGGTGCCAAAGGTACATTGCTAAACAACTTAGAGGGCGCTTCTTTAAGTTTATTTCTCAATGCTGGGAGCGGTGATCTTCATTTAAACAGTGATGCTAATGAAGCGATAAATCAGGGCGCAGTGTTGCCATCAGGGTTAAGTGATGAAGATTTCGACCAAGAAACGCGAGATGCAGAACCTGATATTGGCGCTGATGAAGTAATCCAAAAGGATCATTAGTGATGAAAATTTATATTCTAGTGATGATAGTTTTTCTATCAGCCTGTGGCGAATCAAAAAAACCTTCGCCTCAAGCTAAGGAAGATACAAACCAAGCCCCCGTTGCAAATGCCGGGCTTGATCAATATGTTACAGCAAATACTCAGACTGTATTGGATGGCTCCGGTTCATTTGATAATGAAAGCACAGTATTAACATATAGCTGGACTCAGACCTCAGGTGAGCAGGTTATATTGGATGACCCTAGCACTATCAGCCCTCAGTTCTCAGTGCCCAATGTTAGCAGTACAAGCCAGCTTAAGTTTGATCTATTAGTGAATGATGGGGTGAATAACAGCCTTGCTGATGAAGTTGTGATTACTGTTAATGCTATCGTTGCTGACTGTAATAATTCAGAATGGAACCCAAGTGATTTTACGACGGTTTATCGTGTTGGTCCCGGGCACCCATACACCACGCCTTCAGGTGTGCCCTGGGAAAATATTGCACCCGATACCCTTGTGATGATCTATGGACAAGATCAGCCTTATCGAGATAAATGGGTTGTGAATGTAGAAGCCACTGCCCAGGAACCCGTTGTTATTCTTGGTGTGCCGGTTAATGGAATGCTCCCTG
>Ga0105348_1002167_pt1 | contig 12050 bp, 8 predicted proteins | sample EN8Hudsemesocosm_2_FD_83504 | JGI IMG/M metagenome (GOLD analysis project Ga0105348, IMG submission 83504) | Methane-oxidizing microbial communities from mesocosms in the Hudson Canyon - EN8C Hudson Canyon | ecosystem: Environmental > Aquatic > Marine > Cold seeps | place: Hudson Canyon... | reverse complement strand
GCCTTGGGTGATCAAACCCAAGGTGTTCGCTATTTGGGCGATAGGTGAAACGACGCGTCTGGAAAGGTAGCGAATTAATAACATGCTTAGAGCGCATAGCGCCATGAAATAGCCTATTGCCTGTTTAATGGCTTCATACTGTTTTGCCAGATAGCCAGAGCGCTCGGCTTTAATGATGAGCCATCCTTTTAGTTTTGACCTGGCAGCATTTGGCGTACCATCGACTGCAGAATATCCAAAGCTATGAATGGGGTATTTAGAGAGTATTGGCGTGATATAGAGTGACTCACTTTGCTTGTTAATTAACGCTGGCTTTTGTCCAGGGAAATGACTTGGAACTAATGAGCGGCTAATGTTTTCGCCGGAGTGTTCGAGCACTTTTTGTTGGGCATCTAAAATGGTGATCGACTTAACCAAAGGGGATGTTAATAGAGATGCAGTTATTGTTTTCGCATCTGACGGCGCAATAGGGTGCGCCATATTGCCTAAAGTCGTTACGCTAGAATAGGACAGTTGGTGTAATTGCTCGAAGAAGTTATTTTCAAGATTATTGAGGTGCCGTTGACCCAAATGCCATGTGAATAAAAGGATAAAAGAGATCACAATAGCACTTGTCGGGAAGAAAATTCGTGTTTTAAGACTATGACGCTTCATGCGGTTTGGGGCACGTTTTGGGGCACGTTTCTGGGTGCATCAGTGACGGATGAATTCCCGTTTGGCTGGCGCTACATTGCACCTAGTTCAAGAGATAGAATATCAAGTAATATTTGCTTGTGCAGTGTATCATGCCGCCCTTTCGATACAATGCATATTCTCGGGCGTATTCTAGGATATCACGCAACCCGAATCATTAACTTTAGCAAGGTGAACTATGGCATATCCAACCATTGAAGATTACGTCGGCAATACGCCTCTTGTGCGTTTGCAACGGCTTTCTGGTGAGAGTTCAAACACGATATTGTTAAAGTTGGAAGGTAATAATCCTGCGGGCTCGGTTAAAGACCGTCCTGCGATGAGCATGATTCAGCAAGCTGAAAAACGGGGTGATATCAAACCAGGCGATACGCTGATTGAAGCAACCAGTGGCAATACCGGAATAGCCTTGGCCATGGCAGCGGCAATTAAAGGCTATAAAATGATACTGATTATGCCTGACAATATGAGCGCTGAGCGTAAGGCGTCTATGGCTGCCTATGGGGCACAGATTATTCATGTCACCAAAGCCCAGAGTATGGAAGGTGCGCGTGACTTAGCTCAAGCGATGCAGGTCGAAGGTAAAGGTATCGTGTTGGATCAGTTTGGAAATCAGGATAATCCTTTGGCCCATTATCGTGGCACTGGGCCTGAAATTTGGCGTCAGACCGAGGGGAACATTACTCATTTCGTTAGTTCAATGGGGACGACCGGGACAATCATGGGGGTGTCTAAGTTTTTGAAAGAACAAAACCCTGCAATTGAAATTATTGGCTTACAACCGACTGAAGGCGCGGCGATTCCCGGTATTCGGCGTTGGTCTCCTGCCTATTTACCTGAGATATTTGATGACGCCCGTGTTGATAAGGTGATTGATATGGGACAAGAAGAAGCTGAGCAAACCATGAAGGCTTTGGCTTCAGAAGAAGGTATCTTTTGTGGTGTGTCGTCTGGTGGCGCTGTTGCTGGTGCACTGAGACTGTCAGCAGAACTTGAAAATGCAGTGATTGTCGCCATTATTTGTGATCGTGGCGATCGATACTTATCAACCGGTGTATTTGAAACGAATGAGTAATGCGATAGATAGCCAGTCGTAACAAGAATATGACGTAGTAAGAATAGTAGTAAGAATATAAATTGAGAACATAAGGTCACCAAGAGCATGGCAAGAAGACGTAGAAAAAGAGTACCTCAAGAAGCGATTCAATGCGAAGTGTTGAGCTTGAGTCACGAAGGTCGAGGGATAGCCAAACTTGACGGCAAAACGCAATTTATCGACGCGGCCCTCCCAGGTGAGACGGTAATGGCGCAGTATATTGAGCAGCGTTCCAAATTTGATGAACTTAAAACCACTGAGGTTCTAACGGCCTCTGATCAACGCGTCACGCCACCTTGTGCCCATGCGCAAATCTGTGGCGGTTGCAGCTTGCAGCACATGACCTCAGAGGCGCAGATTAGTTTTAAGCAAAGTGTCTTGAAAGAGCAATTTGAGCACTTTGGGAATCTGGCACCCGAGCAGTGGATTGATCCCATGGCTGGGCCAACCTTAGGTTACCGTGGCAAAGCACGCTTAGGGGTTCGTTATGTCACTAAACGCGACGAGGTTTTGGTAGGCTTTCGGGAAAAACGTAATAGCTTCATTGCTGATATCGAACAGTGTGAAGTGCTGGACCCCCGAGTGGGACACAAATTGATGGCTTTAAGGGCTTTGGTGACGTCGTTGTCGGTTTACCAGTCCTTGCCACAATTTGAAGTGGCCATGGGGGACGATACTGTCGCGCTGGTGGTTCGACACATGAACCCTTTGCTTGATGATGACTTAGAAAAATTAACGGCATTTGCTCAGACGAATGATATGACCATTTATTTACAGCCCGGCGGACCGGCGACCGTTCACAAATTATGGCCAAGCTCTAGTGAAGAATCGGATGAAGTGCCGGGTGACAAACCGAGTGAGGATCGGCTTTATTATCGTCTGCCTATTGTTAACCCCAAAAACGGCAAGGCTGAGGTGACGCTTGCCTTCCATCCGATGGATTTCACTCAAGTTAACGCGGACATTAATCAGAAAATGGTGACGCGTACGCTGGATTGGTTAGACATCCAAGAGGATGATCGGGTACTTGATTTATTTTGCGGCTTAGGAAACTTTACCATTCCTCTGGCGACCAAGGCTAAGCACGTTATCGGGGTTGAAGGTGATGATGCGATGGTTATTCGCGGTAAGGAAAATGCGCAATTGAATCAGCTGGATAATGTCGAATTTTATGGCGCAAATCTTCAAGCTGACTTTACCAAAGCCGATTGGGCACAAGAAGGCTTCGATAAAATATTAATTGATCCACCACGCTCAGGCGCTTTGGATGTCGTGAATTATTTGACGAATTTTGGCGCTAAACGAATTGTTTATGTGTCCTGTAATCCAGCCACCTTGGCTCGAGATGCGGGCGTTATTGTGGAAAAGGGCTATCGGATGGTAAAAGCAGGGGTAATGGATATGTTTCCGCACACCACCCATGTTGAGTCCATTGCGCTATTTGAAAAACTGTAAAGCTTGAAAAAATATAAGGCTTGAAAAGTGGAAAGGTTTGAAAAGGCGTAAGGTCTCATAAGTTTTATGAGGCCTTTGTACCAATGCTATTTGTTCTTTGTCGGCGACAGTTTAAGGAATCTCTATGGTCAAGGTTCGGGAAGACTATATTGCAAATGCAGTAGGTGATGCCGGCGTTGAGCAATGGCTAAGTAATATTAGCGATATAGCTGACTTTGAAGATATTGAGTCAGTACGCCGAGCCTGTCAGGTAGGACTGAACATTGAGGCGAACCGCAGTGATGAAGATCGTCGCTGGGGGCGAGACCACAACAGTTTCAAAATAGGCTTGGAAATGGCGCAGATATTGGTCGGCCTTGAACTCGACCAAAATGCCATTATTGCGGCTATCTTATACCGCGCGGTGCGCGAAGAAAAAATGCCGCTTGAGCGCGTTCGAAAAGACTTTGGTCATGAAGTGGCAAAATTGATTGATGGTGTGGCGCAAATGGCCGCAATATCCGCCACGCACAAACCTTACAAAGGCTCGGTTCTCGGTCAGAATCAGGGACAAATCGACAACGTTCGTAAAATGCTTGTGACTATGATCGATGACGTTCGCGTGGTGTTGATCAAGCTGGCAGAACGTATGTGTGCGATTCGGGCCGTTAAAGACGCTACGCCTGAAAAACGCCAGCGTGTCGCGCGTGAAGTGTTTGATATCTACGCGCCCTTAGCGCACCGGCTCGGTATTGGTTACATTAAATGGGAGTTAGAAGATCTTTCATTTAGATACTTGCATACCAGTGCGTACAAAAAAATTGCCAAATTATTAGACGAACGCCGTCTCGATAGAGATGAATTTATTGCGCGCGTGACGGATAAAATTCGCCTTGAATTGGAAAATGCGCACATCGAGGGTGATGTCGTAGGTCGAAGTAAGCATATTTATAGCATCTGGCGAAAAATGCGACGGAAAAATCTGGATTTTTCAGAGATTTATGATATTCGTGCCTTTCGGGTACTGGTGCCCTCGGTCCCTGATTGTTATACCGCGCTTGGTGTTATTCATTCTCTTTGGCGTCATATTCCCTATGAATTTGATGACTATATCGCGAACCCCAAAGAAAATGGCTATCGCTCATTGCATACAGCGGTGATTGGGCCGGAAGGTAAGGTGATCGAAGTTCAAATTCGTACCGAGACCATGCACGAAGAAGCCGAGCTCGGAGTTTGCGCGCATTGGCGTTACAAAGGAACGGATACCAAGACTAAGTCATCGGGTTATGAAGATAAAATTAATTGGCTTAGGCAGGTTCTGGAGTGGCAGGAGGCGGTCGGGGATGTTTCTGAAATTGCACAGCAACTTAGTGCCGATATCGGCGCTGATCGCATCTATGTCTTTACGCCAAATGGCCATGTTGTGGATTTACCTAGTGGTGCGACACCGGTCGATTTTGCCTATCGTGTGCATACTGAAGTTGGGCACGCATGCCGTGGAGCCAAAGTTAACGGACGAATTGTCCCCCTAAGCTACATCTTGAGAACCGGTGAGCAAATACAAATATTAACCTCCAACTCCCCGTCGCCGAGTCGTGACTGGTTGAATCCAAGTTTGGGTTATATTCAAACCTCACGTTCGCGTGCCAAAGTAGTCCATTGGTTCAAGCTGCAAAACCGGGAGCAAAATATATCGGACGGTCGGGCACTGTTGGAAGATGAGCTTAGGCGTTTATCTATCGGGGGTATCGGATTTAAGGAGCTTGCAAGCCAAACCAATTATCAAGACGCTGCCGATATGTTTTCGGCGATTGGTGCTGGCGACTTAAAACCAACACATGTGGCGCATGTGGCGCAGAAATTACTACAGCCAAAAGAGCAGCAACTGGCCTTGCGCTTATCTGAGCCAAAAGCCGACACTCATCATACGACAGCGAATGATGATATTCGTATCAATGGTGTTGGGCGTTTATTGACCATCATGGCAAATTGTTGCAAACCTGTTCCTGGCGACGCCATCATTGGTTATATCACCGTTGGACGAGGGGTTTCGATTCACCGTCAGGATTGCATGAACGTGTTGCAGTTAGAAAATATGGAACCGAATCGTATTATTGAGGTGTCGTGGGGCTTGGCTCCAGACGCTATGTATAGTGTTGTGATAGAGGTGCATGCCTACGACCGGGAAGGCTTGCTGCGCGACATTACGACGGTGCTCGCGAATGAGCGTGTGAATGTGACCGGCGTGAATACCTATACCGACTCGCAAGAAAATACGGCAACCATTTCCATTGTGATGGAAGTAAATTCTTTGGATGACTTGGGGCACGTATTGGCCAAGGTTAAGCAGTTGCCAAACGTCATTGATGCCCGGCGAAAACGCGATGCCTGACGACAGTCTAAAAATCTGGCTACAGGCCTAACTAAAGATTCAAAACTTATGTATGACTTGAACGATCTTTTATATCTGATGGCGCGTCTGCGTGATCCTGTCAGTGGTTGTCCATGGGACTTAAAACAAAGCTACAAAACAATAGTGACGCATACGCTGGAAGAGGCTTACGAGGTTGCTGAAGCCATTAATAAGGGCAATAAAACAGAATTAAAAGAAGAGCTCGGCGACTTATTATTTCAGGTAGTGTTTTATGCGCAGCTGGGTAAAGAGGAGAGCGTTTTCGCATTTGACGATATCGTCTCCGCTATTGTCCAGAAGTTGCTTAGACGTCACCCGCATGTCTTCCCTGATCAAAATCTACGTGCTTCCTTTCCTGAGGGCACTACTTTTTCTGATGAAGAAATTAAGCAGCAGTGGGAACGTATCAAGCAAGAAGAACGCGCGCAAAAAAAACAGAATGAGCCGAGCGAACTGGAGCGCAGGCCTCAATTTCTGGCGGAACGCGATAGCTTATTGAGCGATATCCCGAATACTTTTCCGACATTGTTGCGTGCAGAAAAGCTTCAAAAACGTGCTTCTCAGCATGGTTTTGATTGGCAAAGCATTCCGCCTGTGCTGGATAAGCTTGAAGAAGAGCTGCAAGAACTAAAAGCTGAAATGAAAAAGTTTTCAGGGGAAAGTTTACGCTCCGAAGAAGCGCATGCTCGTTTAAAGGATGAAATGGGTGATGTGTTGTTTAGCTGTGTCAATTTATCCCGCTTTCTAAACGTTAATCCTGATGATGCTTTGCGTAGCACCAACGATAAGTTCCAACAACGTTTTCAGTTTATCGAAAGGATGTTGAATGAACAGGGACGGACTGTAGATGATGCCTCGTTAGCGGAGCTTGACGCGCTTTGGGAACGCGCCAAATAGCTGTGCCGAGGGTGTTCAAGATTCTGTGTCAGCTTTAAGTCACGGATTAAGATCTTAGCTTAAGTAATCGTCAATTTGCGCGTAGATCTTCTGCATGCGTGTTTCCATTTCGACTATCAGCGCTTCTTCTGGCATTGTGCCTGCTTTTGCCACAGACTCTATCTGTGCCGCAATATTGGCGTCATCTTCGGCACAAATATTGGCTAAAGCGCCTTTTATTGAATGTGCTAAAAAGTACACTTGTTCAGTATCACCTGAATCGACAGGCTCTCTAAGAAGGTCGGATTTTTGGCCATATTGGTCGCTGAATACTTTCAAAATTTTGCCAACGATGGCGGAATTGTTACCCAGTCGAGCATTGAACTCGTCTATATTTATCATTTACTTGCTCCTAGCATAAGTGACCCTAAATATAGTTGTATTCTTTAAGAACACAAAAAATGTCAGCGAAAACCACCTGAATATGGATGCTAGGCTGAGTTCTGTTATTTATAACTTGAGGGGCGTCAACCTGCTTACTTGTACTTGGCTACAATCCTTTCTAGTTTCCCCGAGGACTTGATGCGTTCAAAGGCTGTGCGCACTTTATTAACAAGCTTTGGCGTTGAGCCCTTCTTAAAGGCCATATAATAGGCGCCTTCGACGTCAATTTCATAGATGGGTTCTACCGCATCATACGGCAAATTTTCAAGCTCCAGTTGATATTTCACAACAAGCTCTTGACCCGTTATAAGGTCTACCCGCCCAGCAAAGAGTGTTCGATAGGCCAGTACTCTTTTTTGAAATAATTGCAGATTGTCGCTTGCCGGATCAAAGCCCCAGGCAATTAAGTTTTGGGCTATTGCATCTGAGTCTTGTGTTCCTATACGGTACTTTTTTGCATCTTCGAGTGAATTGACATGAATGTCAGTGCGGCTTTTTAGTTTATAAAAATATTGCTTTCGAGCTGCTATCGGCCCAATCCACTCAAATAAATGTTCTCTCTGTTTTATACGCGCGATAGTATAAATAAGAATATCTTTTTGAGACAAAGCCCGATTATATACGCCTTTCCATATGCCTGAGCGAATAGCGTAGGCGATATCGGCCTCGTCCAGAGTCGCTTGAATAACCTCGGTTCCAAAGCCTGTTAATTCACCGTCTAGCTCGTAATTAAAGGGTGGCCAGTTTTCCGTGAGTACTTCAAGGTGCTCAGTTGCCTGACTTGTATTGATGTGAAGGGAAATAACAAACGCTAACGAAGTCAGTAGCAGGACTACTTTTTTGAATCGTCTCATGATTGCGGGCCTCAATGGCATTGTCATTAATAGCTTGTTATATAGATGCTGGGACTTAAGTCTCTGCAGTATAGTTCTTGCTCATAGGGTTCGCGAATGTCTACTAAGGAAAAATGAAACGACTATATTTCAAACTCGATACGTGGCTTGTTATCCATATCGGTATCAATTTTTGCTTGGCATAAAAGCAAACGGGCGGATGCGATTTGAGCGTGCTCAATCAGGTAATCTTTAAAGACTTGACCGCGAGTGTTTGCAATGGTCTCAAGTGCCAGAATATCCTTTTCGTTTTTCAAGTCTGGTGTACGGTTAACGATATCTGTTGAGTGGGCCATGGCGCAAATCTTGATTTGCAGGTCGGGCTTTTCATTGAGGAGCGAAACTAGAGACCCGATAAAGGCTTCTTGTACATCCTTTATTTCGGTTTGCCCTGCTTGATATTCAAGGTCGTCGATCCTTACTTTTAAGGCATAGCTGCCTACCATTTTTGTCAGAGAGACAACATTTGCGTAGGGCACAAAGGTGTTTATCAAGTAGCTTTCAGATGCTGCTAAGGCCGCTTTTTGTGCAATTAGAGCGATAAAGCCGTTTAAGCCAAAATCAGGGTCATTCACATTTCCGCTTAAAGGGATTTCCATTTCAATGTTACCGTCGCCATCTTTAAGTGCGCCCAAGGCAAGATTGAGCGGGATGAACGAGTGTGCTGTGAGGTCGCCTGTTTTGACATCATCGGCTGAAGAAAGGTCTATCCCGCGTAGCATTAAGGCTGACTCGCCCGCTATTTCATCGTCTACAATGTTGATCGTTGTGATGTTATCAAATTGGCCTGACACCAAGTCAAACCCAGCTGCGGTTCTCACGTAAGGTGAGATCTTGGGTAAAGAGAATTCTGTGAGTTTTGAAGCGAGCGTCAGGTTTACTTTGTCGGCAAAAAGTTTCGTTTCGCCTGTGAGGCTTGCTTTAGCGTATTTACCTGTTTTGAACTCGCTTGCAAAGGGAGTCGCGAGCTCAGGGCGTGCATTATCGATGGCACCAAAGTCGAAGGCTTGAATATGAAACACGTCTTCGAATTCGGGTGAAACACTTCTATCCCTGATTGAAAATGAGCTTTCACCAGTGATCCTAAACTCACCAAGCTGTACCAAAAAGGGCGCTTGTTCATGGTTGTTCTCAGAGTCGACAGAGCCACCTGAATCAGCGGTATTAGCTGTGTCTGTCTTGTTTTCGTTTGTTGTGTTCTCTTGTGATGTGTTAACTGTGTCGGGCGTGACGGGGCTAGGCAAAACAAGGTTGGTCATCGCTTTACTTTCATCAAGCCAAACGGTACTGCTGAAGGGAGCCAAGGCAATGCTCTTGACCGATAGCGCGCCAGCATGAGCGAAGAGGGTGTTGATTAATAATTCGCTACTGCTAAACAGTGCAGGCGTTTGTTCACCCTTTTTTTCACTCTCAATATCACTATCTATTTTTTTGGATGCGGTGATGTTGCTGATCGCAATCTGTTCAAGGGATAAGGCTGGTTGGGCATTACTATATAAGTCGCCATGTAGGCTTAATGCTGCATTTTTTGTTGTTAGGCGATCTATTGCAAAGAGTAAGTCTTTGCTTCCGGATGGATAAACTCGGGTGTTATCGACCGTGACCTCAAGCTCGGCATCAAGCTTGGTGATGACTTGTTTGTCGTCAACGGATTCTATATTTAGTTGTAGCTTATCTATTTTTGTAACGAGCTTATCATTGGTAATATTGACGCCCTGTAGGGTCGCATCCAAGGCATCTACGCTTAGAATTAGGTCGTTCACTTCGCTGCTGATGCCTTGCTCGTGAAGTGTCACGGATTGTTTGAATGAAAGTGAGATGTCCGAAGAAAGTGCGTCTATAGCATCTCCTGCAAGGTAAGCAAAAGCACCAGGATTCAAATGCTCTAGCTTAAACTCCAAATGGGCTGTCCCTAGCGACTCGTTCAAGTCGAAATTAACCTTGGTATCGACTTTCATGTCATTGATCGCAGCCTTGAGTGCAAAATGGCCTTTTTGTTGATTTAAACCCGCGAGTAAGTTGTTCAGTACAATACCATCAAGTTTTACCTGATGTGGCTGGCCGATGTCATCGAGATCAGTCAGGAAGTTGTCTAGCTTGAAAGTAGCTATCTCAACAAACCAATCATCACCTTTCTGTTGATCTGAATCATCCTCTGCTGGAAGCTCTTCGCTGCCGTTATCAGTTATGTTCGTGTTTTCAGATAAGGGTATTACGTAACCCGCAACGTTGAGTAGCTCGGGTGTGCGAGCGAGTTCCAACTGAATACCATCAAAAAGAATCGAATCAAATAAAATGGTATTTCGAGCGAGTGCAAAGGTATCGACATTTATATGACCGGTTTTGATGCTTGCAAGTACGTGTGGTGATTCCAGATGCTGTAAGGCGAGATCTTGCACAGACAGCGTAAAGGAAAAGGGGTTGAAGCGAATGTGACTATCGTCGCTAAGGCGGTAATTTAGTTCGCTTAATAGGTCGTTGCTTTGGCTTTTAATCACATAAGGGCTCAGTAGCCAGGTCAGACAAAAGATCGCTAAAACAAACGCGAATAAAGCGATGGTAAAAATTTTTATACAGCGAAAAAGCACGACGGTAATTTCCTGTCTAGAACGTATTTGAAGATTTTGTGTCGCGTAGTTTATCTGTAATCGGTGTAGTTTAGATAGTTCTAGTTTGTGCTTATACTGTTAGCACTTTGCTGCTTCATCTTAAGGGAGATTAAGAAATGAAAGCTATAGCTTTAACGCACTACTTGCCAATTGACGACCCTGATTCATTATTTGATACCGAACTTGATTCGCCTGTCGCGACGGGACACGATCTCTTGATTAACGTAACAGCGGTGAGTGTTAATCCCGTGGATTGTAAGGTGAGAGCGCCAAAAGAGCAGATTGAAACCGAGCCTAAAATTTTGGGCTGGGATGCCTGCGGTATTGTGTCAGGTATTGGTGATAGCGTTAGCTTGTTTGAAGTGGGAGATCGTGTGTTTTATGCCGGTGATATTTCGCGACCTGGTTCCAACTGTGAATACCAGCTGGTTGATGAGAAAATTGTTGGGCGTGCGCCAGAAACATTAAGTGATGAAGCGGTCGCAGCGGTACCGTTAACCGCGATTACCGCATGGGAAGCTTTGTTTGATCGACTCGGTGTGAGTTTGGATGAAGACAATACAGCAAAAACTATTCTCATTATTGGTGGCGCAGGCGGAGTGGGTTCCATTGCGGTTCAGCTGGCTTCGCGGCTTGCGGGCTTAACAGTCATTGCTACCGCGTCAAAGGAAAAGTCTGTTTCCTGGTGCGAAGGCTTGGGCGCGGCTGAAGTGATCAATCACCATCAGCCTATTCCGGAACAATTGAATGCGCTTGGTTATCATCAAGTCGATTATATTCTCTGTCTTAATGATACCGATATGCACTTTGCTGCGATGGTTGAGGTGATTAAGCCGCAGGGCGTTATTTGTAGCGTTGTCGATAACAAGCAGCCGCTTGATATGTCGACCTTAAAATCCAAGTCTGTTGGATTCGTTTGGGAGTTTATGTTTACCCGTGCGATGTATCAGACAGACGACCGAATAGAGCAACATCACCTGTTAAATGAGGTGGCGAGATTATTGGACGAAGGCATTCTTAAAAGTACCTTAACTGAAAGCTTTAAGCCGATTACGGCTGAAAACTTACGCAAGGCCCATGCGAAGGTTGAAACTGGAGATATGGTGGGTAAGTTAGTTCTCTCTGGCTGGAGCTAGTGTCTAGCTAATTTTGCTGGTGTTAGTTTTTGATTTTTAGACTTACGATTTATTTTCCGGTGACGGCTGTCGCCGCCACGAAGTTCAGACCTTTAAATCGAAAGGCCTGGCCAAAACCTTTGATGAAACTTCCGTGTTGCGCCCTTAACTCGACCAAATGAAAATCAGGGAGCGAGCGCAATAGCACCAGGGTCTTTCCTTGGCTGAGTTCAAATTTATCCAGTGTTGCCTGCCCGTGGGATGTGTCACGTTCGAGAAACGCCGCTTGGCAGGACAGTGATAACCGGGTTCGGGCAAAAATATTACTGCATTGTTGTTCATCTTCAATAAACAGCAATGATGTTTGTGACGAGTTTTTCAGATTTTGCGTATGAGCCGCCAGCTCGCTGATGAAAATATAGAATAGCTCACCGTCTCGCAGATAGGGTGTATAGCTTATCTCGGCGTGTCCTGCAG
>Ga0105348_1002162_pt1 | contig 12076 bp, 9 predicted proteins | sample EN8Hudsemesocosm_2_FD_83504 | JGI IMG/M metagenome (GOLD analysis project Ga0105348, IMG submission 83504) | Methane-oxidizing microbial communities from mesocosms in the Hudson Canyon - EN8C Hudson Canyon | ecosystem: Environmental > Aquatic > Marine > Cold seeps | place: Hudson Canyon... | reverse complement strand
TGCCGTAGTCGTCATCACCGTCGCCAGGGTTTAGTGTTCCGTTGCGGATTTCTCCACCAAGAAAAGAAAAATAGCCTCCTCCGGGATGGTTTGGGGTGCCTATGATGTAAGGAACCTCACCTGAGCCATCACCCTCAAAGTCTGTTTCGAATAATATTTCTGAATGGGCAGAATAAGATGTTAGAAGTATTAAGGCTGAAGCGTACCATTTCATGGTTTAGTACCTCATTGTTGTTGGTTGGAAGGAGGTCTTAGTCTGTTTCGACTAGAGTGATAGCATTATGTGTTTATAACTTGGATTTATCGTAGTCTTTGCGTATTGAATAGTCAATAGTAGAGTGGATGGTTAATAGTAACATAAGGTAACCGCAAGAATGATTCTCTTTAGTGTGTAGGTGGATTGTTCTTGAGGCTTTCTAGTTATAATTGGGCCACTCTGGGAAGCTTCGTCCGGTTAACTCTTTTAATTTGAGTGTCTGGTTTGTAAATAAAGGGGTAAGCTCTGTTGCTAATTGCTTGAATTGTGAGTTTTGCTTGTCTTTGTCTATCTTTTTGTAGGCTTTCTTGTTAGCTGTATCTTTGAAGGTTTTAGGGATGAAAGGAGAGATCTTTTCCCATGTTTTGGAGTATTGTATTTTGTTTAATATTCCTAGACCTGCTGCGCCTTGTAATTGTTCTGGTTGGGAGTTGAAAGCCTGTCCTTCCAGAGAGTGGTCGGTTTCTGCCGAAATCTGTAGCCATTCATAGATTTCTTTTGTGACTTTATTGGGCTGCTTTACCAATTCTTCGAAGGTGATTACATGGATTTGTTCTTTGGGGAAGTGTTTGTAGTATTGTTCAAGCTGTAGTGCGTAATTAGAAAAATCGAGATAGTCTGAACGTAATTTAATCGCTGTTTTTATGTCGTGTATTTCGCCTCCAGAATGTGCTGCCCTTACTTCATGCCAGTAATGGCTTTTCATTCTTTCAAATGGGTCTCTCATGATGTAAATGAGTCGAGCTTCCGGGTTATAGTTTTTTATGCGTTCTGCGACGCCATCATAAGTAGGGTATTTCGCGTAATGAGTAGAGGATTCGCCAAAATAAAGCTCATTTGTAGTGTTTTCAAATAGTGATTGATACCAAGAGTTATCTTTATCTAAGGATAGCTCTTCAACGAAGTAGCCGGGTTCCTTCTCCGTCGACATGGCAATTTGTGGGTGCTCGTTAAGGTATTCGTGCAATGATGTTGTGCCTGATTTCATTGCGCCTATGATAAAAAGGTTGACCTGAATGCTCACTAAATAATGCCTTGTTGATAAGTGGCTTAACTTACTCGGTTAAGCTGTTGAAAAAATAATTATAGACTATAATGCCAATTAAAAAAATACAGAATGAGCGTGGTAAACAAGTGAAGAGAGGGGCGCTTGGTATAAACTCCATATTATTAAAGGGGAGGGGATATTTTTTGGTTAGATGTAAATGTGGCTTTCGATTGTGTAAATAATGCTTAATGGGAAATTTAATAAGAAACCTTTCTGTGTTATAAGTTAATAAATACTGAATGTTGGGTAAGGTATGTCTAAAGCGACAATTAAAAAAATAATGGCAGAAGTCGTAAACAATACTGTTGTATCGGGAATGATGGGCTTTTTAAGGAAAGAGAACGTCCCCATTTTTATGTTGCATCGGATGCAGGATAAAGAGTGTGGCGTTAAGGGGCATTCTCCAGAGTTTTTGCGCAAGTCGCTTACATATTTGAAAGAAAACAATTATTCCTTTATTTCTTTAGAGTTGTTAGTAGCTAGCTTAAACGGTATTGCTTCTATACCGCCAAAATCTGTAGTGTTTACAATGGATGATGGTTTTTATGATCAGGTATCAATTGCCGTGCCTATTTTTGAAGAGTTTAATTGTCCGGTCTCTATCTTTTTACTCACTAATTTTTCTTCAGGCATATCTTGGCCTTGGGACTATCAGGTTGACTATATTGTTGATACAACAAAGCTAAATCATGTGACGATCAACGGCGATACCATCTCTATTGATGCTTCGTTGGAAAATGATAAGGATAGACGGGATACGAGTCGTAATATTAAAGAACAATTAAAACATAGTGTTACTGCAGATGCGGAGAGACTGGTACGTGAGTTGGCAATAGTGCTAAAAGTGGAGTTAGGCCACCAACCACCAAAAGCGTACTTACCGATTACTTGGGATATGGCACGAGATTGTGAGAGTGACTTAGTGCAATTCGGGCCACATACCAAAAGTCATGCCTTGCTAGCTCACCAAAATGATGAAGATAGTAAAAAGGAAGTTCAAGAGTCGTGGATTAAGTTAAAGTCTGAGCTGGCGAACCCATTGCCAGTATTCTGTTACCCCACTGGTCGTAAAGGTATTGATTTTGGGCAACGTGAGATGGACATTGTTTCGAGCATTGGATTTAGTGCTGCATTGTCCGTTACACCTGGTTATGTAAATATTGCTAGTGACTCTATGGGGCAGGAGCGTTTTTGTTTGGCCCGATTCGGCTTACCGGATAATATGGAGGACTTTATACAGCTTTGTAGTTGGGTTGAAGTAGTAAAAGAGAAATTGCGATGCTTTTGAAGTACTAATTTTAGGTTTGCATATAAAGTTTTCATTGCCTATTTTGGGTTGTGATGTAGATTTAGGCCATAATGGTTAATATAGCCTTAACTCTTTAAAAAGGATGTAGATAAAGTCAAGCGTTTAATCTTTTCAAGATTGACTTCAAAAAACTCAAGATAGATGTGATTTTAGAGTGTCCATGTCGACTAATTGAAAAATAGTCTTTTGTTATATCTATACGGCGTTGTTTTATTTTAGAGCTGCTGATTAATGTTTTATTTTATCTAGTTGAAAGTGTGTTTTATAGGATGCTACGGCCCCTAGTTTGTGTTAGTTTTGCGGCTAGTTTAGGTGTAAATAGTGGTAGTGTCTTTTTTAGGGGTTGTTTTAACTACTAATATGCTGTGTGTTATATAAAAAATTGGTTTTGGCTGATAAGGGCAAACCTGAATTATTTTTGGATTGAAAGAGTTTTTAGGCGAAAATGCTGGTATGGAGAAGGTGGTGAGAGTTCAGCTGTTTAATTGCTTTTTAATTGGAGCTTTTCTTGCAGGGTTAGTCTATTTTTTTGGGGATACATTTGCATCTATTCATGAACATTGGACCCAGGTGAGTTCCAATTACTCTCATGGATATCTATTATTGTTTGTTTCACTCTATTTGCTCTATGAAGAACGAGCCGAATTATTAAGCTTTAGCGATTTAAGATTTACTCATTTATTTCTTTTTCTGCTTTTAGTTTCTAGTTTTGTTTGGATGCTTGCTGAGCTTGTTCAAGTTCAAATTATTCAGCAATTGGCTCTACTCCCAATCGTTTATTTTTTTATATGCTCAGTATTCGGTTTGAAAGGTGCGAAAATAGCTGCATTTCCAGTAGCACTGATAATCCTAGCCATTCCTATATGGTCTTATTTGATTGAAGTGCTTCAGCACCTAACGGTGGTTGCTTGTTCTTTTTGGCTGTCACTATTAGATATCCCTGTTAATATCGATAAGTATTACATTAATTTACCTGCAGGTAGCCTTTATGTAGCTGGAAGCTGTAGTGGTTTAAGTTATTTTTTGACTGCTGTTTCTTTGGGGGCAGTTCAAGCCCAGTTTAATTACTACAGATTATCGAGAAAGGTGCTGTTGGTTGTGATTGCTGGTCTTTTTGGATTAGTGAGCAATTGGGTGCGTGTTTTCTCTTTGGTGGTTGTTGCACATGAAACAGAAATGAAGAGCAGTTTGATACAAGATCACTTTTGGCACGGTTGGATCATATTTGCTCTTTCCTTGGTGCCTTTGTATTGGATATCAAAAAAGCTTCAAGATGAGCATCCAGATACCTCTCTCCAAAGTACCGCTATTATTGAGTTAAAACCGGTCAATATATTAGTGTTAGGCTTGGCATTACTCATTGCGTTTTCTGGTCCCTTACTTGTGAAAGCTTTATCTGTTACTAATAAAACAATTTCAATTGAACCGCTGCCAGAGTTTATTGCTGATTACAAATTTGAAAAGAGTAGCCAGTCTGGTTGGGCGCCAAATTATTCGAATTCAGACTCTATTATTTCTGGAATGCTTTATAAGGGTGAGGAGGCTATTAATTTTTATGCTTACTCATACTTCAGTCAGACCCAGGGAAAAGAGTTAATCTATTACACTAACACTATTGGCAATGATGAGTGGCGAGAGCTAGACTCGGAAATCGATTATGGTGGAGTATTTAGTGTTCAGAAAACGAGACTGGTCTCCCGTACGGGCAAGCGTAAAAAAATCGTTTTATCATGGTATCAGGTAGCTGGAAGGGCTACCAGTAATCACTTGAAAGCTAAAATATTTCAATTAGCGGGAAGGCTGAGCAGTCGACAAGATGCAGTATTGTTGGCGATTTCTGCAGATTGTGATATTAGGTGTGATGATGAGGAGTATGTGCTCAGTAAGCTAGTTGAGCCCTTGGACGAAATGTATATGTCCCTTATTCGTTATGAATAAGGCAGTTACTAATATTTATAAAGACTAAATAAATAATTTGGCTTCTCTTAATTAGGATGAGTTCAATGTCGCCAGATAATCTTGAACTTAAGTCTTTCTTATTGCTGACCACAGTTGAGGGCTAGTTGTTAACATTAACTTGTCGTGTGTTATTTTTAAAAAGGAATTAGTGTAGTGGTTAGTGTTTTAGTTCTTGATTCTCAGCAGCGAAGTGCACTGTCAGTTACCCGCTCACTTGGTGCCAAAGGTATAAGGGTTATATGTGCAGACACTTCAACTAAGAGTTTAGCTGGGAGTTCTAGGTTTTCTTATACAACTGAAGCCTATGCGGATCCAAATAAAAGTGAAGAATTTATTGATGATATCAATAGAATTATTCGGAAATACAATATTAAGGCTATTTACCCTGTCACTGAAATCAGTGTTTATACTCTTTTGGAAAATAAAGAGCGTTTGCTTCCAGTAAAATTACCATTTAGTGACATCGATACAGTTCGTAGTTTAAGCGATAAAGGCGCGCTTATTGAGCGTTGTAAGCAATTAGGAGTATTGGCGCCAATTAGTGATCATTACGATAATTCACAGACTTTGCGTACCTATTCCGCGTTTCCTGTAGTATTGAAACCTACCTTGTCGCGAGTAAAAGTTGATGGTGGCTGGCTTGCTACAGCGGTAACTTATGCTCATTCACAGCATGAGCTTGAGTGTCTGGTTTCAGAATCAGCTGCTTTTCGTGATCATCCCTTTATGGTTCAGGGTTACGTTAGTGGGCATGGAAGCGGTATATTTTTGCTATATGATCATGGTAAATGTATAGCGCATTTTGCCCATAAACGATTGCGTGAGAAACCTCCAACAGGCGGCGTGAGCGTACTGTCTGAAAGTGTTCTTTCAGACAGTACGCAATTAAGCGCAGCCAGAAAGCTATTGGACTCTGTTAATTGGCATGGTGTAGCCATGGTAGAGTTTAAGGTTGATGATTCAGATGATGCTTATGTCATTGAAGTAAATCCACGGTTTTGGGGGTCGTTACAATTGGCAATTGATTCTGGTGTGGATTTCCCTTATTTATTGCACGAGGCGACGATGGGGCACTCTGTGCAGGCCGTTACTGAGTATGAAAAAGGTGTAAAGTTGCGTTGGTTGTTAGGTGACTTGGATCGTCTTTATTTAGTTTTGAAGAGTCGTCAGTATTCTCTTTATCGGAAGATAATTGAATCGTTAAAATTCTTGCTGCCGTTTGCTCCCAAAATGCGTTATGAAGTTAATCGCTTTGGTGACTTTCGTCCATTTTTAAGTGAGCTAAAGAACTATATTAAAAGTTTACGCCACTAAAATAGTATTCTATTGTTTATTTAGCTGTGCTTCTAAATAGCGCGGCTAGAAATTTAGTATGGCTGTTGCTTATATCTTCATGGACTCCCGTACGTTTTAGCAAAAAAGGCTCAGCGCCAGGTATGTTTACGCCGTTTTGAGTTGTTACTGCGGCATGAAAATTTTGTTTTACAATCGAAACAGCGTTTTCACTTGTGTCGCCATTAGGGTAGCAAAATAATGTAGGTTGCATGCCAAGCTGGTTCTCAATATCTTTAGCGCAACCCGCCACTTCCTGTCTTACTCTTTCGTTACTTGCTTTTATGTTCAAACGAAGGTGTGAGCGAGTATGCCCCCCAATTTCAAGTCCATGCTCTTTCATTTCAGTGATTTGTTCCCAGTTTAGCATGTCCTGGCTAGTATCTTTTGTTGCTGGAAGGCTTTCTTCGATTTTGTCTAGGCTTGAGTTGATTTCATCATCGGAGAGTATTTTGGCAAGGTCGATTAGCTTGGCTGCGTATTCAGAAGTGTTTGTTTTTAGTTGGGTTTGATCTAGTGTCGTTTCGATGAGTGCTAAAAAATTATTTAGGTGACTTAGTAAGTTAGCATTGTTGCCCTCTTTAAAACGGTTCAATAAACCATAGAGCCGCTCTGGCCAGAATGTTGAATTACTGTCAATATAATTTGTTGCTAGGAATATAGTGGCTGGTGCTTTGTATTTTTTCAGTAGCGGAAGAGCGAACTCATAGTTGTCGGCCCAGCCATCATCGAAAGTGATAGCGCAATAAGGTGTATTATCAAGTTGATTGTTTTTTGAAAGGTGAAGCCAGTCTTCGATGCTGATAAATGTTGTAATTTGGCTTAGTTTACTTAAGTGAATATTTAGTGTTTCTGGCGTTACATACATGCCCGGTTCCTCATTGTCCAGGCGAAAGTCGCTTTTGGGTAAAACTCGGTGGTACATTAAGATAAACAGGTTTTTATCGTATTTTCCCTTTTTTAGATGGTGTTTAAAGCGGAAGCAGGAGGTCAGGTTTAAAAGCGATTTGACCAGGCGCTTCATTAGCTTAATGAGCTGTGTCATGGGATATGTTTCACTATATAGGGGGCGATAAAGTTAGATAGTCGAAGATTTCTAATTCATGTGAATTCTGGTAAGAGTCGATAACGTCTTTTACAGTTGTAAAATTAAAATCACCGATGAGCCTCTCAAGCCTTGGTAAGCAGCGACCAAGATTTGTGTAATGCCTAAAGCGACTTAAAGCAGATGCATTTGGGATTTTAGGTTGCTCTGGGTCAATTTCCCATGGGTGTAGATAAAAAATAAAAGGTTGTTTGATTTCTGCAGCAGCTCGTTTGAGCATTAGTTTTGAGAAAAAATAAGGGTAAATTCGAAAATAACCGCCACCTGCTACTGGTAGTCGACCGTTGATGAATTTTGCTGAGGTTAAAGGAAATTCTGTAAGACTCTTGCCGTCATTTGTTTGTGCAGTATGGATATTGAGCGGTGCGCCTGGCATACCGTAACGATCATGGTGCACGGGGAAAATGCTCGAGTCGTAAGTGAATCCTGCATCAATTAATGTTTCTAAAGCCCAAATAGAGCGTGGTGTCACTGAGTAACTGGCAGCCCGATAACCAAAAACGGCTTCGCCGATAATGTCTTCAATCAGTTGCTTGGAGCGAAATGTTTCTTCTCGAAAGATTTCTGGTTTCTGGTTGTAAACCAATTGATGGGTCATACCGTGGCTGGCGACTTCGTGGCCTGCTTTGTGTATCGCACGAATAAGTTCAGGGCAGCGCTCTGCAACCCAGCCTAAAACAAAAAAAGTAGCACTGACATTTTTTTGCTCAAATAACTCAAGGAGGGTATGAGTATTTTGCTCAACTCGTAATGGCCAGTTGGGCCACTCTTTCGTGTCAATTTGATTGGCAAATGCCGAGACTTGGAAATAGTCTTCAACGTCAACGGTGAGGGCATGCTGCATTAGTTTCTTTCCTGTTTGTTGGCTTCTGACGGCATATATTAAGCCTTAAATATATTTGCAATTTTACGTAAGCTAGCAGTGTTAACGTCGCTATGACAAGGTAGAGTTAATAGCCTATCGGCAAAATTTTGGGCGTTGGGGTAGTTTTTTTGTCGTTGAGATTCTGAAAGTGGGGTGTCTTTTATGTTTGGTAAGATGGTTTGGTACATTCTGCTGGCGCCAATACCTTGTTGATGTAGTTTAGATAAAATAAGGTCGCGTGACTCACGATCTTTGCATAGTAATGGAAAGCGTAATAGTGAAGGCGTTAGCTCACTATTTCCGAGTGCTTGAATACCTGATAAGCGATTGCACATAGCATACAGTTGCCCTTGTGCGGATCTTGATAGTGAAAGATATTGTTTTTCGATGTTGCTTTGTAATAGTGTGCGTCGGGAACTATCCATTAAGGTAATTGCTTCCGGTGCATGGTAATGAGTTTCACCTATTGAAAGGCCGGGGATCTTCATCAACAAATAATAGAAAAAAGGAAGGATGATAAGATTGTAAAGCCGAATGAGCCAAGGTAGTTTTGAATTTCGCTCTCCTATGGTTTGGTGATCAGCTGAGAGTAGGCTATTTTTATGACCCTTTACTAAAAGGGCTCCTCCCCCTAATAAACTAACAGGCTTGCCTTTACCAAAACTGAAAATGACATAGTCGCCATTAAGCTGAGATGCTTCTTCTGGGGCGATGAAACACTGGGCGCGGTCCTCTATCACTAGTAGCTCGAGTTCTTTTATGGCATCAAAGAGTTTTGCTTCTGGGCTGATGCCTAGGAAATTGACTAGTATAACTGCAATTGTGTTTTCATTTGTATGCTGTTTAATGGTTTCAATCGATGGGAAGGGGGAAATTGTAGAATCGAGGTCGAATAAAATCGCATTAACTCCTGCGCCTACGCAAGCGCTGATCAAATCTGGGCAGGCGTAGGCGGGTAGCAGGACTTCTGGTCGAGATAAGTGCGTGTTCTCTTTTGCTAGGCTCAGGGCTTGTTGGAGTGCCATGGTGCCAGAGGAATAAAGCTGTGTATCATAAGTGACATAGTCATCAATAGGGCCTCCTTGCCTTATTGAAATTGACTCACCAACTGGACGGATATAAGAAAACATATTTCAAGTTACCGAGCGGAGGGCTTCCAGGTGGTCATACGCGTTCCGCTTAAAAATTTAATGGCAGCATGTGCTAGAGCCAGATTAACTTGATAGAAAAAATAGATTAACTTAATTGCTGAATTTGACCTTAAATGCGGGCGTAAGGATGCTAAGGCAAAAGTACCTGCGCCTGCTATTTGAACAAGTAAGGTAAAGATATAAAAAGACTCAGATATAAGAGTCAAGTTGGTTATTAATGCAATGATCATAAACCACGGCACAAGCCAGCGCATGACTTTATGACCCCAAACTTGATAGGCGTACAAACCGAAGTTGAAAGGATTTAGTACCTCTGTATGTCGGCTCAAGCCTGTCATACCACGAATCGCAGTACGTAGTTTGCGTTGGTATTCTTTGGTTTCATCTTTGATGTTGGGGTAAAAGCCTTCAACATCGGGGCAACTGATAGATAGTAGTTGTGCTTTGGATGTGTTGAGTGCGGTATTGAAGTCGCTGGGAGAATGAATGTCCCATTCCTTACAGACTTCCTTTCGTGCGGCAAAGAATGAGCCGCTCAGGCCGACTAGTCCTGCACAATTAGATTCTAATTTGCGTAGCCACATTTCGTATTTTACGTAATAACCTTCACCAGCGACTTCTCCGTTTGTTGTTAGAAAACGGTCCTCACTTGAAAGTGCGCCCACTGCAGGGTTGTTAAAATAAGGCAGCAGGGTTTTTAGTGCTGAGGGTTGTAGGCGTGTCGCGGAGTCTGAAAAGATGATGATATCACCTTTAGATGCTCGGATTCCGCATAACTGCGCATATTCTTTACCTAAGTGTTGATCTGCTCGGACTAGCTCTACGCCTAGATTGGCGTAGGATTCAACGATTTCATCGGTGCCATCTGTTGAAAAATCAGATGCGACGATGATTTGGATATCAAGGTCGCTCCTGTCAAGTTTTAGCGTATTTTCGAGTTTATCCTTGATTTGTTTTGCTTCATTGTGTGCTGTAATAACGATGGACACACTCGACTGGGTTGCCTGAAAGGTTTCATTTGAGTTTAGTTTACTTGGGTAAAGCTTCTTAAGTAATACTAGGGTAAATGGATAGATAAAATAGCTGAATAATGATCCAAAGACCGCGAACCAGAATAAGGATTCCATTACTTATTTTCCATAGATGAGTTTGTTTGATGAGAACGTAATATGCTTATATTTAGAGTGCTACATTTTAGATGTGGATTATAAACATATCACAGCTTGCTTGCACTTTGTTTATTCTTATTGGTCGCATAGCAAGAGCTGTGATTTTATTCTGTTAGTTGTTGCGTATATATTGCCTTTTGTGATTTTCTACTCCTTGGAAAATAAATGGATTATCAAGGCTACCCCAGTCTTTTGGATCTAGTCGGTTGTTGTTTTCGTCTGCTCTAGTATTGGCTATAAATAAACGTTCATATTCAGAAGCATCAACGCGTGTTCGTTCGTCTAATATTGGTCTGTAGTCAGGTAATTTGAGAGCATTTTTGGCTATTGTCGCTTGAAAATATTCGGCCATACAGCCGCTACCATAGCTAAACATGCTAATGGGTTTGCCTGAAAGTAATTCTCCTGCATCGACCATTAAGTTATATAAAGAAAAATATAATGAACCTGTATAAACGTTTCCAACCCTGGAGCATAGCTCTAGGTAAGGGGTAACTCTAAGGTTATAATCCTTATTGATTAAATCACGGTCATTAATGCCGGTAAGACTAAGGTATTTTTCGTGAGCTTTTTTTGCCATTTTACCAAAAGGAACGTGGTATAGGCAGGCGGCAATATCTTGTGAAGGTATTAGTGGGTTGCCTGATTTAGTGAGTGATTGTTGCCAGTTTGTATATGACCCTTCTATAGCATCTAGGTAGCATTGAACAGAAAAATGCCCGTCTACTACGGCTTCCTTGTTATATAGTGGGCGCCAAAAGTCCATAACTTGTTTGCTGTATAAGCCTTCGGCTTCTGTTTCTATATTAATTAAACGAGGGTTGTCACTTACAATAATTGCTGCTGCTCCTGCGCCTTGCGTGGGCTCGCCTGCGGTTCCGATTCCATATCGGGCAATGTCTGAAGCAATAATAAGTGATTTTTTACCATTGGAGCGGCCCGCTAGGGCTCTGTCGATAGCGAACTGCAGTCCTGCTGTCGCACCATAGCAAGCATGTTTTGTTTCTATTACTCGGCATTGGGGAGATAGCTTTAATAGTTCATGTACATAACTTGCCGCTGGTTTGGAGTGATCTATTCCTGTTTCGGTTCCTACGATGAGTAAATCAATGCTTTCAGGGTTGATGTCTGCATTCTCTAGTGCGCGAAGGCCTGCATGGGCAGCCATGGTGACGGTATCTTCGCATGGCGTGATTATTGCCATTTCTTTTTGCCCGAGGCCTTGTATATACTTTTCAGGATCGACCCCGCGCCTTATGGCGAGGTCTTCAATAGCTATGAAATTTTTTGCTGAAGCAAATCCAAGAGATTCAATTCCAATTTTAGGCATGTTAACTCCCTGTTTCTATTTTGTTTTCGAAGATGCGTTATCAAAATAGTTGATGTAAGGTCTTGCTGTTTGATATTAGGGCAAATTAAAGTGTTATATCGTGCCAGTTAGAATGGTTTATTAATGTTATTTTGCATTTTGTATTTTGTAAGAATATTAGTATCGTTTAAAATGTTTGATATGACAAACAATATGTCTATTATTAAATTATTTATGTTACGTAATTGCTTTCAGCGTATTTGACTGAAAATGGTGTTACTTGCATTAGTGTTTTGTTGGATTAAATGTTTGTAAATTCTGGGAGTTTTAATGGCAAGTGGGTTAGATGTCAGTCAATCTGAAATAAGAAAGGTTGTTGATGGATGGAATAATACGCATAAAAATTATTTGTTAGATGACTTTTTACACCGGTTATTTGAAGAGCAAGTTGTCATAAATCCAGATAATATTGCCGTTGTTTTCGGGAATGAATTTCTTAGTTATAAAGACTTGAATGCGAGAGCAAATAAGCTGGCGCACCATCTATTAAAATTTGGCGTTAGACCGGATAGT
>Ga0105348_1002157_pt1 | contig 12086 bp, 11 predicted proteins | sample EN8Hudsemesocosm_2_FD_83504 | JGI IMG/M metagenome (GOLD analysis project Ga0105348, IMG submission 83504) | Methane-oxidizing microbial communities from mesocosms in the Hudson Canyon - EN8C Hudson Canyon | ecosystem: Environmental > Aquatic > Marine > Cold seeps | place: Hudson Canyon... | reverse complement strand
GGCATTCACGGTACGCGCGTCATTTACTGCGTTTGGCGCATCATTGATACCTGTTACCGTAATGTCCACCGTACTGGTAGCGTTTTCACCGTTATACCCTTCGATGGTATAAGCCACAGAGGTGGTTGCAGTTTCGCCATCCGCCAGATAGTCAAAGTCTGTCCCTTGCTCAAAGGTCGTGCTGCCATCGGCATTGATCGTAAACGAACCACCATTAGTTCCTGAAACAGCCGCTCCCAGATTCAAGGCATCACCTTCAACCGCAGACACGGTTTTATCACCATCAAAGGCCGTATCGTTATCCAAGACGTTTAAGGCTACTGAGGCATTTTCAGCTGTAGACACGGCATCCGCATTGGCTTTGACTGCATCGTTCATGCCGTTAACGGTGATGGTATATGTCGCTGTCGACGACGCGCCATTGGCATCAGTCACGGTATAGGTAATCGCAGTATCCAGTGTTTCACCCACGGCTAAAGTTTCAAAACCCGTTGAGGTATCCAGATGGACCGATCCGTCAGCACTGATGGTGAACACACCGCCATTACTACCAGTCACCGTCACACTGCCGTCGACTAAGGCTTGGCCATCGACTGAAGTAATGCTCATGGCATCACTTTCTGCATCAGTATCATTAGACAGTAGTCGAGTATCGTAATAGGCATTGTAGTAGATCGTGCTTTGGCCATTGAAACCGGCATTTACTGTACGCACATCATTCACTGCGTTTGGAGCTGTGTTTTCCATGGAAATTCCTTAAATTTTATTTTTGTTCAAAAGTGCATCAGCATTTATACACTCAAATTATATTCAAAACTGTTATTGGCATCACAGTTATATGCTTTTTGGAATAAGCGGGACTTAAAAGCCTGTAAAATGGCATAAGGATGCGATCTATAAAAATAAGTTTTCGAGACATAAAACTGAAAGTAATTTAATTAACTAAAGTAATTGTCTGCAGACTCATCTGAACAAGTTTTTTTGTGGTTTCAAGTAATGTTTGGCAATGAAAGGTCTATTTTATGATGTTCTTTTTTAACCTAGCCAGCAATCACTCGCCAGTGCACCAACATTTTTTTATATCCACAGCGATTATCTGGGTAGCCGATACAGTCTGGATGTCTAAGTAATATTTCAAGTTGCCTAACAACCGCTTTAGCAAGTTCTTTTGTTCTCGTTTGCATGTACCGACGAATTAAACATCCTAAGCGCATTTGAATAATTCTGGGTGAAGTATCAAGCGGGCTGTTCGCTTCAGATAATTCATTCATGGCTGTCATCTTATATTCACCTTGTTAATTGTTGTTTTACAGTGTGTGTAAATCGATAGTAGAAATTTCATTAAGGCCACTTGTGAAAGAAGACAAACTGGCGTGAGCGATCATAACGAGTTGCTTACTTTGCCGGTCGCAATGACGTTTGATTCGTTTGTAGGCATCATGACTAATGTAGTCAGTAGGGCAGACGATCACGTCTGCCTGAGATAGTGCACCGTTGAGTTTGAGTCGGCCATCTTCTTTGCCTCCATCATGGTAAAGAAAGGAACCATTACTTTGCTCTACAAGTGTTTTGAAATAAGGGCATTGGCTTGCTCGACCACCTACGTAAAGAATATTTTTTCCTTCAAGGTTGTTAATCGGACAGCTTTGTTTATTGGATACGCCACAATTTTGTTGGCAATTACTACTCAATAGTTTTTGTAAAACAACTTCAGCCATATCTCGTTCTTTTAAGCTATCAGCGGCTTCCTGTTCTAAAAAAGCAGTGCGCTTTTGCTCATTCTTTAGCTGTATTTCAAGTTCCAAATACTTTCTTTTGAATGAGCCTAGTTGTGATGTCGTGGTATAGAGTCGTTCAGACAGGCCTTCAATTGTTTTTTGTAATTGTTGGTATTTACGACAGGTTTCTAGGTCATGGATGCGTTTTGTTAATTGGTCAATTTCAACGCTGTCTTGTTCAAATTTGTTTTGTATTATTTTTAAGCGATCAATTTCATTTTGTTTTTTGTTTAGTCTTTTGTTAAAAGTGTCAGTATTCTGTGACAGCGACGTTTCTGCCAATGTTTTTTCATGACGTAATTTTCCTAATAGTTTTATATCGGTTCGGGTACTTGCACCAGAGAGGTGAGAAAGCATGTGAACTTCACCAAAAACTTGCTCAAGCAGGGATTCACTAGAGTGTGGGTGTGTCACAATTGCCCAGTATGTTCCTGCAATATTCCCGCTAGTTAACGCTAATTTCCAAAGTGACAAGAGACATGAGTCGGTCTTAAAGCGAGCGCATTGTTTAATAATAGCGCTATATTTTTTATCTAAACGTTTTTGGCAATGCCGAATGACATCGTCAGGCGCTTTTGCTAAACAAACAAAAGCGCTATGTAATTCATGATCTGAAGTAGTACTGGTCGCAGCAGGCAAGTGTTTTTTAGCAATGAAGCGTAATTCTTCAAGTGTTAAACAGGTCCCTATAATGCTGCAATGAAAGTTTATATGTAGCTGCCAAAGTTTCTTGCGGATCTTCTTTTTGTTTGTGAATAAACTTGGTTCATTGGCAGACATTTCATTTGATGTGCACATAAACATCCCTTGTTGTGTTGGTTATTGATGCAAATAATAATCATTCTCATTTATAAGTCAAGAGTGTTAGTGGTTATTGTTTCTATTTGCAAATAATTCCCATTAAGGTTAGTATGCTCATGTCGATTAATTCTTTAGTATAAATATTGTGTATTTGAGGTTTCTTTTATGTTGGTGTGTATCTGCAAAGGGATTACGGATAAAAATATTGAAGATGAAATTTTTGGCGGAGCTGCTAGCTTTAGTGAGATTCGCCAGTCTTTAGGGCTTGGTAGCTGTTGTGGCCAATGTACTTCATATGCGAAAGATCTCATCTCAACGACAATGACTCAATTACAATTAAGCACAAATACCCAGCTAGCGTATGAGGTTAAATGCTAATACGTTAGTTTGAATATCTCTTTTCTGAATCTACTGTCATTCTTTTTATAAAGAAGAACACCTCTCTTTTTGACCTTGTATCGTCTACACTCTCTCTTACATATATTGACCTTTAAGTTAAGGGGGACAGGCTTATGCAAGGTGATAAAAAAGTTATCGAACTGCTCAATAATTGTTTAGGTAATGAGCTGATTGCGATTAACCAATATTTTTTACATGCTCGCATGTTTAAAAATTGGGGATTGGCCGAGCTTGATTGCTATGAATATAAAAAATCCATCAAAGATATGAAACATGCAGACAAAATTGTTGAGCGTGTACTATTTCTAGAAGGTATTCCTAATTTGCAGAAATTAGGTAAGTTGCTCATAGGTGAAAATACTCAAGAAATGCTCGAGTGTGATTTAAAACTCGAAATAGCAACCTTAAGCGATTTAAGAGCCGCCATTGCTTATTGTGAGTCGGTGTCCGACTATGTCAGTCGTGATTTGCTTGGTGGGATTTTAGACTCAGAAGAAGAACATTTGGATTGGATTGAAACCCAATTGGATTTGATCACTAAAGTGGGTACTCAGAATTACTTGCAGTCGATGATGCACGATTAATCGATTGAGTTCTAATTATTGAGGAGAAGGGGCATGAAAGGTAAGCAAAGTGTTATTGACGTTTTAAATAGTCTACTGGCTGGAGAGCTTGCAGCTATGGATCAATATTTTATCCATTCCAGAATGTATGACGACTGGGGTTTATCAAAACTCTATGAGCGTATCGGGCATGAAATGGAAGATGAAACGGGCCATGCCGACCAAATGATCAAGCGGATTCTATTTCTTGAAGGTACACCTAATTTAGCAAAGCGTGATGCGTTAAATATCGGCACGACAGTGCCTGAAATGCTTAAAAGTGATTTAGATCTTGAATACTCTGTGGTCAAGAATTTAAAGGCAGCAATTGCCTTGTGTGAAACGGAGCAGGACTACGAAACACGGGCGATGTTAGTACGACAGCTTGAAGACACAGAAGAAGATCATGCTTACTGGCTAGAAAAACAATTAGGCTTGATTGATAAGCTTGGTTTACCGAACTACCTGCAATCAATGATGTAACGATTCGTCATTCCAGTTTTGTTTTAGTTGGAATGACGAAAATTTTTCTTATTTTAGAGAATAGTAACGGCTATTTGTTCTGAGAAAGCTCCCTGAGTGTCATCTTGAGTGACTGTTGCAATCGCAAAATAATAAACACCTTGTTTAACGCCCTCCAAAATATAATTTACTATCTCAACATTGTTAACAAATATAGAACCATCCAAAAGGCTAGGCTTTGTGCCGTAAGCAATTTGATACCCTTTGATGTCGGATCTGTAAAGTGGTGTGCCATTCCTTCTTTGGGTCGGTATCTCCCAGCTTAGTGAAATTGTTGATGTTTTGTTTCCCTCATTAACGTTGACGGTAATAAACGCACTTGAAATACCTTGCTGACCATCTGATACGGTGTATTTTATTGTGTCTTCGCCACTGAAATCAGCCTCAGGGTGATAGGTTATAAATCCGTTACCTATCAAAGTTACTGCGCCATTCAATGCGGATGACTCAATAATTTTTAATGTATTGCCATCAATATCATAGGCGCCAAGCAAGGCATCAACGGTAAGGTCCGTTGCTTGATCCGTGCTTGCGTGATGATTGACTAAAACAGGCAAGTCATTTGTCGGGTGAACGGCTATGCTGACAGATGCTGTCGACATACCCCCATGATTATCACTTACTGTATAAGACAGGGCTACATCGCCATTGAAATCATCGTTTGGAACAAAGGTTAAGGTTTGGTCTCTGTTGATTGAAACGATGCCGCCAGAGCTGATGGCATGCGCATCTGTGATGGTTAAGTTGTCGCTATCAACATCAATGTCATTACCCAATATATTTATAATCGTGGGAATATCTTCATCTGTTGTTGCGGTATCGTTGACTAACACCGGTGCATCATTTACTGATAATATCGAGACAGTTACCTTGGCTGAAGAAGTACCACCATCTTCATCAGTAATGGCATAACTTAGTATTGAGGTGCCGTACATATTTTCTGCAGGGCTAAACGTGATGGTGTTGTTTGCGTTTATGATTACTTCGCCGCTTGATGCCGATACTTGGCTTATTTTAAGAGTATGACCTTCCGGGTCTGTATCATTGTTTAAAACATTAATTGAGACTGGAGTATCTTCAAGTGTGCTGGTTACATCATTTATCGCAATGGGGGCATCATTCACTGCATTAATCGTGACGGTTGCAGCGCTTGATGATATTCCACCATGACCATCTTCGATGATATAACTTATCGTTGCCATGCCATTAAAGCTTTCATAAGGCTGAAACAATAAGGTGTCATTGGATGTAATGGTTACTTGTCCTGAGGCTGATGCCGCACTTGAAATGGTTAAGTTATCATTATCTGCATCGGTATCATTAGCTAGTACATCAATAATAAGTGATGCATCCTCTTGCATTACAGCCGAATCTGGGAAGGACTCAGGGGCGTCATTAATGGGCAGAATAGATACTGATACATATGCGGTCGCATTACCTCCGCGATTGTCGCTAATGGAATAACGAATGCTTGAGCTGCTATTTGCATTGAGTCCCGGTGTAAAAACCAGAACATTACTGCTTTGGTCAGTATTGGTCGGAATATTTTCTACGGTAACGGAACCTGTTCCTTCCGCAACCGTCGCTTGTGTAATGGTTAACTGCTCATTATCAGGGTCCGAATCATTATCAAGTACATGAATTGTAGTGATGGTGTCTTCAAAAACTTCAATCGTGTCATTGTGTCCGATGGGAGGGGTATTCACGGGGGTTGGCTTTTGGGTGATTACATGAACAACAAGTAAAGCACTTAGCGAGACTTGTGAACCAACGCTGTTAGAAACGATGACATCATAGGTTCCCATGTCTGTAATATTGGCCTGACTAATCGTATACGTCGCTTCACTTGCTTTAGGTATTGGATTGCCATTAAAGCGCCATTGAAAATTTAAGTTATCATCACCTAGTGCATAAACACTGAAACTTGCCGGGCTGGCTTCATTAACTGTTAATGACACAGGGTGCTGTGAGATTTCAACCGGGTCGATTAGCTCAGGTACGATGGTAGTGAGATCATAGGCAGCTTCAACTTCAGAAGAGATTTTAGCCAAGTTGCTTTGTAGCTTGGGGTTATCCGTTTGGCTGAGTAAGTTCTGAGAAATTTCACTGGCCTTATAAAATAAATCATCCAAAGCAACGTCCGGTAATGCGCTCATATTTGCAGCAGTTAGGGCGCCTGAAGAGGCGATTCTATCTGCTGCATGATTGATTATTTCACTGATGTTATCCCAATCAGGCGAATGTAACAGTGCTAAAAAAGAGGCTGAGATGATAGATGTTTTAATTGCTGTTTTGTTCAGGTCAGCATAGCTATTCAGTTTGGTTAAATCGGGTGGTGTGAGCTGTAAAGCACCTGAACCCAAGCCCATCGATGCTTCTATGTAACGATAACTGTTGCTGACATTCTCATTCGTCAGGCCTTTATCTTTATTTTTAGCGTGAGAAACAGCCAAGTGACTTAAAACACTTATATTGACCGTGTTTAAAAAACCATGCTCTACAATGGGCAAGATCGCAGATATCTCGTAATTAGTATCTAGTGAGAACTTATTACCGAAAGTAGTGCTGGTCTCTGAGGCATTTTTCGGGCAGCCTGAAATAACGTCGCAGGTGATAAGTGTATCCTGGTCTGCGGTGATTTTAATTAATATGGAGTCAGGATGAACTGTATTTGGCAAGCGTAGGCTAAAGTGACCGTTTATATCTGTTCGAACCGGCAAGCCAAATGGATAAATGGAGGCTTTACTTTGATCTTCAGAGTGAGATATTTGGTAAGTTCGAACAATGCCGTTTTCAATGACGCTATTCGTAGCTTGGCCTTCGATGATGGTGTCTGAATATGAGGTGGATGATGGCTCGATTGCATCAATATCTTCTTGGTCTATACAGCCAATTAAAGATAGAAGAGCAGAAAGAATTAATAACTTGGTTATACGGTTGATACGAGTAGTAAATCTGAATAACGGTGTAGACATGGTTCATCCATTTGTCTAGGAGTTTATCTATACAGGGAGTAGAGAAAACAGATTCCGTTACGAATCACACAAACATCCATGTTGTGAAGTTCTTGCCTTTAAAGTTATGCAAGAAGATTTTTTGAGCGCGGGGAGTGTACCGAGTAAAATTGGTAATATATAGCTTACAAGTGTATTGAGTTTAGTAGATGATATGTACGTCATATTTTTATGAATATGACTGATTTGTAAGGTTTTTTCACATGATTTTAATAACTAAAAATGGCATGGAATATGACAGTACTGACTGAAAAAAAGGGTAAAGTATTGACGGTGATCATTAATCGCCCGGACGTGAAAAATGCGATTGATGAAGCAACGGGGGTGGCGCTAGCGAAAGTATTTCGTGAATTTGAAGATGATGATTCGGTTTCTGTTGCGGTGCTTTGTGGTAGTGGAAATACTTTTTGTGCAGGCTGGGATCTAAAAAAAGCAGCAACTTTTACAGATATGGACAAAATAAACCAGCTAACACCTGAAGATGACGGTCCCATTGGTCCGACTAAAATGTTATTAAGTAAACCTGTTATAGCAGCCATTTCTGGCTATGCCGTCGCAGGGGGCATGGAACTCGCGTTATGGTGCGATATGCGCGTAGTGGAAGAAGATGCGACTTTTGGTGTGTTTTGTCGACGTTTTGGCGTGCCTCTTGTTGATGGTGGCACGGTTCGGCTTCCCCGCCTGATCGGGATGAGTCATGCGATGGATTTAATTCTGACTGGTCGACCGGTTGGCGCCGTTGAAGCAAAACAAATAGGCCTTGCAAATAGAGTGGTTGAGAAAGGCGAATCTCGAAATGCAGCAGAGGAATTAGCCGCTCAAATTGCACTCTTTCCCCAAACTTGTATGCGAAGTGATCGAATGAGCGCTTATGAGCAATGGGATAAGAGTTTTGTTGACGCAGTAAAAAATGAGTTTACCCGAGGAATCTCCGTCGTTAATAGTGGTGAAACTTTAAAAGGCGCCGCTTCGTTTGAGAAAGGGCAGGGACGACACGGAAAATTCTAGAGTGTTAATTACGTCTGAAGCGCGGATTATTGTGCGCGCTTTCAATGGCGGTTAAACTTCGAAAAAAAGTTTCAATTTGTCGCGCATATCATCATTAAGGTAACACGTCATAAACTTGCCATGACGCTCAACGGTGATGAGATCAGCATTCACTAACTCCTTAATGTGATGCGAGACCGTTGGAGCACCACAATTTAACTTCTTAATAAAATCAGTTAATCCACACCCTGTATCTGAAGATTCAACTTGTTTGGAACGAGCGTCGAGTATTTCCAGGTAAATCTTCAATCGATTTGGATTCGACAGTGCTTTGAACGCATTGGATATTTTCTTGTGATCAATCACATCAACCTCTGGTACTCGTTGTTTGAGTATCGCTACTTTATTTTGATAGTTATGAAACTGTCGCATAATCATAGCAGATAAATTTATTGAACCCAAAAGGAGTGTTTCTTGAAAATTGCTTTTTAGTAGTTTGATAGTTTGACATTTATCGAATTGTAAGTTAGTTTTATATCTATCGAAGTGTTTATTAATTAAACATCTTGTTTCACACTTTAATTTATAGTTAGCAGAGGGTATGTATGAATGATTTTTCAGGGAAAACGGCACTCGTAACGGGCGCATCTAGCGGTATTGGTGAATCCTTCGCAAATCTTTTGGCGAAATCTGGAGCCAATTTGATTCTCGTTGCACGTCGAGAAGACCGACTGAATGCACTCTCAGAGAAGCTTCAGGCTGACTTTAACGTCAATGTTGAAGTGATTGTAAAAGATCTTGCATTGCCGAATGCGAGTGAGTCCTTATATCAGCAAACTACTTCAATGGGAATTCAAGTAGATGTTCTAATTAACAATGCGGGTTTAGGTACTCATGGAAGCTTCCTTGATATGCCACTTGCGAAGCATCATCAAATGATCAACCTAAATATTATCGCGCTGAATGATCTTACCCACTTCTACGGACAAGATATGGCTAAACGTGGACAAGGGGCAATTCTTCTGGTCGCTTCCATTGCTGGGTTTCTACCGGTACCCAAGTTTTCTACTTATGCAGCAACGAAAAACTATGTGCTCGCTTTGGGTGAAGCGTTAGGGAATGAATTGAAAAGTAAAGGCGTCACCGTAACAACGCTTTGCCCAGGAGGTACGCTTACTGAGTTTATGGACGTTGCCGGTCAGCAAATTGACGGTATTCGTTCCTTAGCGATGATGAGTAGTGATAAAGTTGCCAAAACCGGGTTAAAGGCACTAACCCGAAAAAAGCGCGTGATCGTTCCCGGTTGGTTGTACAAACTAGGTATTTCGAGTTTGCGACTGTTTCCTCGTCGGCTACAAGCTATATTTGGACAGTTAGCGACTGATTAATGATGATTGTTTTTTTACCGGATAACTCTAATGAATGCACTTACTCGTATATTATTCGCAATAGGAGCCTTGTTTATGGCTGTTTTTCTTAGCGCTTGTGTCAGCAATACTTTTAATACCAAGCTTGAGGCATCTGCCCACTACAAAGACGGGGAGTTCATTAATAGTGAACCTTTTGAAAAACCAACAGTAAGTAAAACTCTGGGAATCATAAAGCGTTTTATATTTGAAGAAAAAATCAATACAGAGCCCAAGCAGCCTATTCCAGTATTGAAAATTGAAGCAAATGAGTTAAATAATAGCTTACCCCATCAAGCTGCTGTTTACCGTTTAGGTCACTCCACCATACTCATGGAATTAAATGGACAAATATGGATGACAGACCCAGTCTTTTCAGAGCGAGCTTCACCTGTGCAATGGGCCGGGCCAAAGCGCTTTCACCCGACACCTATTGATGTGGATGACCTTCCTGACATTGCTGGCATTATAATTTCTCATGATCATTACGATCACTTGGATAAAAATACCATTAAAAAAATACACGCCAAAGTGGGTGGTTTTTTTGTGCCTCTGGGTATAGGACAACACTTATTAGATTGGGGGGTACCAGCAGATAAAATACATGAATTTGATTGGTGGCAACAAAAACAAATCGGTGATATTACATTAGTAAGTACACCGGCTAATCACTTTTCTGGTCGCGGGCTGACGGATGGCAATAGCACCTTGTGGTCTTCCTGGGTAATCAAAACGCCTCAACATAGTTTATTTTTCAGTGGAGATTCGGGCTACTTTTCTGGTTTTAAAGAAATTGGTGATAAACACGGGCCATTTGATTTGACCATGATGGAGAATGGAGCCTACGATCAAAACTGGGAGTCTGTCCATATGACACCTGAACAAACGCTACAAGCCCACCGAGATTTAAAAGGAAAGGTGATGATGCCGATTCATAACGGCACCTTTGATTTAGCGTTTCATGAATGGACTGATCCATTTGAACGTATTAAAAAACTAGCCTATGAAAATCAACAGGCTTTAACGACACCACAAATTGGAGAGCGTTGGTTATTACATGAAACCGCACCTCAAACTGCTTGGTGGAGGCTGGGCAAACAAGAGAATACTCAGCAGGTGGTTAAGACTAAAACCTTAACCTTGGATCATCGAGTAAACTGATTGGGGTGCGTGAATAATTAGGTTTAGTTGCAAATCTGTATTATCGAGCTATTCGTCTGAATAGCTCGATATTGGTTGTTCAGTTCAGTCCTGCTTTTTATTCTGATCCTTCTTGTCTTCCTGTTTGTTTGCATCACCGATCAACCCTTTACCCGGGCAAACTGAAACGAGTGGACATTTAGCACAACCTATAGCGATAGAAACGGGGCATAACTGCATAATGATTTCCTTTTATGTTTATAAGTGCTTCGCACGACAGGCGTTTCTTTAAGCTCCGTTGTTATTCCTGTCTTTGTCATTCCGGCTGAAAGCACACCGGAATGACGATGTTGTTTAGTCAAACGTCTGCCGCGAAAAGCTCTCTATGTATTTAATTTATGGCTCAAAATGATTTAAATCGCCTTAAACCTACTGGTGATGAGTATAACGATTTAATACTTACTCACCAATAAATCCTTTGGATTGTCTCGCCCAAAGTTGTGCATAAAGGCCATTGTTTTTTATTAACTCATAATGGTTGCCTTGCTCAATCACCTTGCCTTCATCTAAAACAATCAAGCGGTCCATGGCCGCGATGGTAGATAAGCGATGGGCGATGGCGATGACAGTTTTACCTTCCATTAATTGATATAAACTTGTTTGAATGGCTGCTTCAACCTCTGAGTCCAAAGCCGAAGTGGCTTCATCGAGAATGAGTATCGGAGCATCTTTAAGTAGTACACGAGCAATAGCAATACGCTGGCGTTGCCCACCTGAAAGTTTGACGCCGCGCTCACCCACATGTGCGTCATAACCAGTTCGCCCATCCTGATCACTTAATTCAAGGATAAACTCGTGTGCTTCTGCTTGTTTGGCGGCGAGTACCATCTCTATCTCACTTGCATCAGGCTTACCATAGAGAATATTTTCTCGAACTGAGCGGTGCAATAGTGAGGTATCTTGGGTGACCATGCCTATTTCGGCACGCAAACTTTCTTGAGTGACTTGAGTAATATCTTGTTGATCAATACGAATGGTGCCTGATTTCAAATCATGAAAACGTAGCGCTAAATTAACGAGTGTTGATTTTCCTGCTCCTGAACGACCCACTAACCCTAATTTTTCACCTGCTTTAATCTGAAGTGTTAAGTTTTCAATGACCGGTTTATCTTGCTCGTACTGAAAAGTGATTTGGTCAAACTCGATATCCCCCTTATTAACCTGAATGGCAGATGCATTGGGTATATCTCCAACATCTTTAGTTTGCGATAAGGTGTTCATACCATCCTGAACGGTACCAATATTTTCAAATAAGCTGGAAACTTCCCACATGATCCATTGAGACATGCCATTCAAACGAAGAGCAAGTGCTATGGCAACAGCAATCGCGCCGGTTGAAATAGCATTTTCAGACCAGAGCCAAATAGAGAGTGATGC
>Ga0105348_1002156_pt1 | contig 12086 bp, 10 predicted proteins | sample EN8Hudsemesocosm_2_FD_83504 | JGI IMG/M metagenome (GOLD analysis project Ga0105348, IMG submission 83504) | Methane-oxidizing microbial communities from mesocosms in the Hudson Canyon - EN8C Hudson Canyon | ecosystem: Environmental > Aquatic > Marine > Cold seeps | place: Hudson Canyon... | reverse complement strand
GCTACGGCATTTATGATGTAGGTCGCTTGTTTCAACACATCTGGCTTGATATTGAAGGTCGGCGACTATTTGGATATGCCTAACACTATATGTTGTGGTTACCCCGCGAAATCGGGAAGAGCCAAATAATTCTGTGTTTTTAGAGATGCATTTAATATACAAGGGCGGACTTCAGTCCGCCATTGCTAAAAAAGCGGACTGAAGTCCGCCCTACAAATAGAGTGAACGTCCCGCTTTAAGTGCGTAGCCGAAAATACTAAGGCCTGTTACGGCCTTTTTTTTGTCTGTTGATATGGAAAACTGAGGGCCGGTTTGGGTTCGTTATTACGTGTGATTAAAAAGCCCTGAATAATGCTGATTTTGGAGTGACTGGTAGCAGACATTGAAAAATTAGCTGAAGTAAAAGTTTATCTCTTTAAATGAAAGCATTTTTGTTATGATGAAGATCAAATTAAATGATTAGAAATTCAAATGCTGAATGTTATTCGTATTTGTTTATCTTGTATTAAAACGCATGTTATCTCGTTTAGAGTTACTAGGATTAAACCTATTTCTTGATTGATAACTACTGCTAGAGTGCAAGATAACTAGACCGAGACAACAATCACTTGTTATGTAGTTAAAGGGAAATAATGGGTATATTTCAAACATACAAAAGCAAAAGAAAGCGACTCATATTTATGCATGAACATAATATGAGAATGGAGGGTTTTGGCGGCTTAATTATCCATAGCTTAGTTGTATCCGAGTTTAGTTATCTTTTACGATATGTAACTGACAATAAAATTGAACGATTTAATGATTTTCATCTTATTTATAAAAATAAAGATGAAATATTAAATGTAATTGAGACAGAGATTAAAAAAGAAGTCCTTAATGAGTCAGAAGTTTTTGGATATTCACGTGAAATTACATAGGGTAATATTAAAAACCTCCGTAAAATCATAATTTGTATTTGCGATTATGTTGATTTATGTGACTCTTTAAATTTAGAACTTGACCCTAATCAGGAAAGTAAAGATTTTACAAAAAACTTAAGTACTACAGTTGGTGGGGCAATGCTTGCCGCTAGCATTGCTATATTGCTATTTGGCACCCTAAGAGATACAGTGAGCTCGGATGTGCTAGCATTTATTGCTGGAGGAATAGGAGGATTAATAGGATTTTTTCAAGATAGGCTATTTGGCAAAAAGAAAGGGGAAGGCAAACATGATTGACCTCTTTTTTGACAAAATCAATGAAATATCTGTTTCTTTTTTGTTACTCATAGCCATAATTTATGCAATAAAAGGACTTTTAAACAGTGAGCCGTTAGCTCTTGATGGTTTATTAACTCCAGCGATGTCGGCAGCAACTATACCGACAGGTTTTGCTTTAATTATATGTGCATTCAGTCCTAGCAATGTATCAAAATTAGAGTCAATTAATGTACATTTAGCAATTGCAGGTGTAGCACTAATTTTTTTGGCAATTCATACAATAAGAGAAGGCATGAAATAATACCAACTAGGCGCTCTAGTTGACCGCAGGAAGCACTCTTCGTTTTTGAAGGTCATTTTTTATCAAAGTTCAGTGCGTTGTTGGAATTCATCTTATTTCTTCCAGCGTCAACCGAGCTTGTCGTTAGCCAATACAAAAATGTACCAGTGTTTAAAAACTAAGGGTCAAGTCTTGCATTTTGCAATTATTCGACTTACTGTTGAATAAGGCAAGAAGGTAACACTCAGCTTGTCATCTCAGCAGTACCCGAAAATCCCGAATACACCGATCCATTACCCCAAGGCGCGCCAACCTACCTTTGGGACTCCTGTCATCAAATATTCATTCACATACGGAGTGAATTGGATAAGCCCCCGTACGCCCTGCATCCGCGTCAACTTCGCACAAAATCCGCTACGTTAAAAGCTACCTCAAGTGGCTTGACGGCATCGGGGTAACTACTTGCCTCCCTCGCGCACTGCGGATTGGCGAATTTTCCTGTCGCCTACTGCGGACTAACAATCATCACTTCGCTATCGCTCCGTTTCCCTGATTTTAAGCGGAAGGGGCTCGGTATGCTTTAATGTTGAATGAATCAAGTGCTTGGTGATAAAGTTGAGTAAGATATGTAAGCGCCTAATTCTCGACGTAATTCCCATAAATCAAGATAAATGCCAGACTACGCCCTATTAAATTAGTCATGGGGATTTCAAATGGCAGCACTTAATCAAGCATCGCGTAAACTATTTTGGTCTGATCATATTCAAGCTTGGCAGACTTCAGGCTTATCTCAATCAGCCTATTGTCGGCAGCATGATCTATGCACTCAAAAGTTGAGTTATTGGAAGCGTAAAATTTTGTCTTCTCCGGTCCTAGTTCCCCAAGCGGCTAACTCTGGCTTTGCCCGTATTCAAGTTGATGAGCAGAGTGCGTCCAATGCTGTATTTGAATTATCGTTGCAGTTTCCTGATGGGACTCAATTACTGGGTATTCCCGCTGATAACCTGACCTTGATCAAGTCTTTAGTTGAGGTGTTGCGATGACGGCGGTTATGCGGCCTTCTTTGTCATTAACGGAGGTGTACTTATATCGTCAGCCCATTGATTTTCGTAAATCACACCGTGGTTTGTCGGCTATTGTTGAATGTGAATTAGGGCATAACCCTTTTGCAGGATGTTTGTACGCCTTTACCAATAAGCAACGCAATAAAATCAAATGTTTGTTCTGGGAAGATAATGGCTTTGTGCTGTATTACAAATCCTTAGCGGAAGAGAAATTTAAGTGGCCTAAAGGTGAAAATGAGACGCTAACGTTGACGGGTCAACAGTTAAATTGGTTTCTGGATGGCTTTGATATTATGGCGATGAAAGGTCATAAAAAACTGAGCTATGAATCTGTTTATTAAGCTGTTTTTAGCTGAATTCATGGGCTAAATAAAGTATAATAAAGGCATGATTTTAGACAATAGTTCCCTTAAAAAACAAGCCAATAAGGCTGATCACTCCGTATCAGAACAATTGGCTTTGTTGCTTGAAAAAGATCAAATTATTGATGATCAAGCCACGATTATTGAGCGTAAATCTGACGTCATTTCTGAACAGAAAAAACGCATTCAAATCTTAGAAGAAGCCTTGCGCTTAACTAAAGTCAAACGTTTTTCAACCTCTAGCGAACAATCTACACAAACCTCTTTATTTGATGAGGCGGAAGCTGAAGCAACGATTGATTTTGATCAAGCTAAGGGTGCGGATGATGAAGCGGGTGAAATCGCTGTTGAGGAAGAGTCGAGGGAAACTAGCCCCGCTGAAACTAAGAAAAAAACAAGGCGCAAACCGTTTGCCAGTGATTTACCGCGTGAACAAGTTTTTGCGTATTTATCTGAGCAAGAGAAATCTGGCGCTATTGATACCTTCTTTACGAAAGTCAGAGAGGAACTCGATATTATGCCCGCTCAAGTCCGCGTATTGGAGTATATGCAGGAAAAAGCGGTGTTTATTGAGCTGCATGATGACGTAAAACAACGCACCATTAAATCGGCAGAGATGCCAAAACATCCCGTAGCAAGAGCGATGGGCAGCATCAACCTCATGAGTTTTGTCATTATCTCTAAATATGCCGATGGCTTACCCCTGTATAGACAAGAAAAGATTTTATCGCGGTATGGTGGTGAGCTTTCTCGGACAACCCTGGCTAATTGGGTGATTGCATCGGCCAAACAACTCCAGCCCTTGATTAACTTACTGCGAGAACATCAGCATGCCGGCGACGTCATTATGGCTGATGAAACCCGCATACAAGTGTTAAAAGAACCTGACCAAACTAAGGGTCAGACCAAACTAAGGGTCAAGACCAAACTAAGGGTCTAGTCTTGCATTTTGCCATTATTCGACTTATTGTTGAATAATGGCAGCCAAAATAGTTTGCAATTTCATCCATAGTATAAGCACCTGACTGATATGCTGAAACGATAGCATCATTTCTACTGGTATTTAAGTCCTGATACTCTTTTAGACTTTTAGCTGGCTTTCGACGCTGCTTTTGTGGGACCTCCGATAATTTACCTTCATATTTAGCCAAGTGTTTCATATGTTTTTCAACAAAACTGTCATTTCCTAGATAAATCTGGTGTTTTAAGTTGGGCCAAATATCTTGACCTATGCCCTGAGAAATAAATGCTTGAAAACGCTCAATGGCTTGACTTCTTTGGTTGCCAAATTGTAATAATATGGCATCTGTTGCCAACCCCGCAAAGCCTTCTTGTTTACCAATTGTTACTAAAAAACTACTCCACTGCCAATTTCCGGGAGCATCGACCATTTTAGCCCTTACCGGGTTCAATACTACATACCGGCAAAGTTCAAGCAAATAACTGTCTTTATCAACCAATATTGCTTTGTAACGCCCTTGAAACAAGTGACCAACTCGCTTATGTTTGCTATTGAACCGCTGCGTATAAACTCCATTAAGATGACGCATTCCACGAGATAAGTTTCCATCTGGCGTTTCAACTATCAAATGGTAATGATTAGTCATTAAGCAGTAACTATGAATTACCCAATTAAAACGATGGCACACTTCCGCTATCAGTGACAAAAATATCTTAAAATCAACATCATCTACAAAAATTGGTTTTTTCTCATTACCTCGAGAAGTAACATGGTATAAAGCACCAGAAAATTCTAACCGAAGTGGGCGGCTCATCTTTCACCTACTATTATTCATAAATACAATAATGCAGTATAGGTAAAATTATACAGTAATGCAAAATGCAAGACTTGACCCCCTTTGTCTGCTAGACTTGACCCCCTTTGTCTGCTGATAACGCCGTGGTTTCCAGTCACCACGGTGTTAGGCGACTTTATCATGAACATTACTATATCAACAGAACCATGAAATTTACCGAAATCATCTCTATATCCGGGTACGCTATTGAGGCAATTGGAGTACTTGTAGTCGTTGTGGGATCTTGTATTTCCTCTATCGCCTTTATTCGCACTTTTCGGCAGTTACCTGAAGGTATTGCATACTGCACTTACCGGAGACAGTTAGGACGATCAATCATTCTGGGCCTAGAGTTTCTAATTGCCGGCGATATCATACGGACAGTTGTTGTAGCGGATACATTAGAGAACGTTGCCGTCCTTGGGCTGATCATATTGATTCGTACTTTCCTTAGCGTGACACTTCACCTTGAAGTTGAAGGCCGGTGGCCATGGCAAACAGAGAAGAAAGATACATAAAGAAGGGGGTCAGGTCTTGCAGTGCAATGCAACATTACTCACAATTCGCCTAACCTGACGGTCCAGCGGACCCAAGTGCCGCCGCGATTTTTGTGGTAGATTTAGGGTTACGAGGAGGCGGCACTTGGGCCGCTGACCTTAGCGTTAGCTGCAGGAAATATTTGGCGCGCCAAAGCGTGCCAAATGATAGATTTTGGGACTCCTGTCGCAAAAATCGATTCGCCACGCGGCGAATCAATAGTGCCCCGGTACGCCCTGCGTCCATCACGACTATGCCCAAAACCCAGCATAGTCACGGTTCCCACAAATGGCTTTACGGCTCGTCGGGATAAAATTTTAGCCTCCCTCGCGCACTGCTATCGCAGCGCACTGCGGATTGGCGAATTTTCCTGTCGCCTACTGCGGACTAAAAATCATCACTTCGCTATCGCTCCGTTTCCCTGATTTTAAGCGGAAGGGGCTCGGTATGCTTTAATATTGAATGAATCAAGTGCTTGGTGATAAAGTTGAGTAAGATATTACTGTAACTGAATCAATCATTCCCCTTAGATTTCCATTGAATAGAAAGTGATTTTAGCAAGGATAAAAAAAAATGAAAATATATTTTAAAAAATATTTATTATTTCATGAGTTTACATCTAATTTGGTCGCTTTGCAATATGTCTTGCTATTAATAAGCGTGTTTACTCTCAATGGATGTAGCCTTATGGAGGTCCAGAAACAAATAGCAACAGTGGGTAACCTTGGTACATTACATGGTGTTATTCAAGTGAAAAGCAAACTTAAAGGACACATAGTTGTAGTACGGTATCGTGATAACAATGGATTTTTAATACTAGAAAACCAAATTACCGCATCATCACAAGGAGAATATCAGTTTAGCGTGCTCCCTGGCCAATATTCAGTGTTTGCATTTATAGATGTTAATAAAGATGGGGAGTTTCAGAAGGATAAAGAGCATGGCAATTACCATAAAGGCCCTTTGTTTTTTAAAGTTAAAGCGAAACAAACCACTGAAGTTAAAACGCTTAAAATCGATGACGATATTGCAATACCTATTGAGAATATCAAAGTTGTAATAAACAAGAGTGAATTTATAAAAAATATTGGTAAAGTAACTACTTTACAGAATCCTAAATTTACTCTAATGAATTATTCCATGGGCATGTGGAGACCTTTGGATTATCTCGTTCAAGTTGGTGGCGGTTTGATGATGTTGCAGAAATATGAGAAAGGAAAGATACCTGTTATCTTTGTGCATGGCATTAATGGAGGCCCCACTAATTTTCAAACGATAATTAACAGTCTTGACAGGAAGCGATATCAGCCCTGGGTGTTGTTTTATCCTAGCGGACTAAGATTGGACATGGTTAGCGATTATTTTGTACAGGCAGTTAAAGAACTTGATAGTCGGTATGGATTTAATGAGTTCTCAATTGTTGCTCATAGCATGGGCGGTTTGGTGACACGTTCTTTTGTAAAAAAATACACTAAACGATTCCCAAGACACGCCAAAAATATAAAATTCGTGATAACAGTAAATAGCCCAATGGCTGGAATGCCAAGTGCGACGTCTGGGGTAAAAATTTCGCCTATTATTGTACCTTCATGGAGAGATATTGCTGAAAATAGTGAATTTTTAAAAGATCTTCATTCCTGGGATTGGCCAAGTGAGATACCTTATTATGTTGTTTTTTCCTATGCAGATGGAGATGCCGGTGATGGCGTGGTTGCGCTTAATAGTCAGATACCCTTTAAATTACAAAAAGAAGTCATACGAATGTATGGCTTTAATAATTCTCATGTAGGAACATTAGACGACAAAAAATTTATTATCTTAACTAATTCCATACTGGCTAAACACACTAAGTAATGCTCCCATTTGGGAGTAACAGCTTTCTTCTTAACACTGAAGAGATAAAAGCAGTTAGGTTAGTACCCCATGATTCAATATAAACTCCGTAGTTAGTTTGGGTCAACAACCTTGAGAATTTATAAAACAACTCTGATATCAATCGATAGAAAGAATTCGTAACAGCTATGTATTTGCAAGTGACATTTTCATAGCTGTGTTACATAATCAAACTGTACCAGATAACTTGTTACCTCACGAAACGTGTCTTTTATACAAAAAGGAGCATCGAAATGACGAGTAAAAAGCGAATTCTAATAGTGGGTGGGGTTGCTGGTGGCGCTAGTTGTGCTGCTCGTATTCGTCGTCTATGTGAACACTGTGAGATTGTTATTTTTGAAATGGGTTCTTATGTCTCGTTTGCCAATTGTGGGTTGCCTTATTTTATCGGTGACGTCATTGTTGAAGAAGATAAGCTTTTGGTGGCTACACCAGAACTATTTAAAAATCGTTTTAATATTCAGGTATGCACTGAAACGGAAGTTATTTCTATAGATAGAAACAAGAAGTCCATTGTTGTTAATGATAAAAAAAGCGGGAAAAATAGAGTCGAACAATATGATTCGTTAGTACTTTCTACCGGCGCATCAGCTATTTGGCCAGATATTAAAGGAATTGATCTCCCTGGAATTTATGCCTTGCGGACTATTCCAGACAGCCGAAAAATAAGAGCTGCACTGCAGGACATTAAAAAAGCTATTGTCATGGGAGCGGGTTATTTAGGTTTGGAATTAGCGGAGAATCTTGATAAACGCGGTGTAGATGTGACGTTATTACAGTCCTCAAATCAGATACTACCTATGCTGGATAAAGAAATGGCGGGCTTTGTTGAAAAGCATATAGAAAAACAGGGGATTAACTGTCGATTAAATTCTCACGTCACCTCTTTTGACCAAAATAAAAATCAGAGTTTAACGATTAATCTGAACAATAACGAAACGATTATCACTGATGCTGTGATGATTTCAGTCGGAGTTAGGGCAAGAGCAGAGTTGGCCATTCAAGCGGGTTTAAAAATTGGTGAACATGGTGGCGTCCGTGTGAATGAACATATGCAAACTGACGCCCCTAACATATGGGCTGTTGGGGATATGGTTGAAGTACAACATGTCATTACAGGGCAATGGACTTTATTTCCACTGGCAGGGCCGGCTAACAAACAAGGCCGTATAGCCGCCGCGCATATCGTTGGCCATGAGTTTTCTGGTGCATCTGCAACTATGAGTTATCGTGGTGTACAAGGTACATCAGTTTGTGGCCTGTTTGATTTAACCATTGCAACGACAGGGGTTAATGAAAAACAATTAAAGGCAGCAAACTTTACTGATTATGAAAAAGTCTACCTGCACCCTAGCAATCATGTTGGTTATTACCCAGGAGCCAAACCGATACATATCAAGCTTATCTATAACAGCAAAAATGGCAAAGTATTAGGTGCGCAGGCATTAGGCGAATCAGGAGTTGCAAGACGTATTGATGTCATTTCTTCATTTATCCAAATGAATGCCACGGTGTATGATTTGGAGGAAGCCGAGTTATGCTATGCCCCGCAATTTGGTGCGACCAAAGACCCCGTTAACTTGGCAGGAATGATAGCCGCTAACCAGTTACGCGATAACCATCCTTTAGCCCGCTGGGAAGAGTTGATGGATAGCCATATTCACGTGGTTGACGATTCAGAAGAAGTAGATGATGCTGAACAATTATTAGCACTCATTTCGGATGATCCATACAATCAAGCGCAAATTGTTGATGTGCGTACGGTTGCTGAATATCAGAGACAGCATATTTCCAATGCCATTAATGTACCCTTAGATTCTTTGCGCGAAAGGTTGGATGAATTTTCACTGGAACGTGAAATTTGGCTGATCTGTGGTGTGGGGCAAAGGGCTTATAATGCAACTAGGATTTTGCAGCAACATGGTTTTGAAGTGAAGAACCTGTCAGGTGGCATGCAAACTTATCAATCTTATCTGGATATACAACCGTAGAGGGCCATTATATGGAAACTAAAAAAGTTTTTAATAACTTTATCATTGCTCATACATTAAAAAAACGGATGCGTATTATTGCCCCTAATTTACGCAAGGACGCTGAACGTCTTCATATTTTAGCGATTTTATTAAATAAACGGGAAGGTATTGAGCGAGTTAAGGTTACCGCTAGATTAGGATCTATCACTATTTATTTTGATCCTGATGTATTGCCTGAGGATAATTTATGCATTCTATTAGATTCGGTTATTCATAATCTAGGCATAAAATCTCGCAATACGATTCATATTTTGAAGCATAGCAATCGCCATCCCAAACAAAATATACAAGATATCGTTTTTGGTATCGGAGGCATGAGTTGTGCTTCTTGCGCTTTATTTATAGAAATGCTGTTACAACGGCACCCTGATATTCATAAAGTGAGTATCAATTATATTACCGAAACCGCGCGCGTTAAAAGTTACCTAGCAGATGAAACCGTCTTTGAAATAGTGAATAACAATGGCTATCAGGCGATTCCAATTGGTTCTTTAGGGGCAAGAAAAGACCAGCTGGATTTGGGAAAACAACACTTACAGCTCAGTAAAACCCATCTAAAAACACAAAGTCTTATTAGCATTCCTGTTTTATTACTAAGCTTATACGGCAAACAATCTCGTTCATCATTGATATTACAGGCATTATTGACAACAGCTGCGGTATTTCGAGGCGGGCGCGATATTTTTAAAAAAGCATTGGCTCAAACCAAGCAAGGCTCGGTCAATATGGATAGCTTAATTGCATTAGGTGTCGGTGTGACCTATTCATATAGTATGAGCGCATTATTCAGACCCACTCGTCATGTTTATTTTGATGCAGCCACAGCGATTATTGACTTTGTGCTATTGGGACGGTATTTGGAAATGTTGGCTAAAAACAAAGTAGTCGAAGACATTCGTGAGCTCGTTAGCTTAAAACCACAACAAGCGACTTTGCTGCATGATAATCAAGAAAGCATTATCAACGTTGAAGATATAGTCATCGGTAACTTCTTATTGGTTAGACCGGGTGAGCTAATCCCTGCTGATGGCGTTGTGCTGCAGGGTTTATCTAGCGTGAATGAAACCATGATCAATGGTACAAAGTCATTGTGTATCAAAGAAGCTGGGCATAGTGTGTTTGAAGGCTCTGTTAATGGCAGCGGCGCATTACAAATACGAGCAACTGCCATTGGTAAAAATACCGTCTATCAGGTTTATTGCATATGCTTGATCAAGCCCAAACCTCAAAACTACCTATTCAAAAAACGGTTGATCAATTTTCAACTTTATTAGTTCCTAGCGTCATCATACTGTCGGGTGCAACATTCGGCGGCTGGCTATTAGCGGGCGAAAAATTGGCACATGCACTGTCTAATGCAATTGCTGTTTTACTGATTTCTTGTCCTTGTGCATTGGGTTTAGCCACGCCAGCTGCCAACATGGTGGGTACTGGTCGTGCCGCACGCAAAGGTATTTATATCCGTAATGGTGAAGCATTAGAATCATCAGCGCATATAGATACTGTTGTTTTTGATAAGACCGGCACTATTACTGAAGGCAATGCAAAAGTAACGGACCTGTTTAATATATCCACATTGGATGATCAGAAAATCATTCAACTTGCTGCATCGGTAGAATATAACTCTGAACACCTGCTTGGACGCGCTATCGTTCGTCACGCAAAACAAAAAAATATTGAATTATTAAGCGCAACTCGTTTTTATAGCTATCCTGACCAAGGTCTGCGTGCTACCGTTAATAAACATAAAGTATTGCTAGGTAATCAACTCTGGTTAGAGAAGCAAAAGATCAATCTGGATGCTTTAAAATCCACCGCTAATAAACTCTCGGCTCAAGGTAAAACTTTAATTTACCTTGCCATTAACAATGAAGCTGCGGGTGTTATTGCGCTGACTGATCCTATTAGAGAAAATGCCGAACAGACGATTAAAATGCTCCATAAGATTGATATTAATACGCTAATGGTTACAGGTGATACAGAAGAAGCCGCCCAGAATATTGCTATGCAAGTGGGTGTGGAAAAAGTTATTTCGGCAGCGACGCCACAAAAAAAGTTACAAATTATCAGAGACCTACAAAAACAAGGGCATCAGGTTGCAATGATCGGTGATGGCATCAATGATGCGCCCGCACTGGCAGCTGCAAATCTAAGCCTAGCCATAGATAAAGGGGCGGGCATCGCTATTGAATCCTCTGATCTGATCTTGCTTAATGGGGATATTTCAAAAATATATGATGCAATAAATCTCAGTCATGAAACACTGAAAAATATCAAACAAAATTTATTTTGGGCTTTTTCTTATAATGCTGTTGCCATTCCTTTTGCAGTAGCAGGAAAACTAAATCCTACGCTTGCATCAGCCACCATGGCATTAAGTTCGATTTCCGTGATGGTCAATTCATTACGTTTCAATAATAGATAGCTTTTGGGTCTTTAGGTTCATTAAATCAATTGATTTCAATGCAGAACAAAAGCAACTTGATATTCAAGTGGACTTTAAACGAGGTAGTACTTTCGCAGACCTTGATGCTGACGGTGAACCAGCTAAACCTTAACCTTCTCCCTTATGAACATCTTCAAACCATTCTTCAATTGTGATAATACCACCTTCTTTTTCAGAGCGACCTTTATCTTTAGGTGGCAAAACATCCTGCATTAGATCAACTCGTTTCCAGCCAGCCAGTGGTGTTTTTTCCTTTTGATCGGGAACGTAATGCGATAACTCTTTCAGTTCATATTTATGAATATAACGCGGACAATTAATCCACATCTTTGATAACTTAACGCGAACTACCATTTCAGCCTCAACAAATTCAGACATTAATGAGTCATCTTTTGAGACACTGGCTTCGCCATGAAAACGAATACGATGTGGTGTTTCAAAATCGATAAATAAAATTCCGACTTTTGTTGTTTTCT
>Ga0105348_1002153_pt1 | contig 12103 bp, 11 predicted proteins | sample EN8Hudsemesocosm_2_FD_83504 | JGI IMG/M metagenome (GOLD analysis project Ga0105348, IMG submission 83504) | Methane-oxidizing microbial communities from mesocosms in the Hudson Canyon - EN8C Hudson Canyon | ecosystem: Environmental > Aquatic > Marine > Cold seeps | place: Hudson Canyon... | reverse complement strand
GCGATTAGCGTGGATGGCAACGGCAATGCTTTAGCTATTTGGTATCAATCTGATGGCTCACTACCCACTACCAGGTTCAATCGTTATAACATAATCGATTCCAGCTGGGGTACGGCAGCTCTAATTGAGACAGATGCTGGGCATGCTGAATCTCACCAAATCACTCACGACAAAAGTGGTAATGCACTTGCGGTCTGGGGGGAAGCCGATGGTGGAGTATTCAGTATCAGGGCTAGTCGCTATAACGCGAGCAAAAGTAGCTGGGAAGCTTCTGCTCTGATAGAGGCTAATGAGGGAGGAGCGGAAACACCCCAAATAGCCATTGACGGTAGTGGCAATGCCTTGGCGGTCTGGGAACAAAATAACGGATCACAAAATAATATCAGGGCAAATAAGTTTGACTAGCTATTAGGTCCTAATCAGGATAGACACTCTTTACTAAGATTAAAGAGTGTCTATCCTTAAATTTTTTTTACTACCAATCCTTCATTATTTCCTATTTATAGTGATGAATTACTCATACTCAGAAGCGTAAGTATTTTCATAAGTGTGTTAGTAAAGCTCAAATAAATTGCCGAATAGGTCTTCTAGCTAAACCTTTTTGACTGGTTTGTTATCATCTTCAGGGTGATAACGCATAGTTATAAGGGGTCAAAGCCCATTTTTTCTGAATTTGAATAATTAACTTTAGTAAGTGGCTGCATCAAAAGTTATAGCAGTCACGTCAAAATCATCAATTATTTGTTTTATAGTTAGCTTTTAATGCGAAAAGTTTATTCTCTCGATGACTGCTTATGGCACAGGCTGTGTGAAAACCACTTTTAACTAAGAGAGTCGTGTTCATATTCTCAAAATAGCCAGTTTCTGCACAGAGCAAGTCCAAGTAACTTAGCTGGCAGAGCTGTTTAGTTAATAGTCTGCTCTTGTAATGAAACTGTTACCACGAAGTCGCCATTTAATGAAGTCTAAGTCGACGATCAAGCAATTAGTCAGATGATGTCAGCTAATGGTATTCACTTGCCATATATTGCTGCTGGAGCTCTGCGCTAACTTGGCCTGTTTTCAAGGCTTAGATGATTTCTTGAGCGTACGCAATTGAGGGTGGGTTTTAACCGAACGACGCAATACACTTATTTTGTTAGTTCTGCTGGCTAAGAAATTGATTGGATGTTCAACTAAATCGAATTGGGTCAGCATTTTATTTGCGGATGTATTGATCACTTGAACACACGAATCAAAGAGAGCGAAGCCCTTTTATTCGAATCATCATGACAATTCCGCTATGCTTTTTTTGGCAAATGCGTGCATTTCATGGGAACTCGAAAAGGGGGCTGCTGATCTCTCTTTAGTTTGAAAGTAATCGACTAGCCGCCCATGCGGATCGTGATATCTACCGCATGAGTAGGGAAGTGCAAGTGCAGCGCTCCGGTAGCTTCGCTTTCACGCCGAATGATCCAACGTTGATCATCCGCACCGACCAAAGTGCCCGTTACCGGTATTTGCCTGTAGTCGTTGGGAGTGATCACGACCTGACTACCAATACGATGATCGTTCAGATACTTTTTAATTAGTTTTTTAGGTTTAGTGTTTTTTGCCGCGCTTAAGGCTTCTTCGATGTCAATTCTTTTGCTCGGTGGCGATTTAAACTTCAGCATTCGCTTGAACCAAGCATTGGCAATAGGATATTTTTGCAAGTCATTTTTCTCACCTACGATCTGTAAAAACCAAAAGCAATGATAGGCAGAGAAATCGAGAATATTGGGTTCAGCCCCTCCTAAATACTCATTCTCCCCCAAGCTCTTTTCAATGTCAGCGATGCCTTGCTTGATGTAACGAGGGGCAGACTTTGGACTACCTGTGGAGACTGAAGCCTTGGCTCCCATCGCTATGCGGTCTTTCAAGAATTTAATTAAATTGATTACACCTTTATCTTTGGCGATACGGCGTAGTAATGCGAATGAAAATGATCGGTTTATACAAGCGAAAAACAGTTTGCTTTCTAGCCATTGGCGCTGGCTTAAGGTGTCCTTTTTCAGTTTTAAATTGGCGAGGGATGGTTTTTTCGTGAGTCTGGAAATTTCATCGGCGATTAAGTTGCTGTCGCAATAAATGTCGCTTCCCCATTGTGCGATAGGGATTCTGCCATAACCTCCCGATAGTAAGTCGAGTTTCCCTCGTGGGGGGGCTTCTGAGGTTAGACATGATGACCAATTCAATTCTGCGTAGGCAGACATGGCCCTGATTTTTTCGGAGTAGGGAGATAAAGGGTAATGATGAAGAATCATGCTCATGAAAGTTGGATCCGTTCGCTTAAATTTAAAATAGAGCATCAACTCTAACGAATTCTCGGGCAAACGTATATTGCCGTTTATGAATCAATTCTTTCCGATTGAGCCCTTGTTGTCGGAGTGACCTTAATTCCTCAAATGTGGCAAGGCATCGACGCCTTGCATAAGTGGACGGGAGTTTATTATTGCTACTTGTATACAGTCTTGTTGTAATTGGGGGAGGCGTGGGTGTTAGGGCTTGCGTTATTTCTCATTGTTATGCGGCAAACTTCTTTCTCGCTTTCTGAATCGCTGTACGCCATAAAATTTGTGGGATTGAAATTGCATTTTTGGGATTCTTCGCATCACGTAGCGCTTCAGCTTTTGCTTTTTTATAAACTGTTTTTGAAGCTTTGCTGGGATGTCCTGAATTCAGGGGCGGCATAGGGTCGTATTCGATTAATAATTGGGATATCTCAGCACGTTCTTGGCCGTGCAAGTCCTTTACTATTACTAGTGCTAAATCTATACCGGCAGAAACGCCTGCTGCCGTGACAATCTTTCCAGACTTTACGATACGTTCATTCTTTCTCGATTCTGAGCCAAATGCTTTCAAAGCACTTTGTGCTAACCAGTGAGTGGTCGCAGGGTGACCGTCCAGTATACCAGCGGCCGCTAATACCAATGCACCTGAGCATACTGATAACGTTAATAGTGTTGTTTGATGCACCTGTTTCAGCCAGTCGATGAGCTGTTTGTCAGCCATGGCGGTTGTGGTGTCTGCCGATGAACCTGGTACTAGGACAATATCAGGTTGAGGTGTTTCATCGTAGGAGTGTGTCGCGCCTAGAATCAGCACGCCGCTATCGGTGGTGATCGGTTGTGGTTGATGACTAACAAAGCGAATTTCAGCATCAGGCATAGAGCGTAACACCTCATAAGGGCCAATCGCATCGAGAGCAGTCATACCTTGATATAAAACAATTGCTATTTGCATAATAGAGTCCTTTTATTGGTTTATTAGTTAACTGTAGAGAGAAATACTTATGGCGTAAATGACAAAAACAAACTATATTCTGCCAATGAAGGCACAAAATATATTTTTTGTTATTTACCCAGGGTTTGAACTATTAGATCTTTCTGGCCCCGTATCAGTATTTTCTACGGCGAATGCGCTCAAACAAAAAGAATTACCTTATGCTATCCATACGGTTTCAGTTGATGGCGGGTTGGTGATAAGTAGTGCGGGAGTTGTAGTGCACTCTATGGCGCTAGACTCAATTGTGGTTGATAAAGGCGCGACGCTTCTTGTTGTGGGAGGTGGGGCGTCAGCACTATATGCAGCTAGCTTGAATGCAGAACTTAAAGCATGGTTAGCAACAAATACTAAAGACGTCGCACGTTACGGCTCTATCTGTAGTGGCACATTTCTTTTAGCTGCAGCAGGATTGATCGATCAGCGGGCCGTGACTACGCATTGGGCTGGGTGTGAACAACTACAAAAAATGCATCCAGATGTGAAAGTTAAGCCTGAATCTCTCTATGTGATTGATGGGGATTTATGGACTTCTGCCGGAGTAACGACCGGTTTGGACATGTCGCTTGAAATGCTTCGTCGAGATCTCGGTGCATCACTGATGAACGAGGTGGCAAAACAGCTCGTTGTATATGCCCATAGGCCAGGAAATCAGTCTCAATTTAGTGATTTACTTAAACTACAAACGCGGGCTAATAGTGATTACTCTGAGCTTCTCGCTTGGGTTGATACTAAGCTGGGGCAGCAAATAAAAGTAGAAGAAATGGCTGACGTTATGTGTATGTCAGAGCGTACATTTTATCGAAATTTTACTGCTGCAATGGGGGTGACGCCGTCAAAATATGTTGAAGGCGCTAAATTGAAACGTGCTAAATTTCTTATTGAAAGTGGTCAGCAAATCTCGCGGGTTTCAGCCGAAGTCGGGTTTAAGTCTGAAGCAGCTTTTCGAACACGATTTTCACGTTATTTTGGTTTGACACCTTCGCTGCATAAAAAGCTACATATGGCTAAATGAAACATTATGAAATAGAGTAAACAAGAATCAGAAAATCAGAGTGAATTTTTTGATAAAATGTATTGCTTTAGCTGGCGGGTACAATTGTCACCGACGCCATTAATTATAAATATAATTCCATTAATCTCAATTTATTTTGTACTTTAACTAGGTAACTACACAACCATGTCAACAGGTTCAAAAAAAGTCATTATTGCGGCACTTACCGGCAATGCCTTAATCTCCGTCACAAAATTTAGTGCTGCGTTTATAACCGGCAGTTCTGCGATGCTATCTGAAGGAATTCATTCTTTGGTAGATACTGGTAATCAGATGCTGTTATTGCATGGCATTAAACAATCTGCAAAACCGGCAGATGAAAACTTTCCTTTTGGTCATGGTAAAGAAATATATTTTTGGAGTTTTATAGTTGCCATACTTATCTTTGCGCTGGGTGGTGGTATTTCTATTTATGAGGGTATACAACATTTGTTGCATCCTGTTGAAATGAAAAACCCAATGCTTAACTATATCGTGTTAGGTCTTGCTATGTTATTTGAAGGCGCAGCGTGGTTGTTTGCTTTACGTGAATTTAGTCGCTCTAAAGGGAAGTGGGGTTATATAGAAGCAGTCAAGCGTGCTAAAGATCCTTCTGTATTCGTTGTGTTGTTTGAAGATTCAGCGGCCATGCTAGGCTTGCTAATCGCCTTCGTCGGCATTGCACTGAGCCAATATACGGGCTTTGTTTATTTTGATGGCATCGCATCGATTCTTATCGGGTTCGTTCTTATTGGTACTGCGGTTTGGTTGGCCTATGAAACTAAGGGCTTGCTTATTGGTGAGAGTGCTAATCAAACGGTGGTAAAAGGCATTAGGGATATTTTACAAAGTAATAATGTGATTGATCAAGTTAATGAAGTATTAACTCTGCACATGGGACCTAATTTTATACTGGCTAATTTGAGTGTGGACTTTAAAGACAGCATATCCGCAGATGAAGTTGAACATACTATTGCGACTCTGAGTGAGGCCATCAAACAACAATATCCAGATGTGAAACGCATATTTATTGAAGCGGAAAAATCTATTAGTATTTAGTTGAGTTTGTTAGTTAAAATTAAAGGGGGGCGATTTCACAGTCAAACTTTAAAATTATATCAATAAATCGGCATCGCATAACAAGCGGCAACAGTGCGCCCAACAAGTTGGGCCAGGCTAAGGGAAAAGGTGTCAGATCTGAATGGCACTTACTTAAGTATTTAAGGGTGCCCATTCTTTAGTATCTCTGTTCGCACCATACTTTTCCATCAAAATATCAACCACCTTAGCCTGCATGGATGCGATAAAAAAGTACGATGAGTAATATCCATCTCCTATCAAAACATCGCCGGCTTCCAAAGTACTTTGAATGCTTCGCACTAATGTCTGCTCGTCACCACCTTTGCCTTTAAATGGACCAACCGCTGCATTTAGCAATGCACCGCTTGATAAACATGTAATGCCTACCACTCGAAAGCCTAAGCCCTCTCTTTGGGGGTTTTGTTGAGGATAGCGCGCCTGATTACTCGGTGTATCCGGCATCGTCACTGTCGTACCATCCACAATTCTTACTCGCCGAATTTTCCATCGCCAAGAGTCCGTTGTTTGCTGGTCAATCAGGTGTCCCAGATGAAGCGTCAATTCTGAGACCATTTTCTCTGGTAAACGTTTTCTTGCACGACAATAGCCACCTGTTTTTGTGCTGTAAATAGACAGGCCACCACAAATCCTTTGTGTCACAGACTTGTTGACACTATTCTGACAAGAACGGTCTGAACTCATCGCCTGTGACAGGAACATCGAAAGAGTTTCTGTTGGCGGGTAAAACCGTTCTCTATGCTTGTGTAATAACTCTTCAACTTTATCAAACAAGCTATCGCTAGTAAGCACATTAAATTGTGGGTCAGTTTTAAGTGCAAATTAACACTCTCAGTTTCTTTATGACATTAGGGTACAGAAGCCAAATTACCCAATTATTATTTTAAAAATCTCTTAGTGTCATACCCGCATCGTTCAATGCTATTTAATAAAAATCCAAGGTTTTCCTTGTTTGTAATATTCAAGGCGAGAATCAAATGGAGCTGTATAAAGTGAGATGTAAGAGTATTTTCTAATGTACTCTCCAAGAATTTCTATGGTCTTTGCTAAGTCGATGCCGTTTAAGAAAAGGGCGACCATTCCATTAGCCTGTGGCGAATGAAGACTGGCAACCTAAAACCGGCTTGGTTACCTCAACACTAAAAATTAAGCGAAACATGATAGAGAAGCGATATGATCAACTTATGGAGCAGGTTGTCAATTCAGAGCAAGATGTTTTATGGGAATGACAGTTGTTGGCCATTTTAAAAATGATTATCTATAGTGATATTTAACTATCGCCCAGCATCAAACCAGTCCCGTTGTGGTGTGCTGAAAGCCCTCATTTTTAACAGAAAAAGCGACTGTTGACAATTATGTATACACTAGTATACATTTAGATGCGTTAATAAAAATTATGGCCTTATCAATAATACACAAGCCTTGCTTGACTGTGTTCTCCGGCCAAAAGTAGAGCGTTTTGCGTAGCTAAGAATTAGCTGCGTTTTTTTTGGAAATTGAAGTATACATATGTATACATCGAGTTAATCTTGACTGAATTATTTAAAGCAAATGAGGTAAGTTTATGACAATTTCAGTGGGTACTAAGTATCGTCCAAAACATGTAGAAGGGGAGTTTGATGCCATCGTCATTGGCTCGGGTATGGGAGGATTATCGGCAGCGTCTTTATTGGCTCAGGCCGGCAAAAAGGTGTTGGTGCTAGAGCAACACTACACCATTGGAGGTTGCACCCATGCCTTTGCTCGAAAAGGCTACGAATGGGATGTGGGCTTGCACTATGTGGGGGACGTGGAATCCAAGAAGGCGGTGTTTAGGCAGGTCATCGATTACGTGACAGATGAGAAAGTACAGTGGGCACCCTTGCCCAAGGTCTATAACCGTTTTGCCATTGGTGACAAGGTTTACCATATCCCCGCCGGTAAAGAGGCCTATGCGCAGAAAATGAAGGAGTACTTTCCCGAGGAAGCCCAATTCGTCGATGACTACATAGAGCTGGTGTACAAGGTAAATAAAGCCGGGGCCAACTTCTTCGCCGAGCGCGCTCTGCCCAGAGCCATGGGCGATAATATGTACGATGCCATGACCAAGGACTTCCGCAAGTACTCCGATCAAACCACCTATGAAGTGCTGTCGTCCATGACGGATAACCAGGAACTTATCGCGGTGATTTGTGCTAACTATGGCGATTACAGCTTGCCCCCAAAGAAGAGTTCGTTTGTGGCTCATGCACAAACCATTAAGCATTATATGAATGGTGCCAGCTTTCCCATTGGCGGGCCATCCATGTTAGCTGCCTCCATCATTACCATAGTAGAAAATGCCGGTGGCAAAGTGCTTTATAGTGCCAACGTTTCTGAAATTCTGGTGGAAAATGACACTGCCATAGGTGTGAAATTAAACAATGGCGATGAAATTCATGCTCCCATGGTGATCAGTGGCACCGGGGCCATCAATACATTTGGCCACATGCTGCCTAAAGCTGTTGCGCAAAAACATGACCTGTATGAACTACCAAAAGGGGTGAATGCCTCTTACACCAGTGTGGGGCTAAATATAGGTATTGCCCAGTCGGCAGAATCCCTGGGGTTACATGCCTCGAATATTTGGGCCCACCCCAGTAATGACCTGGATGGCAATATTGAGCGCTATGCCCAGAACCCTGACAGTGAACTGCCCGGCCACTTTATTACCAGCCCTTCCATGCGTGATCCCAGCTGGTATGAGCGCTACCCAAATAAAACCACTATTTCCATGTACAGCTCGGTGCCTTATAAAACTTTTGAAAAATGGCAAGATTTGGACTCAAAAGATTGCGGTGAAGAATACGAGGCCCTAAAAGAAAAATACAAGCAAGATATGCTGGAAGCGCTTTACCGCTGGGTGCCGGAAGTGAAGGGCAAAATAGATTACTGTGAAGTTTCTACCCCCCTTAGTATTAACCGTTTTCTGGGGCGGACTCAGGGCAATTTCATGGGGCTAGAATTATCTCCCGAGCGTTATAAACAGAGATGGCTACGGGCCGATACTCCGGTTAAAAACCTGTATTTAACCGGGCAAGATGTCACCGGTGATGGCATCGTCGGCGCCACTTCGGCAGGTATTCTTTGTGCCTCGGCTATATTGCAAAAGAACATGTTTTCAGAAATTTTGAAAATGAGTAAGTGAATTAGTGAAGACTTTTCGCTGACAGGCTAGTCAAGCTATTGGCTAGCCTTTAACCCTAAATCAGGCGACTCAATTCGTTTGTGATTGTTTCCCTTATTATGTTCAAACTAAGCTTGCCGCTATATAGGTAAAAGGTTTGATATTGACAAAAATGTGTACGCAAGTATACTTTTTTGAAACAAGCAATTCACATATAGAGAACGAATATTGAGTGCGTATTATTTTATAACTAAATAAGAGGTAATTATGCCGCTTATTAGATTTGATACCGTCGCAGGTGTCCTAGACATAGAAAAAAAAAGAAACTATCTGAAGCCTTAACCAATGTTGTGGTGGAGATCGTGGGTGAAAAAATGAAAGACCATACCTGGGCCATTATTAATGAGGCTCCTGAAGACAATTTTTTATGTGGGCGGGCGAGAGCTGCGCGGCAGTGTTATCCAAAAAATAATAAAAGAAAATAAATAAAGGCAAGGAATGAGAAACACCCGAGAAGACATTTTAGAATGTGCCCGTGACCTTTATTTGGCACATGGCCTTAGCGGTTTGTCCATGAGAAAGGTGGCGCAAAAAGTAGGGGTGACCCCCATGGCCATCTATCGGCATTTTGAAAACAAAGAAGACCTGCAAGAACAATTATTAATTAAGGGTTTTAAATCTTTTGGCTTGTATTTGAATAAAGGCTTACAGGGAAAAACTCCTCTGGAGCGTATTCATTTAACCACCCAGGGTTACTTTGATTTTGCCACAGAGCAAAGCAAATACTTTGAAATTATATTCTTGTCTACAGATGCCAATAAAGAACTAAAACTAAAAAAAATAATACAAAAAGAAGCCCTGGCCACCTTTAACTTTTTGGTGGACCGCGTGCAAGAAGCCATTGACGCTGGCCTAATAAAAGATGATTCACCCTTTACTGTGGCGGTCACCATATTGGCCGAAGTTAATGGTTTGGTTTCCTTGTATTTAACCAATGCCTTTGGTTGGACACTGGAGGAATTTGAAATGACTTTTAAAAAATCACTGGACCGGGTCATTGGCGGTTTTCAGGTTTAGCATTAAATAACCTGGCAGTTTAATGCATGACACAAGGATGCTGTCCCGACGAAAAAATTAACAAGGGGATACTATGAAGTATAGGGAGGATAAAAGCTATATTCCGAAGAGTCTAGTTTTATGACCTGCTAGTCCAACTGCTTATTTTCATGAATTTTCACCCAAAAATGCTTTTTTAGGCTTCAATATCCGTACTCATCGACTTGCTTGTAGGCTAATTTGACCAGTAGGACGTTGTTCCACTTTTACTACAACTCAAAGGCCCCCTTCTGCATAAAGCTAGCGGTTTACCAAAGTGCATTTATACTCAACCTCAATGCTTCAATCAACTCTGAGGCTGGTTATTTTGTCTGTATATAAATAAGGCGGCCGAGTGACTTACTTGAGGATTTAAACACACGTTTTGTACAGAGCAACATGTCTGCTTTCACCCTTTACCTTCCGCTGAACCCTCCCTCTATAAGCTGCAGCTTATGGCTCGAATGCGAAATTTTTCTTTTTGCCTAATGTTAGTTAAAATCTGATTTAAAGTAGTTGTCGATGGTTGTCAAATTGTTGATCTTTTTCGGATTTAAAGAGGCTTATACCGAAACAAGGACTATCGCGGTAGCGAATCGGCAAGCTCCTCATTTTTTATCACTCGGCGTGGCATTGAACATCGTAAAGGTTCATAACTGTTATGATACCTCTAAGCAATTACACGCAACCGAACCCATCAGCCCTTTACATCAATGCATGATTGATGACATGAGCATGCGTCGATTAAACACCAAAACTCAGTAAGATTATCTCAGGTATGTAAAACGGTTTTCGGAGTTCTTCTGACACTCGCCCAACAAAACCACCGCTGAAGATCTGCACCAATACCAACTCCATTTTAGTTCCTCTTGTTATAAAGAGGTGTCAACTAAAACGGGGGAACTACAGGGGCCGATTTATGAAGTTGTTTGTATTGCTCGATCAATATAGAACTTTCCAACATACTGTTGTCCTGGCATAAACCCTGCGTTCATTTTTTCGAGCCGCCTCATTCGCTATTTTTTATTTTTACCCATACCACGCCATACTTGAGTGGCGGGGTTTTTATAACGAAAATAGCCGTTAGGTCCGTAAAGCGTTTATCTCTCCAAGCTTCAAGCAGTAAAAATTGACCCATAATTCTAACGGCTCGATGGTTAAATATTGTAGGCTAACACTGGGCACCTAAAGAATAACGTTCAGTCTAGATGCATTGGTTTAAATTTCTCTAGTGCTACCTATTCACCCAAAAGCCCACACAAGGCGGACTAAGAGTTAATGACTTAGACTTATTCGGGCCACGACCGGCTATCTAAGCTAAAGCCAGCAGCATGCTTATGACCACCACCACCAAATAGTGCACAGATCTCGGAAACGTCTAAGCCGTCATTCGCAGATCGCAGGCTGAAGGATCGACCTTCTTTAGTGTCATAGTAAGTAACGGCAAAGGGTTCACCTTGAGCCATAATGTGGCCAGCATCAGAACTATAAAATGGCGAGGCATTTAGTACTGGAACGTCGTGACCGGCTATTATGGCTCGATACGACATAGCCTCAACTAGGTAATTAACTTGTTTTAGGTGTGCTCTTGATATTGCAGCCCCTTCAAATTTTAGGGGCTCAAGATCAGCGCAAAGAAGCTGCTCCCAAACCTTGAAGTCATAAGGGTAAGAGAAAACACAAGACTGAATCTCTCTAGTACCTTCAATTTCAAATTTCCATAAATCACGATCTTGGATATGCAAAAACAATTCGGGTATTTCTTCATCCGGAAAAAAGTGTTGCCAAGTGATGACCGCGCCGCTTCTTTCCATATCAAAAATAGTGGTAACGTTTTCAGGTAAGTCGACTAAATCTGCTTCAGCCGTTTTGTGATGATCAAGTATTAATATGTTTTCTGCTTGTGCTGCCATTTCAATAACCACATCGCGCTTATAAGAGAAATCAACAATAATGACTTCTTTGCCTTCGACGTTTGGTGGTGGGTTCTGATGATCCGCTTTGTGAAATTCAACATTATCCGCGCCAAGAGCTAAGCGGACGGCTACGGCAGATGCAAAACCGTCTGCGCAATTACCATGGTAAATACAAATCGTTTTCATTTTGGGTACCTAGATTTAATTAAAATAAGTTGTTATCAAGTCTAGTCTTTAAAATGGTATATCGTCATCAAAGTCATCACCTTGGACTGGTGCTTGGTAATGTCCTTGACCAAAGTATGGCTTGCCATCCACCATTGGCATTTCATTACCACGTGTTTCTGTGGTGTAGCTATCGTCTTGCCGCTCGGTGCGGGGAACCATTTTCCCGGTACTTTTATCTTTGTAGCTTTTATCTGTTGCAATACTTAGGTTTGCTGGTTAACTTTGATGTCTGGATTATTCCTCTTGTTACGAATCAGAATTACTTTATTTACGCCCCTAGCCACT
>Ga0105348_1002152_pt1 | contig 12109 bp, 6 predicted proteins | sample EN8Hudsemesocosm_2_FD_83504 | JGI IMG/M metagenome (GOLD analysis project Ga0105348, IMG submission 83504) | Methane-oxidizing microbial communities from mesocosms in the Hudson Canyon - EN8C Hudson Canyon | ecosystem: Environmental > Aquatic > Marine > Cold seeps | place: Hudson Canyon... | reverse complement strand
TTGGTGTGTGCGTCAGTGTGGCAAGGCCGGCGTTATGTAGTGCGGTAATCAAAATACCTGTTGCTATGCCAACAGACTCGTGAACATAATAATTAGTCTTTTTATCTTCCTCATTTTCCATATTGGTAATGCCGCCTTTTTTTTGACTGAAAATAGCAATTAACCAAGGTGCATGTTCTAAATAAGGTTTGTTGGCATCAGTGCCTAAATCTTTTAGTGCATCGAGCCACTCTTCTCCGGCTCGACCATCATAAAATCCACGCTCATGATGCTCTGCTTGCTCTCTAATCTGCTTTTTAATATCTGCTGAGTTTACCGCAACAAAATGCCAAGGTTGATGGTTTGCACCACTTGGCGCTGTCCCCGCAGCTTTCAAGCAGTTCTCAATCACGGCTTTATCAACCGGGCGATCGCTAAAGCTACGAACAGAGTGGCGACGCTTAACCTCGTTGTAGAAATCCTCAGAGCGTTCAAGCATTTCAGTTTCTGGGTACTCAATGAAATCAGTCAGGGGAGAGCAGTCATGCTGTTGCATACAAATCCTTGTTATTTTTGTTTTAGTTATGCTGTGCACTACAATATTTAAACATTGAAAAAAAGGCAATAAAAAACCGGAAATCTCTTAACAGAAGTTTCCGGTTTTAATTTAATTTCTCTCTTGCAGCGGATTAGGTCTAGTTCGAGGAGGAAGCGTGGAGTTGACGCTAGTCAATACTCCGCACATCCTGTACTTCGCCTTACAGGCCGCCTTTGGCGTTCAAATTATTTCCCGAATAATTTGTGAGCACTTCCTACTATCAAATTACAGTTAATAAAAAACCGGAAATCTCTTAACAGAAATTTCCGGTTTTAATTTATTGCTCATTTTGCAGTTAGCTGTTCAAGGTTCAAAGAAGAAGCACGGAGTTGACGCATGTCAATGAGTACTTCTGATGTAGAACCTTGTTCAGCTAGCAATAAAATTAGCCAATAAAGGCACGGGCGTTACGGAACATGCGCACCCAAGGTGAATCTTCACCCCAGCTATCTGGATGCCAAGAGTTAGCTACTGTTCTAAATACACGCTCTGGATGTGGCATCATAATCGTTACACGACCGTCGGTAGTGGTAAGTGATGTTATACCATCTACTGAGCCGTTAGGGTTAGCAGGGTAAGTTTCAGTCACTTCACCGTAGTTGTTAACATAGCGCATAGAAACAGTGCCAGAGTTATTGGCAGCATCAATGGCAGCATCAGATTTAAATTCTGCATGGCCTTCACCGTGTGACACAGCGATTGGCATACGTGAGCCTTCCATACCTTTAAATAGAACAGATGGGCTTTCTTGAATTTCAACTAATGAGAAACGTGCTTCAAAACGCTCTGACTTGTTTTGTACAAAGTGTGGCCAGTGTTCGCTACCTGGGATAATTTCTTTCAGGTTAGATAACATCTGACAACCGTTACACACACCTAAAGTGAAAGTATCTTCACGTTCAAAGAAGGTTTTGAACATGGCACGAGCATTGGTATTAAATAAGATTGATTTTGCCCAACCTTCACCAGCACCTAATACATCACCGTAAGAGAAACCACCACAAGCCACTAAACCGTTGAAGTCAGCAAGGTCAGCTCGGCCAGATAAGATATCTGACATGTGAACATCGATGGCAACAAAACCAGCTCTATCAAATGCTGCTGCCATTTCAACGTGTGAGTTAACACCTTGCTCACGTAAAATAGCAATGCGTGGGTTAGTGCCACTCTGTGCATCTCTGGCAATTAAATCACTAACAATATCTTCATTGATATCAAAAGTTAGCTCAGTATTTAAACCTGGATCTTCAGTATCAAACTTAACGTCATGCTCTTGTTGTGCACACTCAGGGTTATCACGCAGTGATTGCATCTTAAAGGTGGTTTGTGCCCATAAGGTACGGTAGTAAGTACGAGAGTTCTCTAGTACTACTTCACCATCGCGAGTAAAGCGGATAGTATCTTCGTTGTTTAAACGACCAATGTCGGTGCAACAATCTAAAATACCGTGCTCAGCTAATACAGCGTGAATGGCATCAACATCGCTTTCACGAATTTGAATAACCGCGCCTAACTCTTCGTTAAATAAGGTTGCTAAATCATCACTTGCGCCTGTTGAAAGCTTAGTAATATCAATATCAACACCAGTGTGACCAGCAAACGCCATTTCAGTAACGGTAGTGAATAAACCACCGTCTGAGATATCATGATAAGCAATAACTTTTTCATCACGAACCAATGTTTGCATAGCATTGAAGAAACCTTTTAAGGTTTCAGCGCTATCTACATCAGGTGTTTCATTACCAAGTTGCTTGTAAACCTGTGCTAAACAAGAGCCACCTAAACGCTTCTTACCTTTTGATAAATCAATAGCAACTAAACGCGTATCTCCTTTATCACTTCGAAGCTCAGGAGTTACTGTTTTACGGATATCTTCAACAACACCAAAGGCGGTAATAACAAGCGAAAGTGGTGATGTTACTGATTTAGACTCACCATTTTCTTCCCATTGGGTTTTCATCGACATTGAGTCTTTACCCACTGGAATAGTTAAACCAAGTGCCGGACATAACTCTTCACCAATCGCTTTTACGGCTTCGTAAAGACCAGCATCTTCACCCGGGTGACCTGCAGGAGACATCCAGTTAGCTGAAAGCTTGATACGGTTTAAGTCGCCAATATCTGTACCAGCGATGTTAGTCAGTGATTCAGCTACGGCTAGACGAGCAGAGGCGCCAAAGTTTAATAAGGCAACTGGTGTACGCTCACCTAATGACATTGCTTCGCCGTGGTAAGAATCAAGTGCTGATGCAGTAACACCACAGTCAGCGACAGGTACTTGCCAAGGACCAACCATTTGGTCACGATTAACCATACCGGTAACGCTTCGATCACCAATGGTAATTAAGAACGTTTTCTCTGCAACTGTTGGTAAAGATAAAATTCTATCCGCTGCATCCGTTAACGATACATTGCTTAGCTCTAGTGAGTCACCAACAGCTTGTGCTGATTCAACGTTTTTAATAATTTTAGGTGTTTTACCTAAAAGTACATCAAGTGGTAAATCAATAGGGGTGTCTAACTTATCGTTGCCTTCGAAGTGCGAATCGGTAACAGTTAAGTGCTCTTCTTCAGTGGCACGACCTACCACAGCAAATGGTGCACGTTCACGTTGACAAATGGCAGTAAAATCAGCTAATTGTTCATCAGAAACAGCTAGCACATAACGTTCTTGTGATTCATTACACCAGATTTCATGTGGTGCCATGCTACGCTCATCATTAGGCACATTACGTAGTTCAAATACACCACCACGACCGCCATCAGATACCAGCTCAGGGAAAGCGTTTGATAAACCACCCGCGCCAACATCATGGATAAATAAAATAGGGTTTTTATCACCTAGCTGCCAACATTTGTCGATAACTTCCTGACAACGACGTTCCATTTCAGGATTTTCACGTTGTACTGAGGCAAAATCTAAGTTTTCAGCAGATTGACCAGAAGCCATGCTTGATGCTGCACCACCGCCTAAACCAATGTTCATCGCTGGTCCACCTAAAGCGATTAGGTTTGCGCCAACAACAATGTCACCTTTTTGTACGTGTTCATCACGAATATTACCTAAACCACCAGCAAGCATAATTGGTTTGTGGTAACCACGGACTTCCTTACCGTTGAATGAGTTAACTTCTTCTTCATAGGTACGGAAGTAGCCTAAAATAGCAGGGCGACCAAATTCATTGTTAAATGCTGCGCCACCTAAAGGACCTTCCATCATGATGTCAAATGCGTTCACAATACGGCTTGGCTTGCCAAAATCTGACTCCCAAGGTTGTACGAACTCAGGAATACGTAAGTTAGATACGGAGAAACCAACTAAACCTGCTTTGGGTTTTGAACCAATACCGGTTGCGCCTTCGTCACGAATTTCACCACCTGAGCCAGTAGCAGCGCCAGGGTAAGGAGAAATTGCAGTAGGGTGGTTATGGGTTTCAACTTTCATCAATACCTGAATATCTTCATGGTTGTAACCATAAACGTTAGTTTCAGGATTCGGGAAGAATCGACCACCTTTGTTACCGACCATTACTGCCGCGTTATCTTTATAAGCACTCAGTACGTAATCACCATTTACTTCATGGGTGTTACGGATCATTTTAAATAATGATTTTTCTTGTTTAACGCCATCGATGGTCCAGTCAGCGTTAAAGATTTTATGACGACAATGCTCAGAGTTTGCTTGGGCAAACATGTAAAGCTCTATATCGTGAGGGTTACGACCAAGTTTAGTGAAGTTTTCAAAAAGGTAGTTCACTTCATCTTCTGCTAAGGCTAAACCTAACTCAACGTTGGCATTCACTAAGGCCGCTTTACCACCGTTTTCAATATCAATTGAAGTCAATTCACCCGGCTCGCTGCTAGCAAATAAGTTTTCTGCTTGGGCAAAGTCATTAAAGACACTTTCCATCATACGGTCATGAAGTAGTGCGTGTAACTGTATTTCTTGTGCTTGTGATAACTGCGCGCCATTTTCAAATGATACGTAATAAGCAATACCACGCTCTAATCGAACAACTTTATCTAAGCCACAGTTATGGGCAATGTCAGTAGATTTTGATGACCAAGGCGAAATAGTGCCCGGACGAGGTGTCACTAATAAAAATAAGCCTGAAGGCTGATGCTCTTCAATTGTTGGGCCGTAAGTTAGTAATTGCTTTAAAACATTCTCTTCGCTGGTACTTAATTCAGTATTAAGTTGGGCGAAATGGGCAAATTCAGCGTAGATATCGTTTACAGGCAGTTGTAACTGCTCACATTGAGCTAATAGTTTTTTAACTCTAAAGTCAGAAAGTGCTGGAGCGCCACGAAGGTTTTTAATCAACATCGTCATAGGGTAATCACCAAGTTTAATGTAGGGTTTTGATTAACGTTTACCGACATATTTTTGCCAATAAAAGCTAAGCGAAAATTTCGCGCGTATTATAGTTGAAAACAAACCTTTTGTTAATGGAAAAAGTCAAGTAAAAACTTGACACTTTGGTCAGATAAAAAGTACTTGGCTATTTAGCCAATTCACGACACAATTGAGTTTATGAACAAATATTTATATCTTCTTAAAAAGTCTAACTTCTTTATTACCTGCGCGAATAATTTTGCCAATAAGCTAGCGATGAAATTAACCATGACGACACTGGTTATTTTCCTGACTGCTTGTGAAAAACAAAGTGACTCGGCAAGTTTATCTCGAATTCTCGAACGAGGTTATATTAATGTAGGGACTATTTTTGGTCCAACCAATTATTACACTACTGCCAATGGCTTTGCTGGTTTTGAATATGAACTAGCTAAAAAGTATGCGGATACGCTCAATGTAGAATTACGAGTCGTGCCAAGTTACAGCCTTGACGAGCTTTTTATTAAATTAAATACCGGTGATGTTGATTTTATTGCTGCTGGCTTATCCGTTACGGATAAACGTTTACACCGTTTTCGATTTGCCCCGAGTTATGAAACCATTAGTCAAAAACTGGTATTTAAACAAGGTAATGTCAGACCCAGAAAAGTAGCCGATTTAACCGGAAGTTTAACGGTGACTTCTGGCTCAAGTTACGTCGAAAACTTAGAAAAGCTTAAACAAACGCATAGCGAGCTGACTTGGCAAGAAACAAGTGAATTTGATAGTGAAGAGTTACTTGCTAAAGTACTCAGTGGTGAAATAGATTACACCATTATTGATAGTAATAACTTAGCTATTAATCGTCGCTATTATCCAGAGATTAGTATTGGCTTTAGTATTCAAGAACCTGAAAAGCTTGCTTGGATGGTAAGTGAAAACAGTGCTGATGACATACTGGCTAGTTTGATCGAGTTTTTTGGTGTAGTGCATCATGATGGTACTTTATTGGCTCTAGATGATAAGTATTACGGTCATATTGAAAAGTTTAATTATGTTGAAACACGTACCTTTATTAAGGCTGTAGAAACTACCTTACCTAAATACCAAGCTTTATTTGAGAAATATGCCCAAGAGCTTGATTGGCGATTACTTGCTGCGATTAGTTATCAAGAATCACACTGGAACCCTACAGCACGTTCCTATACTGGTGTTCGTGGCATGATGATGTTAACACTGGCAACAGCTAAACAAATGGGTATTAAAAGTCGCTTAGATACTGAACAAAGCATACGTGGTGGGGCTAAATACTTTAAACGTATGATTGCTATGATGCCTGATAGAATACCAAGCCCTGATCGTATTTGGTTTGCGCTCGCTTCTTATAATGTCGGTTTTGGTCACTTAAATGATGCAAGAATAATTACTCAACGCCAAGGTGGCGACCCAGATCGTTGGGTTGAAGTTAAAAAGCGCTTACCGCTTTTACAGCAAAAGAAATATTACAAAAATACCAAACACGGTTATGCCCGTGGTGAAGAGCCGGTACATTATGTTGATAATATTCGTCGCTTTTACGATACCTTGGCCTGGCTTGATGATAAAGCAAAAGAGCAAGTATTAGCGTTAGAAAAACAAAAAGCCGATGAGGCGTTGCAGAAGTTATTTCAGCTAGAAGAAACGCCAGAAGCTGCTGAAGAAGCCCTTGAAGGCAAGAAAGAGCTAGGACAGTAACTCTGTTACCTATATTGCATTACCTTATCCGCTAACAAAACCAAAACAAGCACTTATACTTGATACACATCATTATTTCACTCTGAAATTACGTTAGACTGAATGTAATTTCAGTTTTGATAATAAATAGCGCTCAAGCTGCTACTCTTCTTACTGAAAGGCAAAATTTATAACCCAAAGCATATTATGTTTAATGACTCTTCTTGAATTAAGAGAAATTTTAAAGCTAATTAGTAGCTGTAATTAAAAGCTTAAACTTGTCAGTTTTTAGCGTGCCTTTAATCTGGAATGAGGTTGATAGTCTATATTTAAAGGCGCGAAATTTGACCGACAATGTCATAAAAGTGTCATTATCTCGCGCTATAGTAGTTTGAATAAACTAAATATAATGAGGAAAAATAAGATGAAAAAGACATTAAAAATGAACCAACGAAAAAAGCAGTTAAATCGTCAGCATCATAAAATCGCATCACGAAGATTGTCACACTTCCAGCAAGCAGTAAATCAATCTATCGAGTCGCAAGCTGATACTTTAGTAAGTCAATAAGTTAGTTAGCCGATAATTATTGCCGTTTCATCAAGGCTATTTGATGGCTTATCAATTAATTGGAATTGATTAAAACCAATGGTGATGACATCATCATGTTTCAATTTTTCTTGGGTAACCTTGATACCATTTAACTCTGTACCATTGGTACTTCCTACATCTTGTAAGTAAGTAACTAATTGCCCTTCAATATGCGGATCTTGCTCTGTGATTAATCGAGCATGTTGCGAGCTAACCGCAGCATCATTAATTTGAATATCACTGGTACTAGCGCGACCAATCTGCAAAATACCTTCGGTTAGTTGCCATTTGTTAATAATTACATCTTCTACACTTAGGGCTAAATAAGCCATAAAAACTCCTATTTTTTAATTTGATATTCTCAAGGACTAGATTAACTATCCCTAATCTTGTAGCTTAATTAAACCTACGGTGAGGTTGTCCCGGCTATTTTTAGCCATTGCGCGATATATCATGTCATGACAAACATCTTGGGTATCAGTAAACATTGATAAGTATTCGCTAATTTCTTGTTCTGTGATGAAGTCATGTAATCCATCTGTTGACAGCATAATTGTATCACCACTATCAATGGCAATTGTCGCCGTATCAACGGTTATTTCTTCTCTAACACCAATGGCCTGTGATAATAAGTTTTTAGTATTGGCATTCTTTGCTGTTTCTGCACTGATAGCGCCTTTATTCACTAGCTCTTGCAGCATGGTATGATCGACGGTTTCTTGGTTTACCTGTTTATTCTTTAAAGTGTATACCCGTGAATCACCAACCCAACCAATATGACATTTTTTATTTTCTACCACAACTAACACGCCTGTGGTGCCCATGCCTTGTTGTTCCGGTGTTTTTTGCGCTTGTTGCAAAATGTTCAGATTCGCTTTATTAAGTTGCTCGGAAATCCAAGCTTGCCAATTGGCTTGATTCGCAATCGATACTTTATTCCACTCTTTAATTATGTGGTCAACTAACATCTTACTGGCGACTTCACCGGCATTATGTCCACCCATTCCATCTGCAACTAGCATCCAAGCAATACCAAGCTCTTTATGAATGCCGTAACTAATTGCATCCTCATTATTGTCTCGAATTGCACCCTGATGACACAGGGATTTTATATGATAATTCATAGGTGTTTAGTTGCTTGTTACCTTTATCTGTATAAGTCTGTTAAATGGATTAGTTTATAACTGTATTAATCCACAACGGTATTAATCTGTTTTTATTAACTACTACTGATTTTAAAATCACGTTTTAATGCATTTATTAAAGCAAGTTTAAATTCAGCCATTGTTTGATAACGCTTTTCTATATCTTTGTGCATCGCTTTATTGGTGATTCGCAGCGCACTTGCCGGGAGTTTTGTATTGCGCTGATTTACCGCCTCGGCTTTTGCTTTAGTTATTTGGTAGGCGACCGTGGCTATAGACTCACCCTCAAAAGGTAAATGACCACAAAGTAATTGGTAAAATGTTACCCCTAAGCTAAAAATATCACTACGTCCGTCAACTTTTAGGCCTAAAATTTGCTCTGGAGACATATAGTAAGGGCTGCCCATAATTATGCCGGTACGTGTTTTACTGTGATCGCTAACATAAGCAATGCCAAAATCGGTAACGGTAACTTTCAGTAGGTCATCGTCATAAATAATGTTGGCAGGTTTAATATCTCGATGCACGATATTTTGATTATGTGCATAATCTAAAGCATCTGTTATTTGAATTAATAACTGATATACCAAAGGAATAGGTAGTGTTTGTCCAGGCTGGGTAAACAGTGACAATGGCGCACCTGTTAATAAATCCATGGCAATATAGCCAAGATTGTTTTCTTCACCCACATCGTAAATGGTCACTATATTTGCATGGCTTAACCCCCCAGCCGTTTGCGCCTCTCTGAAAAATCGCTCTTTAGCTTCCCTTAATTCAGGTGAGTCTATATTGTCGCTTAACTGCAGGGTTTTAATGGCAACATGGCGATTTATCTTAGGATCTACACCTTGATAGACGATACCCATAGCGCCTTTACCTAATATTCCTTCAACTTGGTAACGGCCAAAATTCTCTACGGTAGGGCTTCGCTTCATTGTGTTTTGACTATGTGGACTGTCGACGATGACCAATGTTTGATCTAAATTTCCTGAGGCCTCAGTAGAGTTAATTTGCAGTGTTTCCGCCGTATTTGAGGCAGCGCCTGTTGTTTTCGGGAGACTAGTTTTAAGCTGCTTTTGTGCAAGTTGTCCTTGCTTATTAGCAAGCTCAGGGCCATTGCTGTCAGAACGCTCCAAAGCTTTCTTGGAGCTAGTTGAGCTTTCCCCTTGATAGTTTAGTGCTTGAACAAAAAGCATATATTCTTTTTGGTAAGCATAGGCAATTAGCCAAGTACCAGCGACAAGTAAAATCACCGGCAGAATTTCAAGCCACTGCTGTTGATGAAACATAAAATATTGTATGGCAAAGAGCGCTAGTAAATAGCATGCTAAAATATTGGCTTGTTGTCTTATGGCCGATTGACGGATAAACCATACCAAGACAATGCCTACTATGGTAAATATCCACGATGATAAAACGGTGAGCAAACTTTGCGATAAATAATCTTGGCTACTTAATTTCTCGATAAGATTACCGAGCATATTATGTTCTGAGTGGCTATCATCTTTTATAATAATAACCTTAAACATCGCCAAATTACGTTTATAATCAACAGTTAAACTTTTGTTCTCGACAAACCTTTTTACTGTGAGTAATGGTGTAATGATATTACGTTTTTTTGGAGTGGCATTTTGAGTTGAGCTAGCTGTATATTCAACATACTTTTGCTCATGTCTGCTTCCTAATGACTGTAATGAATATGGCTCGCCAGAGATAAATACTTCACCGAAAAAGCCTGTAGCTAACTGTTGAGGCACAACACTATTTTGTGGATTAGTTAAAGTTAATTTCCACTGTTCATCAAGATACAATGCTTCATTTGGACTTAACTGTTGTAAAACTTCGCCGAGTAAGCTCAGATAAGTCTTATCATGTTGCTGCCAAACTAAGGGGAAACTCTGTCGTTGATTCAGTAAGAACGGGCTGAAAATAAAGTAATCTGAATTAATCCGCTTTATACTTGTTGTTGAATATCTAAACCAATTAATTAGCTTAGCTAAGATCATGTCAGTTTGCTTTTCAAGAGCTTCTCCAGATACCCGAACATTAGAAGCAATAATTACTTTATTAGCTCTGTCGGCTGAAGATAAGTAACTCTCAAACCTCGCCATAAATGCTTTAGATTGTTTACCAAGCAATATGATTGTACTGTTAGGAAAATTCTCTAATAAAGTTGCCATGGCTTCTACATCATATTCTTGAAATGATGAATGCAACGTTAGCATTTCGTTAGCTGTTAACGGTGAGCTGCTATTACTTGATGCGGGGTTGGGGGAAAGGTTTTTTAACAGGCTGAAGTTTAGTTGATTAGCAGAGTTTAAATACCCCGTTGAAACAGCAGAAAATATAACAGCCCCAAATAATAGGAGTAGATAAAACCAACCCGTCTGATAGATGGGGAGAGTGCGTTGGACCATGTAGGGAAAAAACCTTTAGCTTTTTAGTATTATTGTTAGGCTGTTGTTACACCTCTATTAATACCCTAATGCGCTGATTTTATCAAATTTAAGCGCTGATATTCAGTAAAAAATGATATCCCTAGCTAACTTGCTCGGCAAGCGCTGCTGTTAATTCTTTTTCAAGGTTTTGATAGCTTAATTTCATCGCATCAAATAATTGTTCAACTTTTGTTTGATTAGCTGAAGGCTCTTTTACCAGTTGGTTAAATTCTTTTGTCATATTTAGTAACTCTTGAGCATTCAAATTAGCCGACATGCCTTGAAGTTTATGACTAATTTCGTGTTGTTGAACGCTATCGTTTTGTGCAATACATTGGGCTAATTGGTCTAGTTGCTTAGGTGTTTCCTCAATAAACAAAGCAATCAATTTATACTGAATTTCTTTGTTGTTGTTTAAACGTTTATTAAAGTTAGCCCTTTGCCATACGACTAACGGCTCATTATCATCAATGCTGTCTTGTTCAGAGGTTTCTATCGCTTTGCTTTCAGTTTTTACTTCAATCTCTGGGGCTGCTTCTGTCTTTGTAATATTTACAATTGCAGAGTTCTCATCAGACTTGCTTAGCGTGGCATTATTTATCTCAACTCTAAAGTATTGATTAAGCTTACCTTTAAGCTGTGACGGCTCGATAGGTTTACTTAAATAGTCCGTCATACCGGCGTCAAGACACTTTTCTCTGTCACCTTTCATCGCATTGGCTGTCATGGCTATTATGGTAATATTTTTATGTTGCCATCCTCCTTGCCCTTGACGAATTGCTGTTGTGGCTTGATATCCATCCATTTCAGGCATTTGACAATCCATTAAAATGATATCGTAAAGCGCTTTGTTTTCGCTAGTTTTTAACTTACTCAAAGCAACTAAACCGTTTTCTGCGATGTCTGGAATAATATCAAATTCGGCAAGGATGTGGCGGGCAACCTCTTGATTTATTCGGTTATCTTCAACAAGTAACAATCGACATTGCGATAAAGAGTTTTTACTATTTTCCTTAACTACTTCATCATCATGTGCTTCAGTATTCAATGCATTTTCTTCTAAATAGTGATGAGTAATAAGTGGTAATTCTGCTCCTAACGACTCTGGGTTAGCGAGACATAAATTTAATGTTTTAAATAGGTCTTTAGTGATAGCGGGTTTTGGAAAATAAGCAGAAAAACCTAAATTCTTGAAGTAACTAGCATCACCACGTGCAGCCATTGAGGTCATCATGACCAGTTTTATACTCTTTAAGGTGCTATGGTTTTTAATTTCTTTTGCCAGCTCTGCGCCATCCATTTGTGGCATAT
>Ga0105348_1002148_pt1 | contig 12123 bp, 13 predicted proteins | sample EN8Hudsemesocosm_2_FD_83504 | JGI IMG/M metagenome (GOLD analysis project Ga0105348, IMG submission 83504) | Methane-oxidizing microbial communities from mesocosms in the Hudson Canyon - EN8C Hudson Canyon | ecosystem: Environmental > Aquatic > Marine > Cold seeps | place: Hudson Canyon... | reverse complement strand
GCTTCAAGTTTAAATTCTGGTGTAAAAGTTGCTCTAGTTCTTCTAGTCATTGCATCACCTAAAGTTCTAAGAGATGTATAATAACATCTCTAATTAGGTGGCCAAATTCACCGTACCACTACACATAAAGGTTAGAGGTGAAGTGTGAAAGTTCTTCTTAAATAAATCTACTTTTTGCACGAGCACAAAGAAGAGTTTTGTACATGTTGTGGAATTGTGTAGTGTCTGTTGTGTACGACCATTAGATTTGGACGACCACATGAAATACTAAATTGATAGAAATTGAAATTGCTTTAAATTTAGACCACTAGATAATCTAATTTCACAACAAGTGCTAAATTTAAATTATTAACTTCAAAATCAGATTTAAATTCGCCGTTTCACAACAAACACTAAATCGATCGACCATAAGTATGTGCTTTCTAAGTTTTTACTGCTAAAAATTCACAAACAACATCATCAATTTTAAAACAGTGGAGGGCAGGTTAAAGTTGACCTAATTATCTACATTCTTATAGATTCAAAACAGCAGGCTAAGGAGTTAAAGCCTGCGGTATTTAGCGCACCTGAAAGGTATCGCTTTGGGCAAAAGCATGAATTTCAAAGTAGTCCGTAATTACGAATCTAAGAGTGGTCTTATGTCCGCTTTCGTATAATTCCTGCCTTTTGTTAATGTTATATTTAGTATAATTGTGACTATAAACAACTCATACTTGAAGGCAAAATATTTGAATAAATAATCATTATTTAATAGATAGAATAAGAATTAGTATACTTTTGGCTACTACCACTAAGGGCACGAAACCCCAACTAGGTCATTGCACTCGCTCTCTCGAATTTGATTTGCACAACAAATTCCATCAAAAAAATTACCAATCTAACGTCCCTATATATTCCTCAGCCTCATCAAGAAGAACGCGTTTTTCATCATCAAAATTCATGAAATCAATTAGATTCTGTTTAGATATCTTGTTGCTACCTATAATATCTTGGTCTTTGCGAATCATATTAATGATTTCAGTCAAGGAATAAGAAGGCGTTGTATTTATTTGCTTATAGAGCGCTACGAGCTCTATTGCACTATCATAATCACTGAAGTTTGAGTCTAATCTGTCGGTACTTTGCTCCCCTTGAGCGGCGTTGAATATACAAATAGACATCGCGACATCCAAAACGCCCTTATCGTACTTACCTTTATTTACGTACCTGTTTTTCTGAATTATTATCGTTGCCATATTTATATTAGCGATTTGCAGCATCCTAAGGTTTTTAAACCTACCGGTCCGGTGGCGATTTAAGTAGCACGAGCATGCTAATGCGATGCCGGCGTATACCTCTGCTTCACCCCAGGTTTCAGCTAGCTCCTGGTAGTTGTTTTCACTAATTTTTGAAGTGATTCTCCAGCTTGCCTTTGTAGCAGCCCATCCGAACCCGAAAAGGTGCATAATTTGACTCTCAGTCAGGTTGTCAAGAGCTTTCAGGGTAGAGGCTTGCTTGATCATCTTTTCAATGTTGAGTACGGGCTTAGTTTCCTCTTCATAACGTAAAATGATCTCAAATTCTGTTGAGACCTCTCGCCATGACTCTAATAGGTCACTCATTTCAAAATCAATAGACTGTAAGCACTCTCTTTCATGCTGCAATAACTTTTTTTGATACTCTTTATGAAGTAATGCTTCTTTGAAATCGGTAGTATAGGCTCCTTGCTTATGCAGTAGCAGCATCCAGTCAGGTAGCCCATAAGGATGTTGACGATAATTGATTTGTTGCGTAGTAAGGGCGCTCTGAGCTGTTCGCAGGGTCGTCAAGAGTAGTGAGGTTTCTGCGGCAACATTTTGGGTAATATTTTTCCGTGCTAGCTGGAGTATGCTTGTGACGGAACGAGCTGAAACATTCAAGTCTTTTGCATAATCGACCCCGACATAGCACTTTCTCACACTCAGCATCCCAGCGATACTAATAGCTAACTTCTTTGCCTCCTCATTGTGTTCTTGTTTTTCAGCATCAATTTCTGACTTTTTTATTTTGCTCATTTCCCACCTATGAATTAGCTTCTAAAAAAATATATGCGCATAAAACACATATTAAATATTTTTAGTGCGCATATCTACTGCTTAATTGATTATCTAGGCGCATAAATTCTACCAATTACAATTACTTGTATATATAAGTTTCTTTGCTGCGCCAGAATGATAATATTCTCGTGCTCTCTCTAATCCCGAGCACACTAACTTTAAATTCTATTGGAGAATCAAAAAATGAAACTAAAAGGAAAAAAAAGACATGCGCTTTTACTAGCTGCGACCTTACTTGCCCTATCCACATTCGGCCAGCTTTCTATTGCTGGCTGCTCAGATGCTTATGACGCGATCACGTCTGGCCATATCTGCAGATAGCCTAAACCCACAGAGAACTGAGCCAATTCGACCTGGAACATCAGGTTCAATCGGTTTCAGTTCGCTTAAGATGAGGGTTATAATCGTTAGCTGTGGTAACATTTACTATGAGCACTCATAAAAACAAAGAGGGTATTCCTATGGCTATACTACATTTTTTACAGCATCAAGCGTCTGATTCACAAGTCAAACAAATTCTCTCGACTCGGGGCCTTAGGGTCATTAAGTCGCCATCCCTGCGCAATAATGTAGAGCAGATCGTCGAAGAACCATCACCAAAGGTTAAACATTTGCGGGGATAAACCGCAGAAGAGCGGTTCTGCCGACCTCCTCAGCGATAATCAAAGAAATAGAATAGCTCACTCAACTAACAAATCTTGATTATGCAAATAATGCGCTCGCTAAGAACTCATTCCCTTGAACTTCTTGGAAAACTATTTATTTGCAGCTGTCTGGCCAGCTTACGCGAACAGAAATACGGAAATACGGAAATACGGAAATATCGAACCCTAAATCCTTGGTTCGATTATTCATGACATTTAAGGAAAACACCGGGAGATGCAATACGATCAATTCGCAACAAAGAAAAGCCAATATAAGCGCAGGAATTTGGCTGTTTTCATTATTCCCCATTATTGGAATTGCAACTAGCGACTCTTTTGGTGCTAATATCTGGGATGGCAACAATAATCTCGCTGCCAGCGCGTTTATCCTCCACGGCCTCTTCCTTATTATGTCGCTTTGGCACTATGCAAAAGCTAAGGGTTACCCCGGCATTTTAGGAATTGGACTTCCGCCTCGCTAAGTAGCTTTATTTGCTTTCTTGTCTTATTGGCCGTTTAGTAAAAATGACCGCTAAGCACTCTAATATTCAAAACGTTGGGTTTTCTAGGCTGCCAGATAATTTGGCCAAGTACCAAAAGCGCTGGCTAAGTTAAAGCGATCATTCTTTGGTTTACGATAAACCGCTAGCATTGCGCTTGTGATACCTTTTCTGGTTGAATTAAACCGTTTCTTAACTTGACGAACATTTGTTAGAAATCATTGCTTCTAACTCGCTGCCATCGCTAAGAACCACGTTGCCCAACTGATACTAAATATCCAACCGGCTAGCGTGATTAAACCCCATATCTTCGTTGTATCATAGGATTGTTTAATTACTTGAATAATCAAAATACACAATGGGAATACCATTACGGTTAGCAATAACAGTGGAGACAAAAAATGTCTAGATCCTGACCCTAAGAAGTCCAGTCTGATCTGGCTTAGCATTGCCATCACACTCAATAAAATAAATACGCTCAGCGCCACGCGTTGCTTTGGGTATTTCACTAGTGCAAACAGTACGTAACCATAAAAGGCAATGGCAACATAAGGCAGCAACAAAATACCTTCTATGTTAAGTATGCTCTCGATTAGAGGGAAAGGAATTAAGTGCCACAAATTCATAGATAAACGCTCATTCAATATTTCCTATTTTACGAAGTGTTAGGTTTTTCAAATCCAATTGTACCCACGCCTTTTCTCCCCACCAATTACAGTCACGAATGCATATCTTCATATTAAGTAAATGTGGCTTGGGCTGTGATTCTTCAGTAATCGGGTGAAATCCTTTTGATGAATCACCTGCTACATAGAAAATAAACCATCGTCCGCCAGATTTTATGAATGTATAACCTATATTGGTGTACGTATCCTGGTGCTTAACAATGTTTAAAAACGTGGTTTCCAAATACTGAAAGCGCGATATTTCATAGTCGTCGGTATGTTTTAATGTCTCGATAAACAAGTCGAACTGATCTAAATTTTCAAGAGGTAAGAGGGGCAGTGGGTAATATTTGTTTTCCTCGATCGTGTTTGGCAAGTTTAAAATTGCCTTATTTTCACTGACCTCGTTTGGAATGAAACTCGATAGCATGTTAGCGGTAGACTGCACTTCTAGTACCGGTTCTAGATGGCATTTACAAAGCACTATATTTTTCTTTGAGGATTTTGAATCGAGTGTATTGTCTTGGCCAGATTCACATCTTGTAAACTCGGTGACACTACTTTCCTCAGTCATATAATCGGGTAGTAGTAATGTGCGCCATTTATGAGTCTTGGTATCTTTACTCAATACCAACTGTTCCGTCATACCTATTCCAGGGGAACGACTTGAGTATAAAAATGCAATCGTGTTTGTACCTGCATCTAAGCACACGCCCTCTAGAGCAGGGCGAAAATCTGAGTGTTGAAATACGATCTCTTTCCCCACGGATAAGGTTGTTTTGCCAATATCATCTGGGTTGTTTTCGAATTTGATGGATAATTCATGATGTCCTGAGTCGAGTAACGCATCATGGATAAGGTAAGTGTTTTCTTTCGTTATTCCTGATAAAACAGATGTAGATGAGTAAGTGATTTCTGCTGCATCACCCCTCTCGTTTGCCAAAGCGTGGTTTGCAAAAATAAGTAAGAGGCTAACAAAAACTGTAGACATCACCATAAAAATTACTCTTACCTAAACCGAATCCAAAAATGTACGATTAACATTGCTACTAACACATTGTAGAGTACCTATTTAATATTTTTCGTCTAGTATATTTTCGGTTATACCTTATATTTACTTCAGAGTACTAAGAACCCAAAAAAATTAGTCATCACAGTCCCTTGTGCGACAAATTCTGCCTGGATTACTAATAGGATCAAAAAACGTGATTTCTCAAGAAGACTTGTTCAAAAAAACTTTCAAAGCGATGGAAGATTGCTATCAGCGTGAATATCAATATGGCGGATATGATGTAAAGGAAAGCCTAGTGGTATTTTCCAATGTTATGTCCATGTTAGAACAAGCTAATGAGTCCTGTGATCACCCTGCTATATTCGCGAGTACCGTACTGGATGAGTTAGTTCGCTATAAAGAAGATATCAGCTCAGAGGACGCTGGCGAGTATGCTGGAGGGAAAGGCTCCGTAGGGACGGCAGCATTCGAAATCGCGACGATTATTGGTGAAGAACTTAAAGATGAAATCGATGGGTTAGACGATTGATTAGCTTTCTGAAATAGCCTTAGAACAAAATTCAGATTAACTAGGAATTAGGGATTGCCTGAAAACCTAGTCAGATACTTATTATTGACCATAATGATTATGGTCAATAATCTTAGCTGGCTTTACTTATGTACTGCCGTACAGAAAGGTCGCAAAATAGTTGTAGCACTCTCCATAGGTCAAGGTTGTACTTATTATTATGTATTAGGGAGCGATAATTTCACAGTATTCTTTAAGAGCTTTCATTGAGCTAATAAATTCGTTTGCTCGGTTTTTACTGCTTAACCAAACAGTAGCCTTTGAATAGCTTTTTTTATTAGATGCCGATTCCAAATTACATTTTGTGTGGCTGTAAAAACGTCGGCTAGCCACTATATCACTGTTAAAATATATAGTTACTGGATATGGTGTTTGAGCATTACCTAATCCAACGTTGTAGGGATAATCGGACTCGTTGATACTTGAAATTTGATTCAGTTCAAACTTTGCCTTTTGATTGGTATTTACACTCAAATCACAAGTTATTCCTCGCGAACCCATTACTTGTGCTTCTCGAACAAAATCTTCAGCCATAGAAAAACTGAGTCTACATGCTTGATCCGTTTCTCCTATTATTATTTTTTTATTAATGACCATATAAAACTTTTTAGAACTATCCTCACCTTCATCATCATCACCAAACCTGTAAACATACCTATCATTCCAATCAAAACTTCCAGTAACATTATGAATATTTTTGGTATAGTCGCTTTTTGCTTTTTCAGCCTTTCTAATAGGCCTTAATTTAATTTCTATTTGCATTTCTTCAGCTAAGCCATAAAGTTCTAAAGCCTTATCGTAATAACCTGCTTTTTCACCGGCCTTCTCCAGGTAAGTCTCTAAATGCTTTATTGCTTCTGACGGGTTGCCGACGTTGAGCTGTGTCTGTCCGCGATAATACCAATAGGTTTTAGGCATTTTTAAGCCATGCTCCTTCCTTAGTGGCTCAAGTTTCTTAAAAACTGTTTCGGCTTTTTCGAAGTTATTTGCAACTAGCGCTTTTTCAAGCTGCTTCATTAATTTGTCTTTCTCAATATTCGGCGGCAGTGCATAAGCCTGAATACTGATAATCGCTAACAGTAGGAATCTGATCAATCGATTTTTAAAAAGCTGACTAAACATAATGTGACCTTAATGAATGAGATTTTTTGTTATTTAATACATGTTTAATCATGGTGGGTATTTTTGCTGAATTAATAACTTAGTTTACCGATAGTAAAAAATAGCTGCCAATATCGATAAACCAACGAGCACCCAAAAAACACAAATCCAATTAATAAATTTGTAACACCAATTGAAGAATATGAACAGGCTTATTTGTTCTCAAGCGCTATTATTTCGCAATTATTCTTAAGTTGCTTCATCGCGTTCAAAAAAGCGTTTGCCTTAGCGCTTGAACTAAACTTAATGTAAAAGAAAGACCTAGAATAGTCCTTTGATTTATTCTTTAAAGGGCACTGTTCATATGTGTCTTCCTTTGACTTATAAATAAGATCTTCTCTAAAGCTTATTTGGACTGAATAATCAATTTTTTGGTTTTCGTCACGGTCCTGGCTATTAACGTTAGACTGTACTGGCCCGAAATAACTAATATCCCCAAACTTGAATAAAGATTGTGAGGTTGCTGTTGTGTTACCCTTGCACTCTCTAGATAAGTCCTCTTCTCTTTTAAAAAACCGATCATATTTGAGTTCACATATTTGACTTGTCTTAGCAAAACTCCATTTGATGTTAACCTTCGTATAATTTTCCTTATGGGTATTATACCTGTCAGACCAAACGTATTGCCCCGTCACATCTGAAATAGTGTTTGCATATTCACTTTTTGCTTTCTGAATTTTCTCAGTACGCAGCTTCTCAAGCCTTTTAATCGGCTTTAATTTAATTTCTATTTGCATTTCTTCAGCTAAGCCATAAAGTTCTAAAGCCTTATCGTAATAACCTGCTTTTTTACCTGCCTCCTCCAGGTAAGTCTCTAAATGCTTTATTGCCTCTGAAGGATTGCCGACATTGAGCTGTGTCTGTCCGCGAAAATACCAATAGGTTTTAGGCATTTTTAAGCCATGCTCCTTCCTTAGTGGCTCAAGTTTCTTAAAAACCGTTTCGGCTTTTTCGAAGTTATTTGCAACTAGCGCTTTTTCAAGCTGCTTCATTAATTTGTCTTTCTCAATATCCGGCGGCAGTGCATAAGCCTGAATACTGATAATCGCTAACAGTAGGAATCTGATCAATCGATTTTTAAAAAGCTGACTAAACATAATGTGACCTTAATGAATGAGATTTTTTGCTGCTATTTCATACAAACTTTTGCACTTTTAACCCATGCAGGTGCTTTTTTTAGCCTGCTACAATGACAAGGATTTAATTTTTTGCTCCATGACACCTGACAACTCTTTAAACGTTTTAAGTTGCGTGCAATGAGAGCCTCCCTTTCCTTTTCTGCTTGCTTTATCTTTTTAAACTGATTTTCTTGTCGTTTTAGCTTGCTTTCCAGTAGCGCCTCGTCTTTTCTAGCTTCTTCTAGAGCGGAAATATAAGCTTGTTCGTTTTTAATTTTCCCTTTAACCAGGTTTAGCTTGAGAGCAGTTTCTTCGCGAGTACTCTGGGCATTATTGCAAATTTTCTCCATCTCTTCTTTCCATTTCACGTGCTCTCTTTCTTTTCTTTTACAGGTAGTATACTCATCACTGCTTGTTCGACCTCCGCAATAGAACGCCAAATCTAAACATATTTTGCCATTCCCAGAAATAAAACAGTCGCAACTACTATCAATGGTTGCTAACGCTTCTTTTCTGGTTTTTTTGACCTCGCGTAATTGCCTTTCAAGTCTTTTCTTCTCAATGAGATCTAAACGATCTATATGCTCATTAGTCTCTCTTTCTGAATCATCAAAAAACGAACTTTGTGCTTCTGTACCACCTGTTTCATCAAAAATCGATCCGCCTATATCCGGCGATTCAGAAGGGGAATCACTGAACAGGTCAGCAATACACAGTTGGGTAACAAACAGTATTAATATACAAAAGGTGACTCTCGTCATTTTCATTCAAGTTTTGTCCTGTGAAGAATTGGATAACAAATATCAGGTACACTAACTGATGGTAGTTTATCCTCTAGGTAAGTTCAGTACAATTTATCGGTGAATTCGACATTTAGTATCAATTGGGCAAGGTAGTTCTTAGTAATAGCTGCGAGCTAGAAATAATGATCCCTAACGCCTGTTGGTCAAGCTAAGGAACGGTTTAATTCAACCATGAAAGGTATCGGTTTGCGCTCCTTAGCCTGCGGTTTTTAGCGACCCTAAAAGGGAGTGCTTTTGCTCATTTTCATTCATTCAGCAGTGATCAAATTGGTTGCTTTATCCTTGTCTAAATAAGGCACCTGAACGGCAGGAATGTGGACACTCTCGTCACCGATATAATATTGTCGGCTATTTAAAAGGTAACCAGACAATTTTGTTTGGCGATATTTGAGTCGCTAGGTAGTCTTTAATAGGTCATATTGAGTGCTAACTTTTACATATAGACACTGCCGGTAATTTTGATTAATGTACGTTTTCTTCCACACTTCTTGAGTAGATAGTTGAATGCAGTTCATTCGAAACATAAATACAAGAGTGCTTTTCGCTTGGGCGGCATTACTTTTATTGCTTATGTTATGCGCTCAGAGTGTGACTCTTCATATTCATAGCTATGAACATGACCCCGTAGAGTCTCATCACTCTATTGATCAGTTAATTGACCACACACATTTATCAGATGCTCATTTATCGATAGATTCGTCGCATGCGGAGCATCACGATGGTGTCGCCTCTGAAGTTGATGCTTGCCCAGACTGTGTAGTCAACCAGTTGTCATTGAGTTTAAAAAGCATTGCGATAATAACTGTCGTTTTCTCACTTTTTTTACCACTGCTAATCAAATTTGTATTTCTTCGTATTGAAAATACACCGCCACTTTTAAGGCGACGCTACTTATCCCCATCGCTTCGCGCTCCTCCATGTTAGTTTGACCTTCTTTATCTGATTCCGCCTGGACAACAGGCGATGACATCAATGTATTAATAATAGTTTCCTCTGCCATAGCGGACAGCGCTGCGAGGAGATTATGTACAAACTAATTTACTTAGGAGGTAAACGCATGAAAGTGCTTACCCATATTTGTGATTCATGTGCTCAACAGCACATATTAAATTCGTGGACATCTTCATCAACAATAACAGTTGCGATTCATATCTCTCATCTGCAAAAAGACGAGGTGGTTATCAGTGATAATAACTAGAAATTCGATGATTAAGAGTGATGACATTTATTCTTCAGGAATAAAGATCATGTTTTTGCTACTAAGCTTAGCCGCACTCTTTCTAAGCGCTGACTTAGCTTATGCCCACGGAATGACTGAAGAGGAAAAACAAGCCATAATCGACGGGGGAAATTGGCAGTATATGTGGCTGGGTGCAACGCATATGTTGTCAGGATATGACCATCTCGCTTTTGTATTTGGAATTATCTTCTTCCTGACGTCCTTTCGAGAGATCGCAAAATACGTTACAGCCTTCACCCTCGGTCATAGCGTGACTTTGATCTATGCGACATTTAACGCAATTCAGCTCAACTACTTCTTAATTGATGCTGTCATAGCACTAAGTGTCTGCTATATCGCATACTCAAATATTGATGGGTTTAGAAAGTACCTCAATATTGCGCCCCCAAACATGATGCTAATGATTGTTGCTCTGGGACTGATACATGGCTTCGGTTTATCAACACGGCTTCAGGAGTTGCCATTAAGCGACGATGCGCTGCTTTTAAATATCATCGCTTTTAACGTTGGTATTGAAATCGGCCAAATTGGCGCTTTGTGTGCGATGTTGATATTAATAGCAGCATGGAGAAAGTCTGAAGGCTTCAAATCATTTAGCTTAATCGCAAACTACTCGCTGATTGCCATGGGCATCTATTTGTTCTTCATGCAGATGCACGGTTATGAACACACGGTAAATGCAGAGGAGTTTTCGATTGATGAGGCGCCAACAAGCAGCACCGAGGGTGCCGGTGTCGTCGAATGGCGAGACACTCTAGAAATAGTCCTGCCAGCTAGAAACGACACCGAGTTCAAGCTAGAGGCCAATAAGGGGAGTCAATTTAGTTACATGTGGTCTAGCGGTGACGTTCCTTTATTCTTTGACTTTCATGGTGAGCCCAAAAACGATACGAGTGGTTCTTTTAAGAGTTACAAAAAAGGAACTGAAAGTGCGTTCTCAGGCTCGGTTGTAATTCCCTTTGAGGGGACGCACGGGTGGTATTGGAAAAACGCTACAACATCTCCCGTCACGATATCCTTAAGTCTACAAGGCGACTATCGGCTTATCTCGAAAAACACCCCAGCTCAACCGGTAAAACGGCACAAAAGTATCGGTTCATTATAAGGAATAGTTTATGCGTAAAGCTTCAATAATAAGTATGTTCATCACCCTGTTTATGCTGTTGGCAGGGTGTTCGCATGATCATCACGATGACACAAGTCATCATGTACATGCTGAAGATGACAGTAAGAAAAAATCAAAAAACACACATCAAGATATAAGTAATCAAAGCCTTTAGGAGGGTATATGTACTACGTAAATAGAATTTTATTAGCACTTTTTGTCATGCTTTCTAGCCAAGTTTATGCCGGAGCAGGACATAATCATGGCCACGGTCATGCGCACGATCCAATTTCACAAGCGGAAGCTCAGAAGATAGCCGAAGATAGTATTGCTCAACTAGTAAAGAAAGAGTCGATTGAAAAAACGTGGTCTAAGGCGTTATTTCAAAGCGCTGATCAAAAAGAGTTCGGAGATAAATTGGAGTGGGTTGTCGTCTTTAAAAATGACAAGGCTAGCAACACCAAAGAAAGCATACTGTATATTTTCTTAACGTTGGGTGGGCAATATATCGCAGCCAATTACACCGGAGAGTAACGGTTAACTGCTGAAGCAGTAGCGGACTAGTGTTGATCATTGATTCAGTGGTCAACACTTTTTCAGATTTTATGTAGTTAAAGAGTTGAAGCAAACCATGAATTATTATTTACTGACAATAATAGTAACCTCAGTTTTGATTGTTCTAATTGCAATTGGCACTTTGGTGCAATTAACTATCGCTTTGTTAGTTGGAACTCAAAGGCAAGCTCTGCCACCAAAGAGACATATTAGTGAAAATCGCACAAATTTAGCGACGTTACCAGATTATATACCTGCCACTCCAATATTGTTGAGCGCATTACTAATTTCTTCATTAGGTGGTTCTTCGTAAATAATGGTCGTAGATGGTATGTTCTTGAAGGGTGTTAGGAGAGTAGGGGGCCTCCTTTTTGCGTAATAAATAACGGATCACTTGGTTTAATATTTGGATCACTAGAAAACCGGTAAAATATGTAATTTTCTAAAGCGCTTCTTAGCTCAGAATCGACCATAGGTAAATCTCTTGATTTTCCTTTGTGTGTTTTAATGGGTGGATAAAAATCTTCAGCATTAATAGCTGCTCCTGCTATAGCTATAGATTCTACTTGACGCAACATTTGCTCGAAAGCTTCCTTTTTAAAACTGATTGTTTTTCTTTCATATTTTGATTTTGAGCGGTTCATTGCATCAGCACCTTTAGTATAGGCTGCTGGCAG
>Ga0105348_1002147_pt1 | contig 12123 bp, 12 predicted proteins | sample EN8Hudsemesocosm_2_FD_83504 | JGI IMG/M metagenome (GOLD analysis project Ga0105348, IMG submission 83504) | Methane-oxidizing microbial communities from mesocosms in the Hudson Canyon - EN8C Hudson Canyon | ecosystem: Environmental > Aquatic > Marine > Cold seeps | place: Hudson Canyon... | reverse complement strand
TCTATCGCGGGTATTCAAAGCCAATTTCGGCATTAACCCAAAGTCTGTGATGAAAAATAGCCAATTTATTCAAGTTTCTTAATCGCCTTCTGCCTAAGCTATATGAAAACAAGCAACCACTCCCACGGAGGCAGCGATGAACATCGCAAAGAACACTCAGATCCACACCGAAAAAACCAAGATACTTAATTTTGATGATCCTGCCATCGAAGCACTGATTAGTCGTAGCGGTTGGGAACAGCTCAATGACTTCGACAAAATAGGCGCTGTGTATAATTTTGTTAAAGACGACATTAAGTTCGGTTATAACGCCAGCGACAACCTTAGTGCCGGCCAGGTATTAAAGGATGGTTACGGGCAATGTAATACCAAGAGCACTTTATTAATGGCCCTACTGCGTCGCCTTGGCATTCCGAACCGTTTCCATGGCTTCACTATCGATAACGCATTGCAAAAAGGCGCTATTCCTACCTATTTATTTGGATTTGCACCTAAGCATATTATTCATAGCTGGGTTGAAGTGTTCTACGACAACCGCTGGATCAACCTTGAGGGGTTTATTCTGGACGACAGCTATTTAAGCGCCATTCAAACAAAATTCAGCAATGTGGAAGGCAGTTTTTCTGGTTACGGTATCGCTACAAAATGCTTAACCAATCCACCCGTACAATGGACAGGTACCGACACTTATATTCAGAAAGAAGGCATTTCGCAAGATTTTGGTGTGTACGACAACCCAGATGCATTTTACGAAGAGAAAGGCACCAATCTGTCAGGGGTGAAACGCCTGCTATTTAAATTCGTATTGCGTCACTTAATGAATGTAAATGTACAAAAAATACGAAAGCCTAAAAAACTGCCTACACCAGCAACTGCCTAATAGTAGTTAATTGATAAATATAAGTAAGGTACACCCAATGAATATAATAAAAGATCACAATTCTTATGCGATCAAGATGCAAACACCCCTCTCTCATAATGAAGCCATTAGCAGGGTTACAGAAACACTGGCAGCAGAAGGGTTTGGCATTTTGAACAGCATAGATATGCAACAAACATTACTGCAAAAACTAGGTAAGCAATTTGGGCGCTACACGATACTGGGCGCTTGCAACCCATCCTTTGCTTTCGACGCACTTACGAGCGACATGAACTTGGGTTTAATGATGCCCTGCAATGTAGTGGTTTACGTAGACCCGAACAACCAACAAACGGTTGTTGCTGCAGTTGACCCAACAAGTCTAATTAACCATTCGCCGACAGACTTAAGAGCTGAGCCACAATTGAACGATTTACCCGCGTTAGTAGCAAAGGTTAAAGAAAAACTTAGTTCCGCCATTAACGCCATCTAATCCACACGAAAAGCAATCAACCATTAGATCTCGTCATTCATGGTATCGGGGCAAGTTGTAATTCGGGCGAATAAATGGGTGCTACATCTGAACAAAAAAATGCCCCTACAATGAGGGGCATTTTTATAACTATATTCGCGGATTCAAGTAATAACAGCGCGCTATTGAAACGGTGCAGTCCAATTCAGGCTAAGGCTTGCGGCTTCCTCTTCTTCTACAGTGAGTTCATCGTTCCAACTAGCACGAAGATCCGCTATGGTTTTATATGGTCCAAACACTTCCGTTTCAGCATCAGCATCGTGATCCATTATTGCCCAACGCAGATCTAACAAAGAGTCGCGTAAGTCCGACATAGCGGCTATCAGTTTGTTCAGTTCCTGAACCACTCCGTCACGATGCACTGCACTGCTACGTGCTTTTACACCAAGCAGTTTCAGCACATGACTTTGCTTTTCAACTAAGTATTTTATAAAGGCGCCAATAGACGCTTCGATATGACCCAAGGCATCCGAAATGCGTTCTTCTGGGTCCATGGTGGGGTCGCCAGCTACCGCTTGGTCAAACTTGGCGATGCTTTTTAGCGCTCCGACCTGGCCAGCCAGCAGCTGATGCTTTTCCTTTAATGACGCTAACGTGAGTTCTTCATCATCCTGCAGTTCGTGGACAACAACATTTGAGACACTCAATGCTGCTCTAGAAATCGCAAGAATCGTTTCTTCAGGATTCGTTGGTCGAGTATTCATTGCCCTGCTTCCATTTCGTTATTATGAATAATATCAATAATTGGTGCTAAGCATTCCTTTCTAGTGGTTATAATATATACGATTACTCATAAATCGCCACTACTCAATCAACACAATCTAACCTTTACTATCAAAGTACCTCCAACCACTTCAACTAACGGTGGAGTCATGATTACTCACCCCAGCCAGTAGGGTCCAGGCTATTATAACCACTGATTTTGCGCGGCAAGCCTTTGATTTGATAGTAATCCCGTTGGTATATATTAAACCTACACATATCCACTGGCGTTACCTCTGAGGCATTGATATTGTCGATAACCCCGCCTTGCTCTAATCCCGCCGCTGCCAGCTCTGAACAAAAGAAGCGCGTAAAGTCTTCTACATTGTGTGTAATCTTGCCCAATAATGGGATGCGCTCTAATTGGTCCCCAGCAGAACAGAGTGCCTGCGGTAGATCATACTCTTTCTTTTCCTGGTGCAGCAGAAAGTTATAAAACGCTTGTTCGTTTAAACGCTCACGAGCCTCATCGCTTAGGGGTAACCACCAGACCTGACCATCATAGGCATGAATGCGATCACTGAGCCGATTAATAGAAACACCAGAAAAACCATTAATGGTGGCTGACTCGATAATCTGGTTAAAAAAACCTTCTTGTGGGGTATCGCCTATTAGTAACTTGCTTTGCAACAAAATACCGATATGAGAAACACTGGAGCGCGTCATCCACTTGATAAGCTCTGAAAAATCACTAGTGCCAGCAAAGGCAATAATATCACCAGGTTTCATTCTTGATCTTACTTCGGAATATTCAACAACTTGGGTACTCATAATCGTTCCTTGTTATGGTCTTCAATTTATTGAGTCGTTTTATTTTTTTGTCTTGGGTGTGAGCTTTGTTCGCGCTCCAGTGTCAGCGGTTAGCTCTCTTGTTCTCAGCTTCCGGTCAACCAATAGAATAAAGTGCGCAGTGTGATAGAGGGCCTGCTTTAACTGCTGCCGATAGAAACGGTCATAATCCTTTTTGGTAATTGTACAGTCGTCGCTGTTACAGTTTTCTAACGTTAATTCTTCACCAAACCGGTTACCAACCACACCGTAGGAACCAAAGCCGGATAAAAACCAGGAATCATCGGCCTGCCAATACGCCGACCATGTTGTGTTTATAGGATTTTCACCCCCAGCACGAATCGGCGCTTGAATAGCTTTTAACGTTTGCTGTGCAGCTTGAGAGATGATTTGGGTAAGATCGAGCTGAGTTTGAAATAAATCGCGACATTCTTGCTCAGTGAAACTCAACATAGGGTCTTTCGCACTAGGGCCGCTGCCACCTAATTCATAGCTATCAAACTCATCGTCCGGGAATGGAAACGGCCCATGCAAAACGGGGACTACGTGTGCCGGCACCGCCACATCTTGCATGTAATGAAGAACTCGGCCGGAAGCGACTAAAATATCCTCTACGGCTACCCGACTATCCAGCAACGCCAGAAACTGCTGCACTCTCTTTTCATAGATAGGGCCGAAAGTACGATGGGTGAACCAGGTGTCCTCTATATCATTATTACTTTTGTAGAAATGCCAATTTAAACTTCTTGAAATAAGTTCAGTGGTATCTTCCCATTCAGCCCCATTGCCAATATGTTCGACATCTACATCCACACTCAGCCCCATATCTACACCTATAGCACCGCATTGCTTTAATTTCTCGTAGGCAAGATGCGTGTAGTCATTATGCTTAGTCACATAGAAGGCATGTAGATTACTACTGGAAAAACAAATAGTTATTAACAGCACGCTGGTCAAAGCACTCTTAGTCATGCTTTGTGCTGCGCTCAAAATAGTTCTCACATCAGTATCCTTTTCATTTTGTTGTGCCCTGTTCTTTTCTGTTGTTTTAATCACTATCACTTATTCAATTTTCAACAAGAAATAGTTACAACGTTTTTAGAAATTCAACAAGGTTCCAGCGCTCTTCTTCGCTTAAGCCATTACCAAAGTTATGACCGGTATTACGATTACCTTTGAGCTGAGTATCAAAGGCGAATCTATCATCGGTTTTAGTCGGTTCTTGAGTCGATCCTTTAATCGACACGTACCCTACTTTTACGGGATCAAACTCTCGACTACCGACATAAAAAACCTTGCTACGCTCAGTTTCGGTAAGTATTACTTCATACAGATTTGGAGCAGAACCATTATGAAAATACGGCGCGGTCGCCCAGATGCCGGTTAATGGGCGGGCTTTGTAGGAACGCTTATCAAAGTCAGGTTGTTGTTCAGTAGCCAAATGACTTTGCAGTGTCGCTTTGGTGGCTTTGAAGGGCTGCGAGAATAATGAACCCATCACCTGCGTCAATAAAGCGGCTCCTCGCTGATCAAACGTCTGTTGATATTTATCACCCCCAATAAGCGCAAGACGTGAACCTTCCAGCTTGCCACTGTCCCAAGCACGCCTGGTATTGGGATTTGTCGCCATCAGGAAATTATCAGCCATGGTGGCGTCGGTACCTACAACACTGACGGGGATCATATGGGGCTGGTACTGTTTTCCCTGATCCTCGCGTGGCACTAACTGATGACAACCGACGCACTGATCTTGATAAATACTGGCACCTGCTGTTGCTTTGGCTTGATCAATTTGGGGAAGCAAATTTTCTGGCCATTGAGGTGAACGTAAGGAATGCAGCCAGTTTTCAATTTTGCCGATGCTGTCCAAATTAACGGATGATTTATAACCCAGCGCAAGTGCCTTGCTCTTAACCTCATTCCAATCCGTATCAGATTCTAGAAAATCTTCATCACTTTTATTCTTTACATCTACTACACCGTATACACCCAGCACCTCACCTGCATTACGAATCAGTGCACCTAACCCGGCCTTGCCATTGGGCGCAAAACCATTCCACTGCACCACACTCGACTGTGGCGTACCCCATAAAAAAGGAAAACTTACCGGTGCGTCTGCGGGTGTTCGATTATCCGGCACCGCTATATTCGATGAGGCCACTTGATTAAAGATTGCACCAACAGCATCCACCCGACCAAAGCCGTAGTCATGTGCGCCTTTATCCCGCTCAATACGCATTGTCATCATCATTGAGTGAACCTGCACTTGCTCTTTCAATTCGTTGACAGTTTCTGTTGAAAGACTGTTACCTAAAACATTCTTCGAAAAACGTTGGAATTTATCAGCGCTCTCCAAAGTGGCCAGCAAAGCATCCACCAATTCGCGATTTAGTCGTTCAAAGTCACCTAAGGCAGGTGCACCATCAATCACCATAGAAGCGCCTCGATAGTTAAGCTTTGAGGTATGACAGGCCGCACACGTTGGCCCCATCCATGTGACGTCCTTTTGATCTGTCTTACCCTTAACAAACCCTATAGGTAAACCATCCGGGTTCCAGCGCTGATCAGCTGGCGCGGGAATATAACGTAGCGCTTCAATATTGGCGTCATCACGAAAAGGGGTCGTACTACCCACTTGCTCCAAATGCAGGAACCAGTCATAGGGCAACATACGAGAACCTTGGGAGGCGAACCAGAATCTTTTGCGTGTTTCTGGATCCCACCCCTGTGCGACTTCCCACCAAGGTAAACCTTCTGCATTACGTGCACCATCAAACTTGTCATCACTCCATAGAGAAAAGGAGCAGCCGGAAAGAGGGGTTAAAATTAACAGAAGAGGAAGAAATATAAATAAATATAATTTTTGAGGAACGATCGTTTTAGAAAAACTTTTTGGGCCGCCAATGGACTTCACAACCATGTGATCATCTCTTTATTATTGGGCTACTAGCTGTAGTTGCTATTTATGTTTTTATTTAACCTTTACCGCATTTTGCCACTGACAAATTATTCTTACTAGTGCCATTGAGACATGACTTGAATTTTCTCCAAAAATATTTGAAATATGATATTCATATGCCATGACATCTGTAGATCCAGTAGACAATGGAAATATAAAATTTCAAACGATCTACAATAGCTAGTCTCGCGTTCGACTTCTCTCAGCCGGAACAAAAAGCTGCTCGATAAGGTATTTTTTAAATCGTTCAGGATAATCCTGTTCATCTAGCGCGTGCTGCATACAAAGTAGCCAAGCATCACGCTCAGCGATGCCTATATCAAGGTGACTGTGGGCGACAGGTATTCGAATAGTGCCGTATTTTTCTTTATAGAGCTTTGGGCCACCCAACCAACCACACAGAAAGCGGGCAAGTTTTTCCCTTGATTCTGATATATCTTCTGGGTGCATTTCACGAATTCGTTGCGCATCAGGTAATTCATTCATGTGGTCATAGAAGGCATTCACCAATTTACGCACCCCCACTTCTCCGCCCGCAGCATTAAATGAAGCATCTTCCACTCCGTACACAGGCTCCTCATTATTGGAGGTTTCTGATTTAGAGGGCTCTGATATATCTTTCATTCATTACATCCTAGGGTGACTTACTACTCATTAATGCTAACACTGTCGATTATACCTGAGAGGCCAATATTTGGATCGCCCCAATCCTTTAGCCTTAACATCATTATTACTTAGCAGCCTGCACCGACCTAATACCAGATAGATGACAACGCCTATTAAACCTGCCTCATTTGAAGTGGTTTGAATGGCATCACTTAGAACTCGCTGCATTTTGGCTACGAAGCGCTAGCACCGTAAAAGCCACAATACCAAGTCCATCAAATAACAAGTCATAGCCATCAAAGGTGCGTGAAGGTACAAAATTCTGAGATATTTCTTCCAACAGCACGAACACACTTATCATCACCGATGCATAGGGAAGCGTTACTTTTTGCAAACGCTTTTTCGACCAGTTTAGCCGCCTATTTAATACCCACTTTAACGTCCATCCCTTGCAATCACTGACGCGGCAAAATAACCAAGTCAGCGTACCAAACAATAGAAAGTGACCTAGCTTATCACCGGCGGGCAGCATTCGAACCAGATCAAAGAACACACTGCTACCGCCGGTGTTAGCGAGGTATATTATCCAGCCGATAAATACACTCACTGCCACACATACAAGAACACTAACCACACTTTTCGATTTCTTGCTCATTACTCTCACCTTACCCCACAGTTATTATTCCCCTCCTTACTCAGATACTGCATTTTGTCGTGATAGATTCATGTCCGAGATCTGCTCGCCAAAGTCGTACCAGTTAATTTTTCGGGTTGAGAGCATCACAATACCGAGTACTGCGAAGGTCAAGACCGATCCCATTAACAGCGCAAAGTCTTCTGCGCGAATGATGATGTAGAGCACACCATAGAGTACGAACATCACTAACGAGAATAAGGCCGACTGCATAGCGCTTTTTAATACGAAGATTAAATAAACAAATAACAGCACCACACAACCTACCGACGCAGCCAGATAGGAAACGGCGAAGGAAACATGCTCTGACAGAGAGATAAGTAAGAGATAGAAAATAGAAATAGCAAACCCTACCAATGTATATTGCACTGGGTGTATGCGTAGTTTCTTTAACACTTCAAACAAAAAGAACGTGACGAAGATAAGACCGATAAACAGGATGCCATATTTAACCGATCGCTCAGACTGCACATACACATTCACAGGCTCGATTAATTTAACACCAAAACCACTTCCCCATAAATTTTTACAATCACCCTTCTCACATGCCAATGCCTTTTGTTCAATATTGGTGGCGAAAGACGTCATCTTCCATTCAGCATTAAAACCTTCGGGTGAGATGCTTCTTGAAACGGGCAAGAAGCTACCTAAGAACTGCGGATGAGGCCAAGGCGAGGTTATTGAAACCAGTGTTTCCGACGCTGCAGGTACAAATTGCATACTTTCCATACCACGAAGCTCCACCTCAAAATTAAAAATAATTGGCTTATTCACCACTGGATCAAATGCAGGCAAGGATGCATGCAACCCATTTTCATTCATTTTTAATAAGCTGCCCGGTTTAAAGCTCAGATTCATCTCATTCCAACGCAGTTTAGGAATACTGTTAATACCCCGAGGATCAGTAACCGCCACAGACAGGTAAGGTTTATTAAACTTTAAAAAATGGTGGTTATTCTTGATGCGATCAAGAGAAGTTTTTAAAGAGCCGCTGTCCAGCACACCATTTACGGTTAGGTTTGAGGTATAGACAGGCACACGATAGATACCCTTGTAACGAATATCTGTCGCTATAGTCGAGTTAATCTTGATTTGATCCGGGAGGATAAAAGACTCCCGACTAGCCTGATGAATTTTTACGATTTTGCTCTTCGTTTGCTCATCCCACTTTTCGGTTTCCCACTCAATGGTATATGGCATTACCACAATGGGACCTATAACCTCCTGACTACCAGTCCAGCTTTGAGCAATACTGGACCGTGCCGCGTCTTGAAACCGGCTTCGTTCGCTAATCTTCCCGGATATCATACCCAAAGGGATCCATAGCACTATAGCCACCAGACCTATCACCAAGAGCTTAATTAAAAGTGCACGCTGCATATTGCCTCTCCTATCCCACTAAATTGAACCGAATTGAATTCTCTAAAGGATAAAAGCGAACTATGTGCTCAATATGTGTTTTATGTGTGGTTGGCATTAATTGCTATCAGAAATGACAACTATTCTGACAAAGGATGATAGATAAGCACGAGAACAGCTGCATACCGTAGCGGTTGATCATTAATCACCAGGCAAAGCTATCGGTAACGATAATACTGCTATAACTCCACCGTCTTTGTGATTACGTATAGTGATAACACCGCCATGCAGCTCAGTAACTTCTCGCACAAAACTGAGTCCCAAGCCTGTGCTTTTCTTACCCGTAGAGGGTCTAGGTAAAGAATAAAAACGATCATATATTCTATCTAATGCGTACTTAGGTATACCTGGGCCTGAATCTAGAATAGATACAGATACGGCTTGCATTAATTGGTCATCTTTGGGACTAAGGTTGACTACAGAATCAGCTCCATTCAGAACGGATAAAACGATATTTCCTTGATCTGGTGTAAACTCCAGCGCATTAATCAATAGATTATCAAGCGCCTGAATAAGTAGAAATTTGTCTACCTTAACCTCAATATTATTTACACTCTCTTCATCCGACGCCATGGCATCTACTGAGATATCGATACGCTGTTTTTTGATTCTCGATTGGTGCGACTGGACAACATCATTCACCAGACCCAGCAGATTTACTGACTCAGTTTTTTCAAGCTCGCTTTTTCGTTCTAATGACGCCTGCAGCAGTAGTCGATTAATCACCTGATCAATACGGTTTACCTCATGGCTGATATTGGCGGTAAATTTATCTAGATCTTCAACCGGCATATTTCCATCAATCAACTCAGCAGAGGCCTTAATCGCTGATACAGGGCTTTTCAACTCATGGGTCAAGGCATGCACATATTTCTCAACGTATTCCTTACCTTCTAGCTCATCACGCATATGCGCGATGGCGCCACCCAGCTGACTCAACTCGGGCTCATTCACCACTGGCCGCCTCACCTTTATCCCCGCCGCTATATCATTTGCATAATCAACCAACTTACGAATCGACGCCGTTAACCAATATGACAGCGCAAGGCCAATCAGTAACGCAGCCAACACCAACAGAATACCGGCAGAGCGTATATTACTTTTTGCCAACTCAATGAAGGGCTGCACGGACAGGTTGGGTTTAGCAACTGTAAGTACACCAATAATATGTTCACCATCTTTTATTGGTGCCGCTACATGCATGACTGAGCTAAGGGGGTTATTAGGGTCATCTAACGTACTGCGAACACCGTATTCGCCCTTAAGCGTTAAATAAACATCATTCCATTGAGAGTAATCTTCACCTCTGGCTAGTCCTGCTGAATCATAAACCACCACACCCTGCTGATCTGTCATATAGACCCGAAGCTTCACCTCATCTTTCCGCACGCCAAAGATATCGACAGATACCGACCTCTCTAAAAACCGATTAACGCTTTCACTGAAATTCGAACTGTGTAAATTTTCCGCCAAAAAATCTTTAGCTACTACTTCCGCCAATAAATTCGACATCTCTACCAATGTATCTTCTGTGGACTGACGCACTCCCGGGCGAAACTCAGAGATAGTCATAGCAATGAGGAAATAAACCCCAACTGCTATCACCACAAAATATGCAAGAAATATACGTAAGCTAAGCTTCATACTTTATTCGGCTTCATAGGTGTTGCTGGCAATACTGTAACCAACCCCTCGATGGGTTTTTAAGGGATCAACCAAAGAATTAACAGCCCGTAATTTTGCACGCAGGGTTTTTATGTGGGTATCAACGACACGATCAAAACTGGCTTCTGGCTCAACCCACACGGCATCCAATAATTGCTCTCGGCTAAAAACATGACCCGCTCTACTCAACAGGAAGACAAGCATGCCATACTCATAACGGGTTAAATCCAAAGATTGACCATAAAAACTAATGGCACGAGAAGCTTCATCTATAACGAACTCACTAGCTAACTTATTAACAGAGGCATCTTTACACGCTGAAGACTGCTCCGAACTAATATTAGCCGACTCAATCAAGGGCCCACGACGCAAAATTGCTCGCACTCTAGCAACGAGTTCTCTAGGACTAAAGGGTTTTACTACATAGTCATCCGCACCAATTTCCAAACCTACGACTCGATCTATCTCATCTCCACGTGCCGTTAAAAACACGACAGGTAAAGTGTGCTGTGCACGAATTAACTTGCATACCTCAAAGCCACTGATATCAGGCAGACCGACATCCAGCAGCACCAAACTGAACACTGATTGGGACGTTTGCGTTTTTTCCGCTGATTCCGTAGCTACTAGCGATAACTGCTCCAGCGCCTCTTGCCCCAGACTCACCCAAACCACATCAAATCCATCTGCTTTTAGCGCATAGATAATGGTATCGGCAATACTGGACTCATCCTCAACCAGCAAAATTGTGTGTGCATTCATATAAAGAGGGAAAATGAAAAAGAAGATATAGATTTAACAAAAAACTGGCGCAGCAAACAAGGGGATCAGACACTGAATCCTAATTACGAGATTAAAATATGTGGATTAGTTATATTTATACAAATATCTACTGTAGCTAGCTAACTACCTGTACTTCTATGTTCTTTGTTAGCTGATGAAAAGCGGCTGACGGGAATTCATGATCAATCCACTTATCACGATATCCTTCTACGCCGTACAAGGTAAGTATTGTTGCCAAGGACTGATGTACCTGTGCTGAAAATTGAATCTCAGGCACGCTGGCCATAAAACGCACTTCATACGCATTGGAAGGATGCATGCCCTTTGATGCCCAAGAATCGAACCAACGTACTTCAACCAGCAAGTCATCATCCAATCGATTTAATAATAAATGATGTTCACCCGGCTCAGCCATTAGTACAACTGTTTCATGATCACTGCCTGCAAGCATAGCGTTGGTAGCATTGGTAAGATCTTCCAACGCATTCGAAAGGTAGGAAACCATCAATTGATAATGGCTTTCGCCTTGCTGTAATGAGACTGTGGCCCAACCAGCCTCACCTAATCGGTACGAGAATTCCATATTACATCCTTCAGATATTATTATTTTTATGATGTTTACCTAGCTGCTATCCCTACAACTAGCTAGGTGTTTATTACCACCTATCGACAAATTATCCATCAAATTCAACATAAATACCGTTGCAGCTTGGTAACAGAATGCTGCACTCGCAGGCAGTATAGACAAGATTTCTGGGCTGACCATGCGGTACATTATGTTTCAGCGCTAAGTTGTATGTTAGCCTGAGTAACTTATCACTCATTATATTTCACTCTTCGACACCCATTGAACGCCATGCCAAAACTCTATGCCATCAGCGACCTTCATGTTGAAGTAACGGTTAATCGAGAAGCCCTTGAAAGAATGCCCAACTACCCTGAAGACTCGTTGATTCTTGCAGGCGATATAGCCAACACCTACGCCTCACTGAAAGCTGCCTTAGAGCTACTCAACACCAAATTTAAACAATTAATATGGGTGCCTGGTAACCACG
>Ga0105348_1002143_pt1 | contig 12132 bp, 12 predicted proteins | sample EN8Hudsemesocosm_2_FD_83504 | JGI IMG/M metagenome (GOLD analysis project Ga0105348, IMG submission 83504) | Methane-oxidizing microbial communities from mesocosms in the Hudson Canyon - EN8C Hudson Canyon | ecosystem: Environmental > Aquatic > Marine > Cold seeps | place: Hudson Canyon... | reverse complement strand
TACTGCTAGCAACGGCTCTCGCCGAGAAAGTTTTGTTTACATCGAGGGCAGGAATTAAACTTGAAACCAAGGTATGCATATCATGAATTGCAATTTGTGCTTCGACCTCCATCACCTCCAGTGCATGACCAATGAGCATTACCTGATTAAGGTTCACCACTTGATTTTCTTCAACATCCACTTGTGCAATTTTAATATCTCGCGGGGCCTTAATAACGGTTTTAGCGATAGAACGATTTGCTTCAGCCACACTGGCTTTGGATAAATTAATTTTTGCTACTGCGACCGACTTTTTGGTTTCAAATAAATCTAGGCGCTGTCGGACTTCTTGAACCATTTTCTCTTGGGTTAATAACTGCACTCTTTGCGTATCTAAGTCCGACTGCGGTAACATGCCTTGCTTGGTAAGCTTAGTTAGGCGTTTATTTTCTTGCTGTTGTAATTTCAGGCGACTTTGTTCAATTTCTAAATTTTTGGCTAAATTCTTTTGCTCTTGTTTCAACTTCGCTAGCTGAAGCTGATTACTGTTTAAATCCGCCTCCGCTTGTGCCAAAGCCAATTCATATTTCAGTGGATCAATGCGTAATAATTCAGTTCCCGCTTCAACATATTCACCTTTTGCTAATAGTGAATCTTTGAATACAATTTCACCTGTCACTTCCGCAATGGCACTCCATTGTTGCTTGGGCTGTACCTGACCAAAGCCAACAACCTGAGGCGCAATGTTCGTACGCTGCAACGGCTTAACATCAACAACTCTGCCATGATCACTAGCAGCAGTTATTGCCAGCTTGGGCTTAAGCGCAATACTTAAAACCAGAACAACAATACCGATCATTAAAGCGGGAATAAAAAGTAATTTAGGATTGGTCTTAAAGAATTTCATTGGTTAATTATCCCTTGGCTTAAAAGCCGAATATTATGTTCTAACAAGTTACTAAGAAAGTCATCGTCAATAGTAATACCGTGTAATTTCAACATTTCAGGCGGAGCTATAAACGGGAACACCATTAAATTCAGTAAACTAAAATAACTAAATTGTGCACTGGCCCCCTGCTGCAATACTCCATCGCTGCTTAACTCGGCTTTGATTTTTCCTTGTACTAAAGGCATATGCTCCATCATGATTTTTTCAACGATTTCACGGGGAGGAGAGTCTTTTGATAGCTGCATGCACCGACTGATCAAACGTGGAAAATTCTTATGTTGTGACATGACTTGATAAAAATTAGTCATGACAAACAACAGTAGATCCTCCCCGGTCCCCGATTTAGATTCTTCTATGGCCTTATGCATGGGGTTTAATGTCTCTCGCAACATAGTCTCAAACAAACCCGCTTTATTATTAAAATAATAACGAATCATCGCCATATTAACCCCAGCTTGAGTTGCGACCATTCGTAATGAAACCTTCTCGTAAGGGTGCGCTATAAACAGCACACGAGCATGGACAATTAGGGCTTCTCGCACTTGATTCGACTGCGGGGGTCGACCTAGTGGGCGTATACCTTCTGCAATGGCATTCATAGATCTGCTACCTACTGAAATAACCCAAATTTAATTAATCATTATTCTCAATACTACAATATAAGCCTAGCAGTACAGGCATAAATTAATTATTCGATATTCAGTTTTTGATGAGTATCATGCTGACTATTCTGGCGGCAATAAAGATTATGAAGGCGCATCTGAGGCTGAGAATTATCCAGAGTTGCGAATTTCCCTGAAATGGCATGCGCTTAGTTAGCCTAACTAACTAAAGTTTAATTTTATCATTCATTGAGTACGTAACCATGGCCAGCCACAATAACTACCTAGCCGCCTTCAACCGCTTAATCATGCCGACCATCAGCAAGGTTCAGCGGCTAATGTCAGTCAGTTTAGAAGCAGAAATTAAACAGCACGATTTATCTCTGGCGGAATTTCGCATCGTTGGCTTATTAATGGGTGAAGAGAAAGGCTATAGCCAAAAGCAGCTGGCGAAAAAATTAGATATCAGCGCACCTTCGTTATCGATATCTATTGCCAACCTGGAAAGAAAAAAATGGGTACAACGTATTAGCGATGAACACGATTTACGAATCAAGCGCATCCAAGCTTCACCACAAGCCGATTTTGCAGCCGTTGCCACCGTAATATCATCATTAGAAAGCCAAGCGACTGAAGGTATTAGTCAACAAGAGCTCGAAACAACACAAGCTGTTCTGAAAAAAATAATAAGCAATATCGATACGCTATAACAATGACCCACAAACTGTGTAGTACAGGAGATTAATAACGATGACATTACTAATATCTGGCATGATTATTTTTTATGGCGTACATCTATTACCCTTATTTGAGTTGAAGAATAAAATAATTAATCGCATTGGGAAAAAACCTTACATGGGGATTTTCGCTCTGATCTCCGCACTGGGTCTAGGTTTAATGATATATGGTAAAAGCACTGCCGATTTCATTTCTGTTTGGCAGCCAATCTCTGGCGCTCACTGGGTTCCGCTAATACTCATGTGGCCTGCATTTATACTCCTTGTGTGGGCAGAAATTCCATGCAGTATTAAAAGGACGTTACGTCACCCTATGTTGCTGGGAGTATTATTATTTTCAATAAGCCATTTATTCGCAAATGGTGATTTGGCAACCGTTTTATTAATAGGTTCATTAGGGGTATACGCAGTGCTAACCATGCTTCGATTAGGCTTTCAGAAGCAAGAGACTCAACGCCCTCTTAGTACTCCTAGATGGAATGCACTGGGAATAGCTTTAGGCACGATATCTTATGGATTGGCTTTTGCTTTTCATCAACAAATTACAGGAATGATCATCCCTATTTAGGATGATCAGCCCAACTAATAGTTACGTGATCAAGTAATTTGGTTCATGACTTGCTGCAACCAATAACGGTCATCATCAGAAGTACCATCAATCATTGAGATAAATTTAAGCGTTTTAGCAACCGTGCTATAACGCGGATTTTTAGGTAATTGTGATAGCTTTAAATATTTATCCAAAGTCCGCGTTTTTAGCGTGCCACCATCATTAGTGATTCGCCATAACTTCGATTCTTCCGCCAGGGTCAGCTTATCTTTACCTGATATTTGCTCCCATAATTTCAAAGCATAATTCAGTGCTTCAACACTGGTCATTTTTTTATAAATTTCAGGATCGTCGGTTTGTTGCTGTAAAATTATGGCTAATGGGTGGTTAAGATTTTCATTATCATGCACTGCTTCATCAAAAAATGTTTGACTCAAAGGCTGGATAGAAGACTGCTCTGAATCGTCAATAACCCTGCGAGAAAGAAAAGCAAAAATAACAAAGACCAAAGCCCCTACATGCGCCAAATTAGTCGTATTAATTATATTATTGGTAAATAAAATATCATTAATATTGGCTGTTATAAATAAGAAACCACCCCAGAAAAGTAATACCGCACCGCTCTCTTTCTGCTGTATCCTTTCACTCATTGCCCCTAGCCACAAAAAGATATAAATCAATACAACCAAATGAAATATTGGCGCTGAATAACTAAAGACCTTCGCCGGTGTTAATACCACCAGCAACATCAACGATCCACAAATTGCAGTGCTCAGCCAATGCATGATGGGGGGGAAATAGCGTGGAAAACGATAACCTAAATACAACGCAAAAAACGGCACGCTGGCATAAATCGTTAAATACTCAATGACCTGCTGTGTTTGCCACTCTTGAATGGCAAAAAAAGTGAAAAACAAACGTTCATTAACCGTCACTCCACGAATCGCCATCAAAGCTGTAAACAGAGCTAAATATACAAAGCTAATCTTCTGGCTGCGCGCGGCATTAACAAATAAAAATAATGAAATAAAGATTAATAAAACACTTACCCCTAACTCAAGTTTCATCGGCGTATTGTAGAGTGCTGCTCGATTTTTCTGAGAAGTAATCGAAAGCGCTTCCCACATCCCACCATCACGATGGCGATTATTAATTAAATGGAACATTAAGATGATTGGCTGCTGAGGATTAGCCTCATTCGCCGAAAACGAAACATACTGAATGCGCTCACTATTAGAAAGTGGCGCAAAAGAGCTACCAAAATCACTGGTTTTCACTTTCAGTTCACCATCGATCCAAAGCTGAAATTGATTGGTTAGAACGGGCACTTTTAATACAAAATCTTTAGTATCCCGTGGGGGGGTCAATGCGAGCAATAAAGTCGCCTTCCCTTGCCCAGGTAACTGATAACCCTCGTAGTACATTTGATTCCAAGTACTGGGTAAGTCAAGGAAGTAAGCGCTACGCTCAATAGTTTGCAAATTGGCCTGAGTAGCAGGAATTAACTCATCCCAAACAAAAGCCCACTCGCCATTCAAGCGTGTTTTAACCTGATTGTTAGTATCCCACTCAGATAAATCAAGAATGCCTTGTTGTGATTTAGTAACGGGGCGTTCAAAGAATAAAGAAATAGCCATGATCATTGCCACAGCTAACAGCATCATAACTATAGGCAAGCACAGTCGATAGAAAAGAGATCGGCCGTTAATCTGAAATTGAATCTGCATATTGAACTCAGTGTCATAGATCAAACCCAACTATAAGGGGCGCCCCTCTGTACCGCAAGACACAATACCAGCACCATAGTATTAATAATTTCTATCATCGTAAGTAATATTTGAGGTGCTCAATACCTGATGGGTAAAGGGCTACAGGTTATTTCTACCTGCTTTTTCCTACTTTGTCATGGCGATTAACTCCCGAATGCCTAATCTCATAATCGCGATCACCCTGAACGCACAATAAAAACAAAAAACTGGAGTTAATAATGCAATTAAGAATCAGTAAATTAAAAAGTACCCTTTATCTTCTGCTCGTCAGTTTCTCTATATTTTACACAGGCGCAACCCAAGCCGCAGGTGAAGAATACTTAGATTATGGGCTGCATTGGGTAAAAATAAATAATGGACAAGAACAACAGGTTAAAGCAGTGGAACATGATGGAACAGTCATCAGCAGAAATAGCTCTTACTATTCTAATTCCAAGCCAACCGTTATCTATTTCCACGGTTGGCAAAATGGTTCGTCAGAAGAAGGCTATAGTCGTGAGAGTTTTGAATTTTCGGATGTTAACCAAAATACAATCTCAGCCTGGAAAACTCAAGGCTGGAATGTCGCCATTTTCCATTGGAACCAATTTGCAGATGAAGGCGATGTGAAAAATGCAGAAGCAAAAATGTGGAGTGCGAATGGACCTAAAGGCATGCGCTATCGTTTAGATGACGGCAGCTACAGTACAACGCAATCTCCTACAATATCGGTTGGTGAAATTGCATTTCAACAAATCACTGCTGCATTAACGAATAACAACTCAAACAACATTCGCTTCGCTGGACACTCCTTAGGTAACCAACTAGCAGTCTCTGTTGCCCAGCAAATTAATAACGGCATTAATGATGGCTCTGTTTCCTCTAATGTAATGCCTAATCGAGTTGAACTACTCGATCCATTTTGGTCACAAGACGCTAAAAGCTACTTAGGTGATTCGAATGGCGATGGCCAGAATGATTGGAATGGTGAAGTCGTTCATTGGGCTATTGAAAAGCTGATTGCTGAGCAAGATATTGCTGTTACCTGGTACAAGACTTCAGGTATCTTTGATCTTTGGATAGGAGATGCTAACACTGCCTTAGAGAGTAAAGTGACACTTATTAATAATCGTTTCTGGTATTTGTCATCTTGGGACTTGGTATCAAAACACGTTCATGCACCTAAATGGTATTTCATGTCGATGGCATCCGCTGCACCAAAAGAAGTAAAGGTAACCTGGTGGGGTGGGCGCAGTAAAACAGGCTACGATGCTGCCAGTGCATCAACCTCAGATAATCGCATCAAGATTATGATGGGTAATTCATACGAGTGGGATCAAGTTGAAGGTCGCTATACTGCCGACCCATCTGATGATCAATTTGAAGTGAAAAATTATTAATCAGAAATTAGAAACATAAATGTATAAATAGGCAGTAAGTATTGACCGACAGGTTCAGCTATAGAGCGAACTATTGATGACCTATCCGTTCAAAGCTTACTGCTTACCATGGCTTTAATTTTTACTGCTTACTCAAAGTGATCTAACTTGTGAGTCATAATTCACCATTCAGCAGCTTCCATCAATAATTCAGGATCATCAATTATTCCAATACTTGCAATGCTTCTCACCCTATTTGATTCGACCTGCGTCACGCATACCTGATAAATAAGTACCATGCACCGTTGCAGGGAAGTCACCACTCAAGAAGAGAAATTCATATAGATAAATTTCTCCTTAAAATCAAATACTGAATATTTGTTTTAATTTATCAGCATCGATGTAGCCATCTTCCCCTATTTGAATAAAATACGGTAATTGCCAACGCTGGGTTTTCTTACCCGATTCAGAAAAAACTTTCGTGCCCACCACTCCTCGATCTTGACTCCAAGGGGGGAAAACTCGAAAACCAGTCTTTCCCTTCTTTGTAGCAGAAGTAATTATGCCTTTTTCTTCTAAGATGGCTTCAGGAAAAATAAACATTCCATTATTAGAATCACTTGATACCTGTACGAATAAATAATCTAGTTCATTAGGTGTTAAAGGGATTGGCTTGTTGCCCTTCCCATTATCTAAAGCCGGCCGCTGCCAAACAGACAGAAAGGCCCCTGGTCGATCAGGGGTTACATTGCCTTTTCGATAAACAATTTCCCTGTCATTTAAAGAAAAAATTAATGCTTCATACTTACCATTTTCAGGAACGGGATCTAACTCAACAGCTTTCGTTATCTTATAACCCTCGGGAGAGAAGTATTTTTTTAGTAGAGATTCCATCTCTTCGCGATAGTCTTTAACGTTCAAAATATTACCAACTATAATCAGTGTTCATGCATTTGATTTTATGTATGTTACAAACACCACATCCCATTAATACTCTATAAAAAATTAACTAAATAATCTCTGGAGTCATTCAGTTCAGTACTCCCAACTCTGATAAATAGGGTTATCATTTTTCATATCCTCGTATAACCAAACCATACGATCGAGATACCAGCTCTTACCAACATAGGCAAGCGCGACTCCCAATACCGCTCCCCAAACAGAGTAATAAACAATAGCCCAAATGGCTAATAGCAGACCAATTGACGAAATCGTATTAAGAATGCTATGCAAGGGGGTGATATGTTTCTCTGGTATCGCAATCTTATCTCTATTCAAAAAAACTCTTTCACCCATGACTGCTTTCGACGCCCAATTTTTAGTGGACTTAGGTTTGTTAAATAAAACAGGGTTAAAGAACATCCATAAAATAGATAATAAACCAGGAATTAAACACCACCAATCAATCCAAGCCCGACTCCAAAAGCTAACAATGATCACCGGTAATACCGAATAGCGAGTCCACACACTGATGGGATTTGAATGCTTCATCCAGTTTTCATCGGTAAGATTAAATAAATTCGCTACTTTTCTTTCTAAGGTCATCAGTAGTCCATCACTTCAATTTTTAAAACGTTTAACTTAAGTTATTCAATACCTTATTCGGCAGACAACCCCACCTAAGTATTCTCACCGTAACAATAGACGCTATTAGATTAATCTCTGCTCGGCGCTGCAGTACTACCCGCAAGAATGCCACCATCTACATTAAGCTCGATACCCGTCACATATTTCGACTCATCAGACGCAAGATACACAACGGCATACGCTACATCCAATGATGTACCCATATTGCCCAAGGGAATATCGGCCGCAACATTCTTAATCGCTGCTTCACGTTGCTCGCCTTCGCCTAACATCGCATCCCACATTGGCGTTAAAATAGCACCGGGGTGAATAGAGTTACAACGAATAGGATAACGTTTTTCTGCACAATAAAGAGCGACTGATTTACTATGATTTCGCACTGCCGCTTTACTGGATGCATACGCCACGGCTGACGGAATACCCACTATTCCAGAACGTGAAGAGATATTAACGATACTTGCCGCAGTAGAAGCCTTCATCAACTTAATAGCGTACTTACAGCCCAATGCAACACCATCTAAATTAGTTTTGTGCACCGTGTGCCAACTACTAAGATCTAAATGCTCTGGGTCATGAGGCCCTGCGGATTCAAAGAACCCCGTAATACCTGCGTTATTAACTAACACATCTAGCTTTTTATATTTCTCTTCAATTAACTTAGTAATCGAAGCCCACTCCTCTTCGCTAGAGACATCAAGATGAAGGTACTCAGCTTGATCGCCTATCGATAAAGCCACCTCCTTACCTAGTTCATCATTAATGTCAGTGACAATAACTTTCGCACCCTCCGCTGCCAATAATTCAGCAGTGGCTTGCCCTATACTTCTAGCGGCGCCTGTGATTAAGGCTATTTTTCCCTGCATTCTCGGCATAATCATTCCTAACATGCGCATATTTATTATTTAAATTGATCTTTATGAAATTATCTTTTTAGTGAAACGCCAAACAGAGGAAATTTAGTATTCGTCCATTTATAATTTAGCTGGCTCTCCCTCTTGGTATTGAACAATACCCTCAGGCATAATCTCCCAACGTGCTTTAGACCCCACATAAATATGCTTACCTATTTCGATATCTGGGTTACCATTCACACAGCCCAAAGTCACACCATGAACATCGCCATTAAATACCCCGGTAAGAGTCGAGCCGCATTTCTTGCAAAACTGAAGCCCAAAACCATACTTGCCAACATAAGAAGTAAGTTGGTCTTGGCCACTAAGCCAACAAAACTCTTCCGCATTCACAAGTGCATAAGCCGAAGCTTGCGAGTTGAAAGCTTTACGGCAACGAGAGCAATGGCATGACCTAGCATCTTTAAGCTTGCCATCTACTTTATATTTAATATCGCCACAAAAGCATTCACCGGTAATTGTCATTTTTTTCTCCTGCATAGATGTTTAATCTATCTCAATCTTAGCTACTCGTGCACCTGACTTAGTACCTGAAAATAGTTCATGGTAATCATCGCGGTGTAATCGACCGATCGAAGCATTTTTGTCGTAGTTATCTGCTGGCGTTGGTTCTACGCGGCTTCTAAGCTTTAAGCTTCCGCCCGAGCTATTATGCAGTGCGTATTTTTTATCGTTCTCAATAATCTGCGAAATTGCCTTATTGTTGATATTCAAAACCACATAGCCTTTATCGCTATCAATATCGGAAATGAACAGAGTCACTTTTAACTCTTTACTGGCTAAGACTTGAATAACTTGATTCAGTTCACCGATTTCTTTATTGGCATCTGCCAAGCTTCTATTTGATTTTTCTAGCTTGCCTTTCATTGAGATATCAAGTGCCATTACCTTATCTGCAATAGTCGATAAGTCAGAAGCTTTTGCAAATTTTCCACTATTCAACCCTTGTATCACTTCACCTTTCATCACGTTATTACTGGCAAAAGAAACCTGATCCGTCACTACATAACGACCTTCTTTAATGTCTTCTCTTATGTATTGCTCTTTCTTTAAACTTTCAATAATACTGGGGGTGATGAATTGATTGATGATGCTGGTTGAGAAAAACAGAGGCAAACTGACGACGAACATACCGAAGAGTATTTGAAAGGACTTTTCCTTGAGCTTACTGATCCACATTATGCGACTTCCTTGACGGCTAACGATCTAAATCTAAACGATTCAATATACCGCTACGTTAACACATAATGTGAATCTTCTGTCTTGCTAACAATAAACGAATTTAATCATATTTTTCCACAATCTAACTTATTCTGACCCGGTACAACCCCCGTCATCACCGTCGTTTGATAACCTGAACCGTTATAAGCCTGCTCAAAAATAGCCTGTTGATAACTGCACAAACCATCATCACGCTTCATGGTAATAACCCCCTGAATACGGCGACCTGTTTGAACTCCTGTTAGTTTATTACGTAAAATACTCCAGTCACGGCTGGTTATGTATACGTATTCAAGCTGCTCTTTCCAGCTGTAGCTATTCGCCCAGTCTTGCGCCGCGGTTAATACGCTCTGGTCTAAATTACTGTCGTCCATTCCTTTAGCTGGCAATACATTATTCGCAGTACGGGCAAGGTCTTCTCTCGCATAACGGGCATCAACCGCAGCTTTCGCTTTCACCGCATACGCTTGCAAAGTGCTGTCGACCTTGTCTTGAGCCGCTTTATCTTGGCTGATTTGACGCATCGCCGTTTTATCTTGGCCCAAAACGTTATAGCTGCTGTGCTCTTGCCAAAGCTGCTTACCCAGCGGCCCATTCGCCACCCAGATTACACCTTTACCTTGTTCAATCAAAAAGCGCCCCATGTGTCCCATTTCATAAACGGGTTTTCCAATGGCCTCACTTAGTTCAGCTTCATATTCATACGTGCTCGACGTACAGCTGCGGCAATTCATGCCTTCTAGCGTAATGCGTTTGCTATCCTCTAATGTCACATCAATTTGATCATATTTGTTACTACCCACCGTTTGACGTACCGCTGCGTAATATGTACCGCTGCCACCTGACACCTCAAATTTTGCAATGCCTTCACCTGTCATTAAGCGCTTTGACTCTGCCAGTGCAAACGCTTTACCTGCTTCCAGACTGATCGTCGGCGTGCCCTGCTTGCTATAGACGTTGGCATAAGCAATCGTACTCCATACCTTCTTCCCCAGCTCACCATCCGCCATAATCGAAACAAAGGTATTAGCATCGTAAGCAATAATATAAATACCCATAGAGTTAAAAAATACAGGACGACCTAATTCTTTTGTCGGTTCGTCTAACATTTTAAAACCGGCACCTGGACAACGAGGACAAGCCTTTGTCGCCATCATTTTTTGGCCATTCATCTCGCCATACTCAACTTGCAGTTTCTGCGTTTGGCCTGCAGCACTTCGCTCGGGAGTCGCTAATAGATAAATACCATTCACCGCATTAGGCGTAAGCTCCAAAGCTTGAACTGGTAAGAATGTAATTAAAGAAAAGGCTAATATTGAACAGGTTTTAATTGAATGTTTGAGGACTGCTTTCAGCATGTCGTCCACCTTCCTTAAGTCTGGTTGGGAAAAATGAAATTTTCTATTCCCTAAGAATAGCTATACCCTCACGACATGCTCGATTTATAATAGAAAACGCTAACTACGCTGGTTGATATATACAAAAACGTTTCAGCTGAAACTTCATTCTTCTAAGGCTATATACTCGATTCCCTTCTAACCTCCACTAAGCTCACTTCCGCATTCTCAATGGCGGCATCAAACGATTCAATGCCACTGGTCTTGATCAAGTCATATTCACTGGAAAAAATAGGCACAACCCAGCTAAGAGTTACATGTTGCATGCCAATATAAAATTGATTCAATTCATTAGGTTCACCACGAGGGTCGTCAAACAGCAGTGCACTAGGCCAACCTTCTGGGGCGCTATCAGATCCCTCTTTCAAGTCTTCCGTTTTAACACTGCGGCCTAAGGTATTAACAATATAATTGGATAGTTCAAATAGGTAATTGCTAACCGATTCCCATTGATCATCAACCACATCAAACGGCAATACCATTAGCAATTCATTATTACAGCTTTTATCGTCGCCGAACTTACATGACGACAATCCAATAGTGACGACCCTAGTGACTTGGTCCATATCCTCACCAGGAAATACATACAACTCTACGGGCATGTCAGGCATAAGGTTACGAGCCTCAGGCATGCCCCAACACTTAATATACTCGGCTAGAATAATTGATCTTTTTATATCGAAGCTGAACTGCTCGTCTGAATTTAAATTAGCACTCATACTCTACCCCCTTAATTTCTTCATTAATCATAACAACCCTACCACCCACTTCTGCAATGCATCTTCATTGTACCTAGGATGCCAAGCCGCAATAACATCAAAGCTATCCGGCGACTGATCCAACTCAATCTCAACCAAGTCCATTTCTTTAATCGCTCTAGACGGTAAAAATGCAATCGAATCGGTGGTATTAAGATACATAGGTACAATCGAAAAACACGGCGCCGATACCACCACATTACGAACTAAGCCAAACGTCTTAAACCAATCATCGATCGAACCTTTAAAATTTGGTCGAGAAGGTGATGCGATAATACTGGGGTAACTCGCTACATCGGCAAGGGTTGGATTAC
>Ga0105348_1002140_pt1 | contig 12151 bp, 15 predicted proteins | sample EN8Hudsemesocosm_2_FD_83504 | JGI IMG/M metagenome (GOLD analysis project Ga0105348, IMG submission 83504) | Methane-oxidizing microbial communities from mesocosms in the Hudson Canyon - EN8C Hudson Canyon | ecosystem: Environmental > Aquatic > Marine > Cold seeps | place: Hudson Canyon... | reverse complement strand
ACTCACTAAACCAAACATTTTTTCAGGCCAGCTTACATTGTGCGCTAATAGCACTTTGTCATTAAATTCAATGATCGCTGCCACCACCGGTACAGGGTTATTCCAATGTACGAAATCACAGGTGGTATCCGAACAGGCAAGGTAGGTTTTGCCTTGTCTTTCTGTGGTGGCCAATTCATTGGCGCAAAGTGGGCGATACTTCATATCAATCTCCTACTAATTCTTTTCGAGTAAATTTCAATATTAGGACGCTTTGGTTATGGTATCGATGGATTTAACCCATCTATTGGCAAAATCATTGAGTGGGTAAAAAAGTTCGATTAACTCATAACCATCTTGACTCAGTTGATAGCCTGAGTCTGGAGACTTATAAACGAGTTGCGCTGCGCATAGGTCTTTTATGCGCGTATTGATAATGGTGGGTGATAAATCGCCACAACGGCTTTGTAATTCTCTAAACGTACAAGGGCTTGTCTTTAATTCCCATAAAATTCTAAGAACCCATTTTTTTCCTAATATATCAATTAGTTGCATGATAGGTCTTTGGTGTTTAGTGCTCGTCATTGCGATTTCCGAAGTTTAAATTCAAAATTAAAGCTTGCGCTACATATATTGTAGCGGTATTGTGGGTTCGCTGCTACATAATTTGTAGCGTAGTCTAACCGAAATGACTAGCAGATAAAAGTTAGTTCTTGTTGGAGAATTTATGAATACACGATTAACCCCCCTTAAAGCGCCATTTTCAGCTGAGATTGAGGCTGATTTCAATACCATCATGCCGCCAGGAATGCCGCCTTTGTCGATTTTTACGACCGTTGCGCATAACCCGCGAGTATTACACCGGATGGTGATAGGTGGTTTGTTAGATAAGGGCAGCATTTCTTTAGCAGATCGAGAATTAGTGATATTGAGAACCTGCGGCTTATGTAAGGCTGAGTATGAATGGGGCGTTCATGTGGCCGGCTTCGCTGAAAAAGCGGGGTTTAATACACATCAGATTAGTGATACAGCACGTGAGCGTTCGGATTTGTCCTTATGGCGTTCTGAACAACAATTACTGATTCAATTGGCGGATCAGCTGCATGAAAGCAATCAAGTGGATGATGACTTGTGGGCGCTCCTGTCAGCAGTATATCAACCCGAGCAACTGGTTGAGCTAATAATGCTGGCTGGTTTATATCATGCGGTCAGTTTTATGGTGAATGCTTGCCGAATAGAGCGGGAAGCGTTTGCGCCAGCTTTTCCAAAATGTGAAAGCCAAGAGTGAAAGGAGTGAGTTGATATTATGAAGAATATAACATTTGAATCCCTACCGGGACTTCCTGCCTTGTACTTAAAAGCGGGAACAAAGCGTAATGCTAAACAGTTGACGTCTTTACCTGAGTTATCCTTGAGGGTTTCGGGGCTTAAGATTAATCGTAAGCAACTGTCGAGCTATTTGAATGCATTTGAATATGAAAGTACGAAGCTATTGCCGGCGCCTTTTTTGTACTTGGCAGCGCAAGCTATTCAGCTTTATATGCTGACTTTACCCGAGTTTCCACTAAGCCCCGCAGGTTTGGTGCACCTAGGCATAAGATTCGAGCAGACGAAAGAATTATCGCCTGAATGGCAAGGTGATGTGGTGATGTCGATTATCAATCAACGCCGTTCAAAGAAAGGTTTAGTGCTCGATATCGAGTCGCGATTTGAGAATAATACCGGTACTGGGTGTTTAACAATCACCAGTACTTATTTGGCGCGAGCTGTAAAAGTACGTAATGATGATTCGCTTCCTAAACTAGTCGATTTTGACGAAGAGTTATTGAAGGGTGGGCATGCATTCGATTCTGGTTTTTCAGTGGGCCGGCATGCGGGTAAACGCTATGCCCGGCTCTCGGGAGATTATAATCCCATTCATCTATCCGCTTGGAGTGCCAAACTGTTCGGCTTCAAACGGCCCATTATTCATGGTTTATATATGGTGTCAAAAGCTTATTCCGAACTTTATAAACAACACAAAGCTCTGCCTTTAGAAGGGGCTTTTCAGTTTAAATCCCCGCTTTATCTGCCTGGAAAAGCTTATTTAAGACTAAAAGAAAGTAATGACCATTGGGCGGTATGCGTGAATTCATCCGAAAGCGATCATCTTCATGGGCATGTGATTTATAATTGACCCGTTTTTCTAAGAGGTATAAACCACCGTAATTCTAAAAGTTTCCTTTATAGAGGGGGGGAATGTCTTCATTTGAGTGTGGGTTCAACTTATCGACGCAATTTTGTTAAGTGAATTTGTCCAGTTTATTGGTGTGCTCAGTGATGGCGGTGGTAGCGGCCGCTTGCAGTTTCTTTTTAGCTTTTTTGGCTGTATTTGACAGGAGTATTGTAAGCTGAGATAAGTAGGTGTCTTGTGCGATACTTGGTATGCATCGTGAAAATTAAAGTGGCTTGTGGCTAAATTAAGTTACAAATATAAGGGTCAATATCGGTTAATAATGTCGTTAATTACACCTGACTTGTGAGCGTCTTTCAGAGCTCTATTAAACTTCTCTATAAAGCCTTTTCGCTTTAATTTCTTGGCAAAAGCTAAGTAATTTGGGTCGCTGGTGATTCGTTTCGGCAGTATGCTGAAGTCACCTATAGATAAAGAGCTATCCTTTTCTATTCCATGAATTAGCGCGGCTTCGCCTGGGTTAATAATAGCGGCATCTATACGCCCGATTTTGAGTTTTTTCAAACGCTGTACACTATTATTATCTTCTTCAGGCGTAAAAAACTGTTTAGCTTCTATATAATCTCTACCATAGGCACACGCTCTGCAGACACCAATTATTTTCCCTTCTAAGTCTTCAAATTTTTCAAAATTAAATTCATTCCCTTTTTTCACAACCAAGATAACCTCGTCGTAATAAAGTACTTCAGAGTAGTCAAATATTTTTAACCTTTCTTCGGTGATTGAAATTCCGACTATACCTCCATGCCCAGTTTGCGATCTATGGTAAGCCCGTTTCCAAGGAAATAGATTATGATTAAATTGAATCCCCATATCTTTTCCGATGTGGTTCATAATATCCACTAAGATACCTTTAGCTACACCTTGTTCCTGCCAAATTTTTGGTTGTTTTATCGCATTCCCATTTATTTCAATTCTCTCTGCCACACTATTTAGACTAAACAATAAATAAATTGCTAATAGGGCTATTTTCATAATGCTCACCTTAACTCTTACTGCAGGTGAATGTAGTACCAATCACACCTTCTTACTATGTTTATAGTCTATAAATTACTCGCTGTTTTGTTATTTGGCTTATTTTAGGTAAACAAATGATGATAAAGCTAAGGTATTTGATGTAGGTCAAAAAACGATCAATTGTTGTTGGTTTTAATGCGCTTGTTTGAAATAGACGAGATTGCCGCCAAAGGTAAGTAACTAGTTACTAATGTAATGAATTGAGTAATTGAGATTACACGACACTATCGCGTTAGAAAATCAACACCACATGAAAGTGCTAAAGCGTTAAGACTTACTCGTTTTGAGGCACTTATATATAGAAAGCGACCAGGTAGGGACAGAAATACCACGTTAATTGAATATACTTCAAAATCAGGTGTAAATATCTCAAGGAAGGGTAGTCGTTGCCCTATTTGAAAGGCCGCTAAACCTTCGAATATCGCATCGTTATCGTCAGGTGATGGTACACTGCGTTGTTTTCGATTTGTTGGGTGAATCACGATATGTAATAGGCGTAGCTGCTTTACTTTTGTATTTATATATAGCCTTGCGCATGTATAGTAATTGTATTAGCAATGCTTTGGCCTGAATATCAATTAAGAGTCTGGCGTTTTTAGAGGGTAGTGTTAGTGGCTTGAGTTGAGCCAGAGAAGACGCTGGATGCAGCTATCGTTAGATAATGAGATTAACGTCACTAAGTAGTTTTCCGATGCTCTGCCTGCTATCGAATACTAATAAAACGTTGATTTTTTTCTGTACTTCATCTACGCGATAGATAACTAGGTTATGCTTATCGATAACCAACTGACGATAATTGGCTATGCCTAAATCTAAAAGACGGTCACATATAGGTCCAATGAAAGGATCACTGAGAAGCTTTTCTTCAATTTCACATCGAATTCTAGCTTTTGTTTTGTTTGCTAGGTTTTGTGAATATTTTCTCGTAAGAAAACTACAAAGTCTTTTCAGAGTGATTTTAAAAACGGGACTAAAAACTAATTTATAGGGCATGATTACCTAGTCAATATTGAAAGCGTCATTGATGTCTAATGCTTCTCTAGAAGTACATTTTTCCGCTAGATTCACAAGCTTGAGTAAAGCTATCGACTCCTGCTGATACTGATAATCATCAAAGCTTTGAACCACATATTTTGCTTTTCCGTTTTGGGTGACCAATAAAGGTTCGTCAACGTTAAGCTTATTTGCATTTTCCTTTACGTAAGTAACTGTTTCGGTCTGCATAATTAAGGCCTATATTCGTACTGAATAAAGCCTGATTATGACACAGTCATTTATTGTGTGCACTCACATTCAAATTGATGCAGCTTTTTTCATCAACAAGTTATTACTGTTTCAAGTTTTGAAAGACTTGCTTCGAGCCAAATTTGCCGCTGATAGCCTGTCTCAGCTTACCATATATAGTTTGCTAGATAGGGGCTGAGGGCTTCCACTGAACTATCAATGATCACATGGCTCAAGCTCGCACGAATAAGACTCTTAATGCCTTGCCAAAGTTGAGTAAGATTTGAAGATTTCTCGTGGCACAACTTTCTGGTTTTGGTATTCAGCGTTTTCATACTACCAGGGGGAAGCTATCTCTTTATAGTAGTTAAGTTATACTGCAACTTAGAATCATTTGATTTTAGTCGGAATGACAATCAGGTGTCACCGATCCCTTTAATTGTTCCTCGTACCGCTCACTTTGGGTTTTCTAAAATGAGTCCCTATAGTTATTTGGTCGACACTTTGATAGAAAACTTACTGAATTTAAAGAAGATGGTACGACTGAAAAGTTAATGGAAACACCTGAGACTTTGGAAGCGGCATCAATAACAAAAATTAAAAAAACACAAGTGACAGAATCTATGATTATGGTTGACCAAGTAAAACTTCAAAATGGAACATGCTCTAGGGTACTTCAAGGTGAAACTATTAGTGGACCTGAGATCAAGCTAACTATCTTGAGCTTGCTGAAATGATCCCTGTACCTCGTGACTGCTTTAAGTTGATTCTTACACTGACTCTTGTATTCATAGCATCAGGCTGCGCACGATCTGATAAGTCATTGAGCGCGGAGATACTTGGTGCCAATGGGCTCTTTTTTGACGCTCATGACCAGCTCTATGTAGCCAGTGTTATTGGTGCTGGCATATGGGTAATTGATCGCGAAAGCGGCGAGACGAAGAAAATTCTCAGCAAACGGGAGGGGGTGCTTTCTCCTGATGATGTGACGATCGGTCCAAGCGGGGTAGTCTATTTTACAAACCTTCTACACGGTACCGTCGGCTCACTCTCGCCAGAGGGGAGGGTGAGCGAGATAGCAAACCTAGGGGTCGGAGTCAACTCGCTGACGCTAGCGGATGATGGCCAACTCTGGGTTGGACGTGATTTTTTTGGCGATGGACTTTATCAACTCGACCCTTCTGGTAAGGAACAACCTAGAACCGTTATCACCGAGCCTGGTTGGATCAATGCAATGGACTTTGGCCCGGACGGGATGCTCTACGGCCCGGTCTACAGCAAGTCTATTGTGGTACGAATAAATCCCTTGAATGGAGTTATGACGACTGTGGCTGACGATTTTGCGGCAAGGCTCCACGCAGTGAAATTCGACCACGCTGGTCGCTTGTATGTGCTTGAGAGTCGTCCGGGCCGAGTACTTCGAATTGATCTTGAAAGTGGTGAGCGAACTGTGCTGGGGAGTTACGCTTCGGGCCTCGACAACCTTGCGTTTGACTCGAGCGATCGACTCTTCGTTTCCAGTCATTTAGATGGCTCTATTCATGAAGTAATGAAAGACTCGTCATTACGTGTGGTTAGAGGGCCGACCGATAAAGCAGTTAGTTCTACGCTTGCAGTTTTTATCGGTATACCGGTTTTTTTGGTGCTCGTCCTCGTAGCAATGGTGCTCTTTTTGAGGCGAATGTACTTGCGTCATCGAATAGTAAACTGAGGTGGCTGATTACGTACATTTTAGGGTAGGTGGCCGTTAAAAATACTGTTGTGTATAAATTAGGGTAGCATGAGTAAACGATTAAAACTCCAAAAGTTACCTTTATATATTGTGGTGTTAGTGGCTTGAGTAGAGCCAAAATAGCGTCTCAAGTTGTCATTTTGTTAGGTGATTTAGTCCAGTTTATTATTTCAATATGCTTGGGGCGACAAGTGAAACTTGTTAGACCGGATGAACTAGTAAAGTTTGTAAAGCTGATCCTATAGGGCCATCTGTATCAAATAAAGTGGCGTCAGACATGCCTAAGCCACTAGATTCCCAGAACGATTTTGCTTTTGATGCAAGCCAATTTGATGTGGGTGCACGAAACATAATGATCGTTAAGTCAGGATTCAAGAAATTGGCTTCGGAAACCTCTTGGTTTCTTGAAATTCCGTTACCACAATCAGCCAAAGGGCATAGGCGCTGGAAAGGGCTAGGCAGTTCACTTTCTAACAAGGGAAGCGTCTTCATCCAAATTGTCGTCGGGCCTGGGTGACTATTTTCTTCGGGAGGATATCTTATTTCAATGCCTGCTGAGAAAAACGGTAGGTTATGCTTTGCATCTTTAATAGGGAAGTCGCCGGGTATTGATTCATCAAAATCAGGTTTAGAAATAGTAGCAGTTGGCAATTCACCTACTTTCAGTGTTTTAGCATGTAAGCTAGATGCAATGGCAATGGTTTTTCCACTACGATCAATCACGGTTGCTGTCGCGGTGCTAACCATTCGGCCCTGTTTTCGAAATTCAGAATGAATTTGAAATCCCCTCATCGGGATTGGTTTAAGCACTTCAACAGTCAAGCGGAATAACTGCTTGTCTGGCACCAGTTGTTCCAACTCGCGCGCGATAACTCCAGTAACTGGGCCAGCATGACAAGCATTTTCATCCCATGGGCCTCGTGCCGGGTCGTTTCCAATATACCACTGTTCATTTTCAAGGTGGAAAAAAGCTTTTGCTTGGAATGGTGTGTTCATTTTTTTTGTGCAACTATTTTTTGGAGAGGCGTCAATCTAACAAGATTACTGTTTGTTGGATAGGGCAGGACTGCAAGATATCCTACTCAATGACTTAAGGCATCTATTGGCATTGAAATCTGTACAAAATGGGGATGCGATCACCGGAGGTGAATCAAAATTGGTGGGGCTTGCTTTGAGCCAAAGTTGCCACTGACGTTTTTTCGAAATTTATCAAATATAACTATCTAGAAAGTTCAATTCTGTATTTCAGACGCTCGGTAGACTGGAAGTCTCATATCCGACAATATAAATTAGAGGCTCTGTCGTCTAACAGAGCTTCGAATACCTAACAGAGCTTCGAAATAAAAGCTGAAATTTCACATTAATTCGTTTGCTTCACTGCTTTCCAAGCTGCAGTGGCAAGATGTTCTCCATATTCTGTAATGGACGTTTTTGACTTTCCGGATAGCCAGCTACGAGCATAGCTCATACTTGGTCCTATGATTAGAGGGGGGTAGAGCTCAGGAGGTAAGCAGGTTATTTCACCTGATTGTATATGCGGGTGAAACCAGTTACTGATTGATTTTCGAAACGCTTTGTTAATCTCCTCAAGTTGCTTGGTTGATTCACCTTTGACTATCTGAGAGTTAGTGTGGAGTATAAAACGGGTCCAATCTGGGTGCTCAGCAATCCAGTTGACTAAGCATAATACCACTGACTTTACGCCATCCTCAGCGGAGGATGTTTTTTGCAACACGCCAATTAATCGCTCGTTGTGGTCATTCATGCCAAGAATAAATAGCTCACCGGCTATTTCTTCTTTATTCCGAAAGTGGTGGTACATACTGCCGACACTAGCGCCTGAATGTTTCCTGATCATGTCTATTGTGGTGTTCGCATAGCCGTGTTCAGTGAAGCACGTTAGTGCCGCCTTTAAAATTTCTTGGCGTCTGGATGAGTGTTTTTTATTGTTGTAAATCATAATACTGAATGACCTGACTAATTTGGGATGCTGTCACTAACCTTAGGTGTGTACGAACAAGTGAATAATGATAATGGAATAATTGCTCATTGACTAGAATATTGTTCTAGAATAATATTCTAGTTAGCCCAGATGCATGGTTTTATTAAGACCATTGCGATATATGGGGTAGGGTGACCCAAATCTTAGTTGGCCTAAGTGAAATAACTTCAGGAGTATTTATGGTTCAAAATATCGTACTGAAAGTGATTAAATATCGATGGTTGGTACTTTTTCTATCTCTGTGTGCCGTGGGTGTTGCCGCACTGGGGCTACAACACCTTGAGGTCGTTACTGACTATGAGGTGTTTTTCGATGGCGACAATGAACGGCTAATAGCCAATCGCAACAATGAAAACGCCTTTGGTCGGCGAGACTCTGTTCAGTTTATTTTAAGCGTAAAATCGGGCTCCGTTTTTCAGCCTGAAATACTGTCTGTCGTTGAGGAACTGACTGAAGCTGGTTGGCAAATTCCCTTTTCAAAGCGTGTAGATTCTCTCACTAACTTTCCCTATACCCGAGCTGAAGGTGATGATTTTTTTGTAGATGATTTATTTTCAGACCCAGAAAATATGTTGGCTAGTGAAATTGAGGCGCGTCGTAAGTTCGCATTGAATGAACCGTCATTGGTGAGCACGGTCAATCAAAAACAAAATTTTACCGGCGTTTTGGTGACGATTAACTTGCCAGAAAATAACTCGGCCGCGACCCAGGAAATTTCCCAATATGTGCTTAATCTGACAGATGAATTTAAGGCTAACTACCCTGATATTAATATTGATGTCACAGGTTCAATCTTACTCAATAATGCTTTCTTTGAAGCTTCAACCAGCGGAACGGCCAAATTATTATTAGTCATGTTCACTTTGATGCTGGTAGCGGTAGGGTTTTTACTGCGTTCAGTGGTGGCCACCATTGCAATATTAATACTGACCATTCTATCTATCCTTAGTGGAGTCGGTCTGGCGACTTGGGTAGGTATTCCTTTAACCGGCCCATCCTCTTCAGCTTCGATTATTATTTCAGCTTTGTCCGTCGCCAACACCGTGCATATCATGGCTATATTATTGAAGAGAATGATCGAGGGTGAAACTAAGTTAGACGCGATAGCCATGACCGTGAAAGTGAACTTTCAACCCGTTGCTTTAACGTCGTTAACGACTGTTATTGGTTTTTTGTGTTTAAATTCGAGTGATGTGCCTCCCTATCGGTTTTTAGGCACTACGGCTGCTTTAGGGGTCGCCTCGTCCTTGTTTTTGACGTTCACATTTTTACCCGCTCTTCTGTCAATTATGCCTATCAGGGTAAATAAAAAATCAACTAAAGCTGTTCCCAAAGCAGATTGTTGGGCCTCATTTGCCGACTTTGTGGTAGCGCGACGTAATGTATTATTTTTATTTTGTCTTGTGGCGGCCTTGCTGGTAAGTCCACTTGCCTTAAATAACAAAGTGGATGACCGCTTGTTAAGGTATTTTGACGAAGACGTACCCATTCGGGCAATATCAGAAGTCGCCATGGAAAATATAGCGCCATTTTACGCACTGAGTTATGGCCTTACATCGAAAGGCGATGGCGGGATTGCTGAGCCTGAGTATCTCAGATACCTGGAAGCGTTTTCTGAGTGGATCAGGGCGCAACCTGAAGTCATGTATCTTTCAACGTTGTCCGATACTATGAAGCGAATCAATCGTTCTATGCATAGTGAAGATGAGGCGTGGTATAAAATACCGGATGAGCGTGATTTGGCCTCGCAATACCTGTTGCTGTATGAGTTATCTTTACCCTACGGTCAGGACCTGACGAACCAAGTCGATATTAACAAGTCATCCACTAAAGTCTTAGTTGGTTTTCGTGATATTTCCAGTAATGAAATGAAAGCGTTTGGTATCAGGTCAGAGGCATGGATGGCTGATAATTTACCCGACTATATGCAAGTGCCTGCAACGGGCCCACCGTTATTATTTGCTTATATATGGGAGAGCGCCACTAAAAGTAACCTTATCGGTATGGTGATGGCTGTATTGCTTATATCGGTTGTAATCGCTATTGCAATGAAGAGTGTTAAGTTAGGTTTTGTTAGCCTGATTCCCAATTTAATACCGGCGGCCATGGCATTTGGTGTTTGGAGCCTGATCAATGGTCAGTTGGATATTGGCTCGTCTATCGTGGCGGTCATCTCGTTCGGGATAATTGTCGACGATACCATTCATTTTTTAAGTAAATACCAGTATGCAAAGAAAACCGGCTCCAGTGCTGAAGATGCCGTGCGTTTTGCACTTACAACGGTGGGAAAAGCCCTGCTAGTGACGACGGTAGCGTTGGTGATAGGTTTCTCGGTATTGACAACGTCAAGCTTTACATTGAATAGTTCTATGGGATTATTGACCAGTATAGCGATTGCTTTCGCTTTGATTTTAGACTTTCTACTATTACCTCCGTTGCTGATTTTCATGGATCGTGGGCGTGCCCAAGTTTCTAAACCGGGGCTTAATGAAGCGGCATCTACTGATCAAGAGCCTATTGAGGTAACTGCTCACTAAGGTAACTGCCCGCTAAGATAATGAAACGATGAGTGACGATATTATTCTAGCGATCACCGCCTTTGACCCTGATTTAACCTTGATTTCTTTACTTAAACATAGAGGAATTGAGGTCAGGCCTAGGCGAAGTATTCAACATTACAAGCAGCGAGCGATGAAACCTTTGATCCTGAATACAATAATCGTTTTGATAAAAGCTGAGTCCATGGCGTGAATGATTTCAATCCACAAGCCAAAGTTGCTACTCAGCGACTTAAACCGTTAAAGCTGTCAGAGTGTTAGCTATCAAGACGTTTTGAATGTGTATTCTTAAGCTAGATTATATTAAAAATATGTGGGATGAGTTTTCAATGGAAAGTATTAAAGGTACATGCCGCTGTGGTCAGTTAAGCTATGAATTAAATAGCCCTCCTGTTTATGCTGCTTATTGCCACTGCACAGAATGTCGTCAACGTAATAGTTCTCCGTGTACTAGTTTCATCATGGGTTTGCAAGATAGTTTGAATGTGTCTGGTAAAAGCGACGAATACAGTGAAGCTAGTGGATCAGGCTCAACACTCGATCACTATCGTTGCATAAATTGCGGAACAGTAGTCTATATGCGTATAAACCGACTCAATAATATTGTTGCCATTCCATCAGCCACGTTATTGGATGAGAAATACTTTCAGCCTGTAGAGCATCTTTGGATACAAAGTAAGGTACCTTGGCTTGAAATCAAAGATGGTTTACCTCAACGTGCAGGTCCTCCTAAGTTTCCTGCCGGGTTCTTAGCTTAAGGAGGAGTGGTTAACGTATCACTCCTTAGTCAGCGCTTTATACGAAAACGAAATCAAGATAATCTGACCGATTTTATCTCAAACTTCAGCGGCGAGTTTTGGCATGTAGGTCCACCATTTCGCCATGAGTATTACTGGTTTTGATAGGCTTGCTTTGAACAAAAGTTGCCGCTGAAGTCTGTCGAGGTTAACCAGATATGGTTTGCTATACAGAGTCTTGAGGGGCGCCACTGAACTATGAAGATTAAATGGCTTAAGTTCGCACTAAGCAGACGCACGTTTTAATCCAATATATTTGATTGTGGCAAAAAGAGGTCCGTCGTATTCGTGCAAAACTCAATCATTTATTACGGTAGTTATCAGAGGCAAGTTTAGGGTGAAAGCTGACATATAGAATTGATCAAAACTAAGAGTGATTGCCTGCTTTTCAAATGCTTCAGGGGCTTATTAGAAATAATTGCAGGTAAAGTACAATGTGCTAAGCTTGCATGACAGACCTAATCATAGAGTTGTCTACGAGGCTCTGGTATGACTATGTGGGTGTACGCGCTATGAGTACCCAAAAAGTAGGCCTTGAAAGCAGGTATTACTTGGCTTTGTTGCAATGTGTCATCTTGGTTGCTGCATCACTGGCGGGCTTACTTTATT
>Ga0105348_1002130_pt1 | contig 12194 bp, 14 predicted proteins | sample EN8Hudsemesocosm_2_FD_83504 | JGI IMG/M metagenome (GOLD analysis project Ga0105348, IMG submission 83504) | Methane-oxidizing microbial communities from mesocosms in the Hudson Canyon - EN8C Hudson Canyon | ecosystem: Environmental > Aquatic > Marine > Cold seeps | place: Hudson Canyon... | reverse complement strand
TACGCTACGATACCACCGAGCTTGCCAATCAAAAACGTTTTGATTTTAATAGCCAGCTTCTGGACAACATGTTTTGGACTTTGGTTAGTGGTGTTACTCTTTGGACGGGTTATGAGATATTGATTATCTGGGGAATGGCCAACCAATACACGCCCAACCTGATTTGGAGTGGCAATGAAGTTTGGTTTTGCTTTCTCTTCTTTGCTATCTTTATGTGGGAGTCGTTGCATTTTTATCTTGTCCACCGGCTTTTGCATTGGCCACCACTGTACAAGTTTGTGCATTCTCTTCATCATCGCAATATTAGCCCAATTTCGTGGTCAGGTATTTCGATGCATCCTGTAGAGCATGTGCTTTATTTCAGCTCGATACTCATTCATTTTGTTGTACCGACACACCCAATTCACGTTTTGTTTCATATGCTTGCGATGACCATTGGGGCGATGATTGGTCACACAGGTTTTGATGGATTTTTTATCAAAAATAAAAACAGGATGGCGCTGGGGCACTTTGATCATCAATTACACCATCGTTATTTTGAGTGCAATTATGGCTCGATAGAGCTGCCCTGTGATGCTTGGTTTGGCTCTTTTCATGATGGCACGCAAGAGGCGACAGAGCGTATGCGTGCTAAGCAAAGAGAAAAAATTGCCAAAAAAAAAATCTAACTAATATTATTTGCAATTGAGAGTGCCGGCTCACTTCTGTTCATTGTGTAGAAGTGAAAGTCGTTTACGCCTCTGATCTTCATTTGTAAGCACATCTCACTGACCACGTCCAAACCAAATGCTCTTAGGCTGTCGATATCATCTCGATACATTTCGAGGCGATTAAGGATCCATGTGGGGATGTCAGCATCACAAATCTTAGAAAAACGCGCTAATTGGTCATAGTTGGTGATGGGCATAATGCCAGGCACGATAGGAATATCAGCACCGAGTTGTTGTACTTCATCAACAAAGTGAAAATAGGCGTCAATATTATAAAAGTATTGAGTGATGGCACCATCAGCGCCGGCTTTAACTTTGTTAACAAAGTGTTCTATGTCAGTAGCCACTGTTTTTGATTGCGGGTGTTTTTCTGGGTAGGCAGCCACATCGATACTAAATTGGTCGGCGTAATTTCTTTTGATAAACTCCACCAGTTCATTGGCGTAATGAAATTCGCCAATATCGCGGATGGCGGGCGGAACATCCCCTCTGAGTACAACCACACGTTTAACGCCGAGACGAGTGTATTCGTCGAGCAGTCGTGTCATTTGTTCCTTGTCTGAGCCAACACAAGTTAAGTGAGGCGCAACGGATACTTTAGTCGTGCTTGTAAGTTGACCAATGGTGTCAAAAGTAGCGTCCTGTGCAGAGCCAAGTGCGCCAAAAGTCACCGAGTAAAAATCCGGATTCGTGGCATCGAATTTTCCTAGGGTTGCATTTAGGTTTTGTTTACCCTGTTCAGTTCTTGCAGGAAAAAATTCATAACTAATATTCATGGTGTTTGGTGCTGGTGTTTTGATTAGGCGTTCATTATAATGAGCACACTCAATGAATAAAAATGGTATTATTTCATTAATCTATTAATATTATTCATCAAATATCTCTTATTATGATTGAACGCTCCCATCTTTCTATCTTGCGTGAAATTGAACGCAATGGCTCACTAACCGCTGCTGCTGAAAGCTTACACCTGACACAATCAGCATTGACCCATGCTATCAAAAAACTTGAACAGCGCTCGGGCGCCAAATTGTGGAATAAGGAAGGTCGTGCAATACGTCTGACACAGGCGGGAAGTTATTTGTTGTCTGTGGCGAATCGTTTGCTACCTCAACTCGAATATGCTGATCAAGTGATTGAACGTTTTGCCAGAGGCGAAAAGGGTGCGATCCGCATTGGCATGGAGTGTCATCCTTGCTATCAATGGTTATTAAAAGTGGTGGCACCGTACATTGAGTGCTATCCCGAAGTGGATATCGACGTCAAGCAGCAATTTCAGTTTGGCGGGATGAAGGCATTGCTCAATTATGATATTGATGTTTTGGTCACGCCGGATCCAATTCATCAGCCCGGCGTAACATTCAAACCGGTGTTAGATTATCAGCAGGTATTGGTTGTGAGTAAGAACCATGCTTTGGCTAACAAAATACAAGTTGAGCCAAAAGACCTTGTTGATGAGGTGCTCTACAGCTACCCCGTCGATATCGACCGGCTCGATATTTACAGCCAATTCTTAAACCCCGCACACTGCAAGCCAAAAAAGCACAAAAGTATCGAGGCGACCGACATTATGATTCAGCTTGTAGCAGCTGGACGTGGCGTCGCCGCACTGCCACACTGGCTAGTGAATGAGTACGCTGAGAAAATGGCTATTCAGGCGGTCCGTCTCGGTAAAGCCGGCATTAGTAAAAGTATTTATTTAGGTCTTCGTGACGACGATCAGGGTATTGATTATATTCAGGCGTTTATCAGGCAAGCTGAACACTTAGATTAGTGGTGGGTGTTTAAGAATCCAGAATGGTGTATTTTATATATCACAGTCTTTCAAATAGTGAATTAACTAGTAAGGTATAATCGCCTCTGGTTTTTTGTGAATAGTGAAATATAACAAAGTATGTCAAAGAGTGATTACATTGAGTTAGAGGGTGTGGTTAAAGAGAAACTACCAAACACAACTTTTACCGTTGAGTTGGAAAACGGCCATAGTGTGCTTGCGCACATCTCGGGTAAAATTCGTAAGCACTATATTCGCATCCTACCGGGTGACAAAGTAACAGTTGAAATGACCCCGTATGATTTAACCAAAGGTAGAATTACATTTAGGCATAAATAGGCCTAACCTTTGCCGCTGTGGTGGAATTGGTAGACACGTCGGATTCAAAATCCGATTCCTTTACGGGAGTGACGGTTCAAGTCCGTCCAGCGGTACCACATAATATTAAAAAGGGTGCCCCAGGGTGTCCTTTTTTGTTCTCTATAGCCCTACTACTATCATCACTTTAGCCATTTTGATTGTTCTATCCTGTTCGTTCTTGTGCCAACCATATACCTTATAATTCCGAACCATTTACAGTACGATTTACAGTACGATTTACAGAAAAAAATGAAAACGGACACGAATTCACGGATTTACAGGGTCAAGAAAGTAGTCAAGGTAAATGTAGGAATTTAATAATTCGTATTGTGAAACTTCTAGTTTGATTAATAGGCAGTGACATATTATAATGTTGTCGCTATTCATGCATGTTTAGGAATGTTGTCGCTATTCATGCATGTTTAGGGTTGAATTTAAAACCGAAACGGGATAGGCGGCAGGACTGGTAGATTAAATTTACTTTCCGTGTTAAATCAATAATATATCAAAATAGTGTAGTGCCGCCCAGCGGTACCTTAATTTATTAGGAGAAGTGAAAATGGATAATCTTTTATCTGAAGCATTGACTTTAACCTTATTTGGCATGGGATTTGTATTTGTTTTTTTAACCTTAATGGTTGTATTAACAAGCATAATGTCTTCGCTTGTTCAAAAAATTCAACCCAATCTTGTGAGCGCTGGCGCATCACCAATCCAATCTACAAATGCAGTTGATGAAGACACAATGTCGATCATCAAGAAAGCCATCAAAATGCACACTGGAGCTTAATTTATGTCCTCAACAGTAAACACTAAACCGGTAGAAATTACTGAGCTTGTCCTTAGGGACGCCCATCAGTCGCTTTTTGCAACGCGCATGAGAATTGATGACATGCTGCCAATTGCCGATAAATTAGACAAAATTGGTTATTGGTCTATGGAGTCTTGGGGTGGCGCGACTTTTGATTCGTGCATTCGTTACTTGGGTGAAGATCCTTGGGACAGAATTAGAGAGATTAAAAAAGTTATGCCTAATACGCCTCAGCAAATGTTGCTTAGGGGTCAAAATTTATTAGGCTATCGTCATTACGGTGATGATGTTGTGCGTAAGTTTATTGATCGTTGTGCTGAAAATGGTGTTGGTGTTTTCCGTATTTTCGACGCGATGAATGATATGCGTAACCTGGAAACAGCCATCGACCAAACGCGTAAAGTAGACCAACACGCACAAGGTACGATTTCATACACAGTCAGCCCTGTTCATACTACTGAGTTATGGATTGAAATGGCGAAGAAAATTGAAGACATGGGTGCCGACTCACTTTGTATTAAAGATATGGCCGGTCTTCTACAGCCTTATGTTGCTTTTGATCTTGTTACTAAATTAAAGGCTGCAATTGATATTCCTATCCAATTGCACGCTCACGCAACAACAGGCCTTTCAACGGCTACCATTCTTAAATCAATCGAGGCCGGCATTGATCGCGTCGACACAGCAATTGGCTCAATGAGTATGACTTACGGTCACTCGGCAACCAACTCTGTGGTTTCGATTCTAGATCATGGTCCACGTAAAACAGGGCTAGATCTTGAAAAATTAGAAGAGATTGACGCTTACTTTAGACCGGTGCGCGCCAAGTATGCAAAATTTGAAGGCTCGCTTCGCGGTGTTGATTCTCGCATTCTGCTTTCGCAAGTGCCTGGCGGCATGTTAACCAACATGGAAGGCCAGCTAAAAGAGCAAAATGCCATTGATAAAATGGATGAAGTGTTATTAGAAATTCCACGTGTTCGTGAAGATCTTGGCTTTATTCCGTTAGTCACGCCAACGTCACAAATTGTTGGCACGCAAGCGGTATTAAATATCTTGACTGGCGAGCGCTACAAGACAATTACCAAAGAGTCTGCAGGCGTATTAAAAGGCGAGTACGGTGCGTCTCCAGCACCGGTGAATGCCGAATTACAAGCCAAAGTTCTTGACGGCGCAGAAGCAATTACTTGTCGCCCAGCCGATAATATCAAGCCAGAGTTAGACATTCTTGAGGCTCAATTTGATGAAGTTGTTGCTGATAAAGGTATCCAGTTGGCTGCTGACAAAATTGACGATCTATTAACTTATGCTTTGTTCCCACAAGTGGGTACTCAGTTCTTAGAGAACCGCGATAATCCAGATTTCTTTGAGCCAGTGCCACAAGCGCCAAGCGCTGCACTTGCATCAGCAAAAGACGACGGTGTTTATACGGTTTCATTTAAAGGTAATTCTTATGTGGTTCAGGTTTCTGCTGGCGGTGACATCACCTCGATGCAGCCTGCATCAGTAGCACAAGCGTCTAATGCCCCAGTAGCGGCAGCGCCTGTAGCGACTCCAGCCGGAGATGCTGAAGATGTTAATGCACCACTGTCAGGTAATATTTGGAAAGTATTGGTCAGTCCTAATCAGCAGATTAATGAAGGCGATACTTTGGTTGTCTTAGAGGCCATGAAAATGGAAACTGAAATTAAAGCGGCGCGCTCAGGTACGGTCGTTAATGTCAATGTGAAAGAGGGTGACTCGGTCACTGTTGGTCAATCATTGATATCACTAGCGTAGCACTATGGAGCAGTTAAACTTACTTTGGGCGGGTTCAGGCTTGTATCAAATGACCCCAGGTCAAGGCTTAATGATGTTGGTCGGCATCTTGCTTATTTATTTAGCCATTGTCAAAAAATTCGAACCACTTCTTCTTTTGCCAATCGGTTTTGGTGCGCTTTTGAGTAATATTCCTGGCGCTGGACTGGCCGAAGGTAATGGAATCCTGCATTTGTTCTATGTAGTAGGTATTGAGTCGGGCGCATTCCCTTTGATTATCTTTATGGGTGTGGGTGCATTGACCGATTTTGGCCCTTTGCTTGCCAATCCAAAGACTTTATTGTTAGGCGCTGCTGCGCAATTCGGTATTTTTGCAACACTATTGGGCGCTGTAGGATTAACCACACTTGGTATTTTTGATTTCAGCCTTAAACAAGCGGCTGCGATTGGTATTATTGGTGGTGCTGATGGACCAACCTCGATTTATGTGGCCACAATGCTGGCTCCCGAATTGTTGGGTGCCATCGCGGTTGCTTCGTATTCTTATATGGCATTGGTGCCATTGATTCAGCCGCCAATCATGAGATTCTTTACATCAGAAAAAGAACGTCAAATTGAAATGGTACAACTGCGCGAAGTATCAAAAACAGAGAAAATTGTTTTTCCACTGTTGCTATTGATTGCTGTGGCCTTGTTGTTGCCAGATGCAGCTCCGTTACTGGGTATGTTCGCCTTCGGTAACCTAATGAAAGAGTCGGGTGTTGTTGATCGTCTTAGTGATACCACACAAAACGCTTTGATCAATATTGTTACCATCTTCCTTGGTTTGGCAGTTGGCTCGAAATTGATGGCTGCGCAGTTCCTTAAGCTCGACACATTGGGCATCTTGCTTTTGGGTTTGGTGGCGTTTGCCATTGGCACAATGTGCGGCCTATTAATGGCAAAGTTGATGAATTTGTTTGGCAAGCACAAGGTTAATCCATTGATTGGTTCTGCAGGCGTATCTGCTGTACCGATGGCTGCACGTGTGTCAAACAAAGTGGGTCTTGAATCCAATCCGCATAACTTCCTGTTGATGCATGCGATGGGTCCAAATGTTGCTGGTGTTATCGGCTCTGCCATTGCTGCCGGTATCATGATTAAATTCTTGGGTTAATTTCACCAACAAAAATCTCTATGTTGACAACCTTGCTAAAAGCGAAGATTCATCGCCTCACTGCAACTGCCTGCGAGCTGCATTATGAAGGATCCTGTGCGATTGACGGCGTACTTTTAGATGCGGCCGGAATTCGTGAATATGAGCACATTCATATTTACAATATCAACAACGGTAATCGTTTTACAACTTACGCTATTCGCGGCGAAAACAACTCTGGCATTATTTCCGTCAATGGCGCTGCTGCACACAAGGTTGACGTCGGTGATTTATTGATTATTGCCGCTTACGCACAATATGACGAGAGTGAGTTAGACGCTTTTACGCCAACGCTTTGCTATGTTGATGATGCCAATAATTTGACCAATATTAAGTCAAAAATCGACTAGCCTACAGAGTTAGTGGATAACTCTATCATCATCGTTTGATGGTTGAATCTCTAGAGAATTAAGATCAATAGCCCATTCGATTTTTGGTAGAATTTGCTCAATAAGCTCAGATAGACTGTCGATCAATCCTTGGTTCAAATTAAGTGTTACTACTAAGCCGTCAATACCTGTAAAGCTAAACTCTGCAATACTACCATTCTTGTAGTTAAGACCGAATCTTGTCACTAAAACCGCCTCATCTCCAGTTAACAAGCCTTCACTAGGCACAAAGGATTCGTCACTATGACTAAGTGTGCCAGTGCCAGATGGTTTAATTTTGGCTTCATCAGAGGCAGCCTCAGCAATATATTCGCTAGATAATGCGTCGATTGCTTGTTGTAGCACCGGCCAAAAGACCACAATAAAACGTCTGGTAAAAAACAATTGAATGATTTCATCCGTTGTTGTGCCAATTTTAAGAATCAGGCGATCATGTTCTGGGGAGTAGCTAAGCTCTAATTGGTTGAGTTGCATATTTATTTAAGTGTTTTATTATTAAGTGTAAGAATTCTGCCCATTTTATTGGCTATCGATTGATCATGGGTAACAATCAAGAGTGAAGATTGTCTTTCTTGGTTAAGTTCTAGCAATAAAGATAGTGCTTCAGAGGCGCTATGCGTGTCAAGGTTGCCGGTTGGTTCGTCGGCAACAAGGCAGGCTGGCTTGGTGATCATCGCCCTAGCAATGGCCACTCGTTGTCGCTCACCGCCTGAAAGTGCGGACGGTTTGTGATGAAGGCGATTTTCAAGGCCAATTTTCTTTAGTAGGCGCTCTGCATTATGTAAGGCCTCTTTCTTGTCATTGCCCATAATAAGTAAGGGTAGGGCGACATTATCGAGTGCGCTAAAATCGCGTAACAAATGATGAAATTGGTAAACAAAGCCAAAGGTGTTGGCTCGAAGCTCTGTTCTCGCATTTTCATTCATTGAATAGAGATTGGTGTTGTTAATCAACACCTCGCCTGAGGTTGGAGTATCGAGCCCAGCAATCAAATTGAGTAAGGTGGACTTGCCGCATCCAGATTGTCCTAAAATCGCCACCGACTCACCAGATTTCATTGAAAAATCGATATTTTCCAGCACTTGAGTCCTGTTTACGCCATCTCCGTATGAAAATTCTATTGCGCGGCAGTCGATGAGATTATTCATAGCGCAATACCTCGGATATTTGCAACTTTCCTGCGCGTCTTGCTGGGTAGATTGCAGCGATGAGAACGAGTATAAATGAACCAATGGCTACATTAAAGACATCACTTGCTTTAATTTCCGACGGGAAGCGGTTAATATAAAAAACATCGGTTGGGAAGAACTGAAAACCCAAAACGGATTCAATAGCCGAAATAACCCCTTCAATATTGCTTGCCAATAACAATCCTAAGACGACACCGATGAAAATACCAATCAGTCCGATGCTAATGGCTTGGTAGAAGAAGATTTTGACAATACGTTTGGGCGTCATACCGATCGTTCTAAGAATGGCAATATCGGACTTTTTATCGGTAACTACCATCACCATCATTGAAACAATATTAAAGGCAGCCACGGCAATAATCAGAGACAGCACAATCGCTATCATTTGCTTTTCAAGATTAAGGGCGCGAATAAAGTTGCGTTTTTGCTGCATCCAGTCGACGGCAATATAATCCTCTTTGCCGAGTGTGGCTACTACTTCAGCGCTGATTGTATCTGCCTGAAAGATATCATCGACCTTAAGACGAATGCCTGAGATGTGCTCATCCATACTAAATAATACTTGCGCATGGCTCAAATGAATAAAGGCGAGAGCGTTATTATATTCATTGAGTCCGGCGTTAAATATACCAACAACTTTAAACCGTTCAGATTTTGGAATAAGCATGCCAGCGTCGTTACTACTTGGCGCAATTAGGTTGACCGAGCTACCAATGCCTGCGCCCAATGAGTTTGCCAAGCCGACGCCAATCAGTATTGATTTTGTCTCTGCCTCTAGTTTCAATTCACCGTATTTAACAACATTTAATAATTGTGATGTTTCAAGTTCTAATTCACTGACAATGCCTCTAACGCTGACTCCTTGTGAGGCACCACGTGAGGTCATTAAGGCAAAGTCTTCAACATAAGGCGCTGAAGCGACGATGTGAGGCTGTGCATTAATGGAGGTGTGTAGTTGTTCCCAGTTAGCAAGGGTTTGATCATTGCCAGTAATATAACCATGAGAGATGGCGTCTAAAACACGATTTCTAAGCTCGCCATGAAAGCCATTCATTACTGACAATACAGTGATTAGGGACATCACTGCCAGTATTAGGCCAATCATCGAGACGCCAGAAATAAAGGAAACAAAGCCTTTTTTTCGATTGGATCGTAAATATTGATTGGAAATCTGAAATTCAACACTCATGGTGGCAATATTTTGTCATAATTCCTCTTTATTTGGTGATTAAAGCTTCGAATATGTCTAACTTTTCAATACTCGTTGACCTTAACAAAATTCGACTTACAAATTTGCTTTTGCTGCCTTTATCTGGCGTTTTTTTTATTCTCAGTCGAGTTAGGTTTTTTTGCTATAAGCTAGGGCTATTTAAAGTGCAGCATTCAAGTGTGCCAGTGATTGTGGTGGGTAATATCAGTGCTGGCGGCAGCGGCAAGACGCCTATTGTTATTGCACTATGTCATTACTTCGAGCAACAAGGAAAGCGAGTAGGGGTTGTCTCTAGAGGTTATGGTGGCCAGTATACACAGGACGTGTTATTGGTGACAGATTCATCTACGGCATCTGAGTGTGGCGATGAACCGGCTTTGATCTCCAGCGAAACTAAGGCCAGTGTGGTTGTTGCAAGAAAGCGCTCATTGGCAGTGCAATATATCAACGAGCACGCATTGGCGGATGTTATTATTAGTGATGACGGCTTGCAGCATTACGCCATGGCTAGAAAAATTGAAATAGCTGTTGTTGACGGCGTTGATGGATTTGGCAATGGTTTGCTTTTGCCTGCGGGCCCCCTCAGGGAGCAACCTTCTCGATTGAAGTCGGTAGATATTGTGATCAATAATGGAGGTGATGCTGAGATTTCAAGCCGTCTGGTGGCTAAGCAATTTGTTAATGCTGTTTCTGGTGAGGTGAAACCGTTGGACAATTTCCAGTCTGTCATCTGCTACGCTGTTGCCGGTATTGCTAAACCAAGTCGGTTTTTTGCCACTCTAGAGGATCTTGGTGTTGATGTTATTAAAAGGCCTTTTGCCGACCATCATCCATTTTCCGTCAAGGATTTGGATTTTGAAGATAGCCATCCAATCTTAATGACTTCTAAGGATTATGTAAAATGTAGTGATTTTGCGACTAGCCAGATGTGGTATTTGGCTGTCAACGCTGAGCTAAGTGATCGCTTTTATCAGCAATTGGAGTCTAAGCTATGATTGATCAAGATTTACTAAGGATGTTGGTTTGCCCAAAATGTAATGGTCCTTTGGAACAAGTGGGCGATGAGCTTATTTGTGAACAAAGCCAGTTGGCTTATCCAATTCAAGATGGCATCCCCGTTCTTCTCGTTGAAGAGGCTCGGGAGTTGCAGTCCAAAGCCTAATGGACTTTTCCGTTATCATTCCTGCCAGATACGCCTCAAGCCGCTTGCCGGGAAAATTACTCAAAGACATTCACGGTAAAACCTTGATTGAGCACACCTATTCTAATGCGATTCGCAGTGGAGCAAATCGTGTCATTATTGCTACAGATGATGAAAGAATAAGCGACGCTGCCAAGGTTTTTGGCGGGGAGGTTTGCCTGACAAGCCCCAGCCACATTTCTGGCACTTCTAGAATCACAGAGGTTGTGCAGACACTTGGTATTGCTGCCGATAAGATTGTTGTGAACGTGCAAGGTGATGAGCCGATGCTGAGCCCAAACACCATAGATCAAGTGGCGAAAAACTTAGATGAGAGCGGTATGCATATGGCCACATTGTGTGAGCAGATAGAGACAGAAGACCTCTACTTTGATCCAAATTGCGTTAAAGTTGTATATAATGTGCGCGGCAAAGCGCTGTACTTCTCAAGATCGCCGATTCCTGCGTTTCGAAACGCGCAAGAATTAGACTTAGGGCTTTGTTTTCGTCATATTGGTATTTATGCTTATCGAGCTGGCTTTCTAAGCCAATATGCACAGTTGAGTACTTCGCTTCTTGAAGAAGCAGAAAAACTAGAACAACTTACAATTTTGAAAGAGGGTTTTGACATTCACGTTGCCCCAGCTTGCGGCCCGACGGGCTTCGGCGTTGACACTCAGCATGATTTAGATAGAGTTATAAAGGAACTGAAAAATGGATAACATTATTGATGGCAAAAAAATTGCCAAAGAATTAAGAGGTAAAATTGCTGAAGAGGTAAAAACACTAGATCGCCCACCTGGCTTGGCTGTTATCTTAGTTGGTGAAGACCCTGCTTCTCGCGTTTATGTGCGTAATAAAGAATTGGCGTGTATTGAAGCTGGCTTTTATTCAGATAAAATTAAGAAATCTGAAAATATCACCGAAGAAGAGCTATTGCATGAAGTGGATCGTCTAAACGACAACCCAAATATTGACGGTATTTTGGTGCAATTGCCACTACCGAAGCACATCGATTCTAATAAGGTTTTAGAGCGCATCTCACCACTGAAAGATGTTGATGGTTTTTGCAGTGAAAACATTGGTAAGTTAATGCAGAACAAGCCTTACTTGCGCCCTTGCACACCTCAAGGTGTGATGACTATGTTGGCATCAGCGGGTGTTGATGTGATGGGTAAGGACTGTGTGGTAATTGGCGCGTCAAATATTGTTGGTCGCCCGATGGCTATGGAGTTGTTAAACGCACGAGGCACGGTCACTGTTTGTAACTCTAAAACACAAGACGTGGCAGCTAAAGTTAGGCAAGCTGATATTGTTGTCGCGGGCGTGGGTATTCCGAAGTTTGTTAAAGGTGACTGGGTGAAAGACGGCGCAATCGTGATTGATGTTGGTATCAACAGATTAGATGACGGCACATTGTGTGGCGATGTTGATTTTGATGCAATCAAAGAAAAAGCGGCTGGTATTACACCGGTTCCGGGTGGCGTTGGTCCAATGACTATTGCTACTTTGCTTGAGAATACATTGACTGCATATAAGGCAAAGCTATGAGATTAGTGCTTAAAGCATTACGTGAAGGGCTAGGTCGATTAATTATTTTAATTGACTGGTTTTTTA
>Ga0105348_1002129_pt1 | contig 12196 bp, 10 predicted proteins | sample EN8Hudsemesocosm_2_FD_83504 | JGI IMG/M metagenome (GOLD analysis project Ga0105348, IMG submission 83504) | Methane-oxidizing microbial communities from mesocosms in the Hudson Canyon - EN8C Hudson Canyon | ecosystem: Environmental > Aquatic > Marine > Cold seeps | place: Hudson Canyon... | reverse complement strand
ATCTTTAGCTAAAACCACGTCATGGCCCATTTTCGAAACAAAGGCCTTAAGTAACAGCCGGTCACTTTGATTATCATCAGCAATTAGTATTTTAATTCTTTCTGCACTTGAGGACATTCTAAACCCATCCATTGATTTATTGACAATCAATAACAACTTCGGTTGCTGAACTATAAACTTTCTATGTCATTAGCATAGTGTAGATACTCAAAACGAGTGGTTTGAAACATTTAGCTGACAAACCCAAGCACGGGGTCTACATTTACAGTAGACAAACATCAAGAATTCCTCTGCTATATAACCCTTTATCAGAGTCTAAAATTAATGACGAATTATGATATTAGTGATATTAAAATTGAAAAACACTTCGTCAGGACGATGTATTCTTGTTATGCAGATATTCTGTTCATCACTTTCCCGTTCTTACTAGCAGGACTTATAAGAACCTGGAATAACGAAGGCTTTGATATTCTAAAGCACCCGGATCTTTCTATTGCCGCATTAATTTTAGGTGGAATGAGTTTGGGAAAATTAATATTAGCAATAATTAGCGACACCAATTTAAGTGTTTATAAGGTAAGATTTGTATTTATTATATCTCTCATACTATTTTGCATTATCGGACCATCTTTGGTACTTCTTATTAAGATATTGAGTGAGCAAGATGTGCCGCAATCTGTCGCTATTATTCAGCCCTTGCTTTTGCTTAGCTCAATTGTTCTGTATTCCGCATCAATCAATATCAACTTCATCATGACTAAAATATTCAATAAAGCCCGTTAATACTTACGATAGAGTTAATGTTTGAATGAGAATCCAAGAGTTTTATTATTCAAATACTAAAAATACCTAATATAGACTATATTGAATATATATAGTGCTCAAAAAACGTTCAAGTTTCTATATGCCAGATATCAGACACTGATTTTCTATTATTATTGATAGGATGTATTGCCAGTGGAATGTTTTCATAAACACACACATAAGCTTTACTATGGCTTTCTTTTATTAGCCCTGTCTTTTTTTGTGTTCATTTCCTCTCCAGTTCAAGCTGATTTTTATCAAGATAAAGCCACTAATTTCCATTCGAATGAAATAACGCTTCATAGCAAGCGTACCAAGCAGCAAGTAAATCAGTACGTTCGAATACTTGAAGACCAGAATAATAGCTTAGCCATTGAAGACATTATTCATTTGGACAAGGAGAAACAATTCGAACAAGCACCTGAGTCTAATACCCTAAATATTGGCTACAGCCAATCTGCATACTGGCTTGCGATTAATGTTAAAAATGGGAGCAATGAAGTTCATAGCGAATGGTGGTATCAGTTGGATCTTCCACTATTAGATCTCTCTGAATTTTATATGGCGCATAATGGAAGTAGTCAGCAGAATAAATTAGTCCGTAAGCATTTGAGTTACGATACCCCTTTATCAAAGAGAGAGGTCAATCATGTTACTCAGGTTTATCGTTTCACGTTGAGCCCTGGTGAAAAAGCCACCATTTATATCAAGATCAAAAGTGACTTTTCTATACATTTACCGCTCTACATTTATACCCCTGCCGGATTCGTCGAAAGTGTCGCTATTGAAGAGCTTCTTTACGGTGGATTTATGGGGGCGATACTGATTCTAATTGCATATAATTTATTTATGTTTATTTCAGTCAGAGAAAAAACCTTCCTTTATTATATATCTTACATGGCGTCATATTTAATATTTCTGGTAACAGAGAGAGTGCATGGCATTTCTTTAATCGGTGATATTCCTGACTTTTTCCATAAAGAAAATTTGGCCTATTATATTTGGATTTCCTGGTTATTTGCATTGGTGCTTGCCAGGTCATTCCTAGAGACGAAAGAGCACGAACCTGACCTCGATGCCATCATAAAATTATTTATCGCATTGGCAACTATTTCCATTATTGTGACGCCAATCTTAGACATAACAACCACCATTCAGTGGGCCGTATTATGTACTATCCCTTTCGCAATATTGATGGTCTGGGTTGCATATATAGCGATGGTACGAGGAAATCCCGTTGCACACTTCTATTTTACCGCCTGGTTTCTCAATTTTGGCGGTGTGGCAGTTTACGCATTCACCGTCACCGGAAAGTTACCCTTTAATTTTGTGACCAGTAATTCACCTCATTTCGGCATTATCTGTCAAATGGTAATTATATCATTTGCTTTAGCAGACCGAATCAAAGTAGCGCAACGAAAAGCATCAGACGCTAGTCAAGAATCTTTAGTGAATCTTAAAAGATATCGCTCTTTATTTAATAACGCGGTAGAAGGTATTTTTCAGATTTCTTTAAATAGACAATTCATCGATATTAATCAAGCCATGGCCAGCATGCTTGGCTTTCACTCGCCAAAAAACTTAATTAGAAATACGCACGACGCCTTAAATATCTGTTACCCAAGATCAGAAGATTTACTTAAGGTCGTACGACGAATAGAAAGCGGTGAAGATATTCATGAATTAGAAGCTCGCTACACAGGCCACGAGGGAGAAACGAGATGGGCAACCTCATCTATCCGTATCATATATGATCAGGATAATAATCCCTCTCACTTAGAAGGAACATTTGTTGACATAACAGAGCGCGTAGAGCGCGTGAATGATAGGCTAAAAAAAGATGTCGCCGAAGCTTCAGCCGCGGCAAAAAGTCGCTTCTTAGCTAATATGAGTCACGAAATACGAACCCCTCTAACTGCAATTATTGGATATGGTGAAAACTTATTAGACTCAAACATCAGTGAAAATGAAAGACGCGAATCATCTGAAATTGTGATTAAAAGCGGTAAGCATTTACTGGAATTGGTTAACGATATTTTGGATCATTCAAAAATTGATGCTGACAAAATGACCATTGAAAAAATCACCACTCAACTGTTTCCGCTTTTTAACGAAATAAGAACATATTTTGAGCCTAAAGCCATTGAAAAAGGCATAGACTTTAATATTCACTATGACTTCCCTTTACCTGAAAAGATCCAAACTGATCCTACTCGTTTAAAACAAATACTCATCAACCTTTGCGCTAATGCGCTTAAGTTTACAGAAACAGGCAGCATTACAATGGCGGTATGCTGTAATAGCGCAGATCAGAAACTGGCAATTACTGTTTCTGATACAGGCGTCGGCGTTAAAGAGGAACAGTTAGATAAATTGTTTGACCCTTTTGCACAAGCAAGTCCGTCTGTGGCTCGTCAACATGGCGGTACAGGATTAGGTCTAAGTATTTCAAAGCGCTTGTCTGAGATGCTAGGTGGTACGATTAACGCAGCAAGCGTTTATGGCGAAGGTAGCCATTTTGAAGTAGTCATATCAACAGGCAAACTCGAAAATGTTAAATTTATTCGTAATAGAAGTGAGTTAGCGACTCAGAATAATAGTCAAGATAATATTGATATTCCCTTTCTAAAAGGAAAAATCCTTTATGCTGAGGATAATGAATTAAACTGCCGTTTGGTTACAAAATTGGTTTCGGCAACAGGCGCCTCTATTACCACCGTTAATAATGGCGCCAAAGCACTGGAACTTGTCACACGAAATGATGAAAGCTTTGACCTGATACTCATGGATATTCAAATGCCCATAATGGATGGTAGAGATGCTACGGTAGCCATTAGGGAGGCTGGTAATAATACCCCTATAATTGCAGTAACAGCCAATGTAATGGCTCAGGATGTTGCAGAATACAAAGACGCAGGTTGTACCGAAATATTACCAAAACCAATTGAAAGGCAGGCATTTTATGACGTTTTAAAACGTTATCTTCAAGCAGCTGAAGTAAAAGAAGCCAAACCCAAGAAACTCGAGCTTAATGCTATTAAGCATTCTAAACACAGTAGCAAAACAAATAAGCCTAAAACACGTGATATTAGCGGTACCGTACTGGTAGCAGAAGATAATGTAGTAAACAGCCGATTAATTAGTCTTTATTTAACTAAAATAGGTGTAAACATTATTCTGGCCGAAGATGGAAAGCAAGCGGTCCAGAAAGCAATGGATAACCCTATCGACCTTATTATTATGGATCAGCATATGCCCGAAATTGAAGGCCCTGAAGCCATTGAACGCTTACGAAAAGAAGGCTTCGAAAAACCGATCTTGGCATTTACTGCTAGCGATGATATTAAGGATCGTACCTTGATGATGGATGCCGGATGCAACGGAACCATTGATAAACCCATAAAATTTGATCAGTTGTATCAGGCCTTAAGTGAATATTTGCCCTTGGCCTCAAAAGTAAAACAAAATACCAATAGCTTATGGAATGATCCCGAATTAAGACCGATTGTAAGGCAGTTCGTAAAGGATATTCCTAAACTTATGATATCCATGGATAAGGCATTTAAAGATCACGATTGGATGACATTGCGAGGCTTAGCACATCAAGTTATCGGTTCTGCAGGCTCTCTAGGTTTTTCAGATATTACAATAAGTGCTAAGCGAGTTGAAAGAGCGTTAAAAAAAGATGAAATAAAAGGGCTAAAGAATATTTTTGAGTCTTTTAAACACGAAGCTGAAAAGGCCCACACTAATTTTAAGCAGGCCTTATAAGTCAGGCTACAGCAGCTCTTGAGAAGCATCATCATTAATTTGCTGTATTAACTTCTATATATGGGCCTATAGGCTATCCTATAGCGTGAGTTGTTCAGCAATATAAAAAGGCTAAGCATGAATAATCAAAATAAAGAACAGTATTTTGAAGGTACGATGTATGGCACCTATGCCGATATATTATTCATCCTTTTTCCATTTCTTGTGATTTTCTTACTCAGGATCTGGAATGACGAAGTAATTGAAATTCTTAAACAGCCCGATCTATCGATTGCTGCAGCAATCTTATCTGGACTCAGCTTAGGAAAATTTGTTCTGGGTTTAATTGGCGACCGTGACCTCGGTCAATATAAAGAGCGTATCGTTTTTTTTATGGCACTAACGTTATTTATTGTTTTAGGGCCATCTCTGATGATCATCATTAAAATCATTAACGATAATGATGCCGCTGAATTTATTGGTTTTGTACAGCCCGTGCTTTTAACGATAGCCATCGCACTTTATTCCATATCGGTAAGCGTTCACAAAATTGTTGAGCGCTATGATCATTTAGAAGATAAAACCTCGAATGAGATATCTCCCGTTGAGGCGCCCTCTCCTTTAAATATTAGTGGGAGTCACGACCAAGAAATTCAGATTAAAGAAGGCGGTACAGATAAAAGGTAAATAATCATGACCTCTCATATAAATCGTGATGCATTATCTGAGATGGCTAACATTTTAGAAGATGACTTTCCAGGAATGGTGAAAGCCTTCATAGGAAATACCACTAAACTTATTCAACAATTAAGCGTACATCTTTTAAAAAATGATGCGGCGTCTTTTATTCTAACGATTCATAGCCTCAAAGGAAGCAGTCGTAATATGTGCGCGGATGATCTGGCTGATATTTGTATTCGCTACGAAACACTTGCGAAGAGTAAGACCCTTGAAAGTATAGACTCAGAGTTAACAGCTCTAATTAAAGAATTTGAATGCGTAAAAGCCTCTTTGCTCTCCTTCCTTGTATAATTCCATAAAGTAATGAGCCTTTTTCTTGATATATTGAAAAGTTGTTTTACTTAAGCCGCTGAGTTTCTTTAATTGATCATAGTGTTCAGCTATTATAGCGCTCCATATTGGATAACGATTTTAGGAACCATCTGTGACTACTCGCTCTGAACAAAAACAAAAAACCCGTCGCGCTTTAATGGATAGTGCTTTGGAACTTCTAAGTGCGGAACGCGTTTTTTCCAGCCTAAGCTTACGGGAAGTAACTCGTGAAGCAGGAATAGCCCCCACCTCATTTTATCGTCATTTCGATGATATGAACGATCTAGGTTTAGCATTGGTAGAAGAAGCAGGTTTAGCGCTCCGTCAGTTAATGCGGAAAGCTAGAACACGTATAAAAGAGAAAGGAACGGCTATCGACGTGTCAGTCGATACTTTTATGGAGTATTTAATAAATAATACAAACCATTTCAGACTACTATTGCGGGAACATACAGGAAATTCTCAAGAATTTCGTATTGCGATAAATCTTGAAATTAATCATTTCGTGACTGAACTTGAAGAATACCTTAATCAGCGCACCAAACTAGAAGAAAATCCGGACGCACTCGGATTGGTTCAAGACAAAGCCTTAGCAGAAGCGATGGTCATTATTGTTTTTCATATGGGCGGCGTTGCTTTAGATAGCTCAAAGAAAGAACGTAGCGAGGTGGCCAAAAAAGCTAAATTACAACTGCGAATGCTAATTAAAGGTGCCAATAAAAATTAGCACCTTTAAGACTTAGAAAATAGATTACGTTCAATTTATTGAAAAATGAAAGCCGTACCAGAGTTTTCTATCACACCGCCTGCTGAGCCACTTGAACCAATAACCAGTTTAGTGTTTGAAATATCAATATTTTCACCAAGTCTTAAATTATCTTCTGGATTTTCTGCTGTGAAAACTCTGCGTAACAAGCCCTGCTCATCAAGATCACTATACAAATAAGATTGCCCAACATTCGTATATACGCTCTGATCTTGATACGGGGCAGAGATCAATAAATCATCATTTTCAAACGCTACATAACGACCGAAAGAAGCGTTTTCTTGTGTATCACTCGCTTTGATATACTTCGTTTCAATCCAAGTTTCATTATCGCTTGTATCAAAAACATATGCAGCCCCTGAATTCAGTAAATCATTACTTTCCATATTACGATTAAAACCGAGACCACTTCCGTCTTCATTACTGGCGCCGACAACGACTCTATTGCCAGATACCGCCACTGAGTCACCAAAACTGTCACCAATATCGGCATTTGACGCTTTTAGGAAGCCAGTTTGTGTCCAGGCATTGGAGCTGCCTGATCTATCAAAAATATAAGCAGCGCCAGATTCTGGCATATCTTCAACTGAACCATCGTTTTCCTCTTCAGATAGTGTAAAGCTATCCTGACCTGGTGCGCCTATTATTATCCGCCCATCACTCATGGCTATTGAGCTTCCGAAACTATCACCAGAAAGCGCATTCGAAGCTTTAAACTCTGTTATATAAGTAAAGGAATCATCTGCATCGTCATGTGCATAGCCGAAAACAGCACCCGAATTAGGCAAGCTTGCATCAGAACCTGCAGCCGTTAAACTATCTTCTTTTGGAGCCGAAACTAATAATATGTTTTCTTTAAATAAAACAGTTTGCCCAAAAGCATTATCATATCCCTCAAAAGCCGGTTGGTTTAGATTAGGCTTTATGTAAGCTTTTTGAGTCCAATATTGTGATAATATTTCTGGCGGATCCGCAGGAACAGGGACCCCTGGGTCTATCCAGATATACGACACAACTTGTGACGCTGCATCAATACTTTCAACCCAATGGGCAGGTTCTACAGGAGTCGTTTCCGGATCAGTTGGTTCTGGCTCAGTTGGAGGGTCTTCATACACAGTTAGTAATTTGTAGGCATATACGGCACCAGATGATGGCGCAAGGTTATTTCTTTCTGCATTAGCTGCGATGTCATCATCATTCACGCCGTCACTATTTTCATCAATCCAGGTAAAACTTCCTTCTGAAAGACTATCCTCTCCGGGTGCAGACACAATAAGTAAATTATTACTTAAGCTAACAGAATAACCAAACAAATCACCCGCTTCAGAATTGGGTGCTTTTATTAAGCTGTGAAACTCCCAGTTGTTCTCTGAAACTTGCCTATAAATATAAACCGCACCTGAATTTTCAGATAACTCGTTAACATTACTAGAAATATCACCTGTCAGTATCCCCGTCAAATCACTGTCTTCATGCGGTAAACCAACCGCTAAGAAATCGCCATCTAAAGAAATATTGCGACCAAACTCATCATTCTCGGATCTATCCATAAAATTCACGGGTGACTTTTCAGGTTCAGAGCGCCGAATGGTAATGTTATAGACAATTTCTTCATGAACCGTTCTTATCGGCTGAGCGACTTCGTCATCTGGGTCAACTACTTCGACTACTTCAAACGGCGTACATTCAATCCCAAAATACGGAATCTCAGCTTGCACGTTGATTGTGACTTTAAGTTCAGTTGAATCATTAATTAGAGGAACTCTTACAAAGGAGGCGTTATCAGGGAACTCATACAATTCAGGCTCTCCCACCAGTTCTAATGTGGGCGTTAAGCTAGAAAGAGAAATAGTAGAAGCCAGTTCATCAGACACTATGTTCTGCTCAGGCAGTGTTGACGGTATATCTCCAGAATCAAATGAGAAAGCAGATAATGACGTGACCTCTTGAGGGTTAATGAGAAGTTCATCGGTGAGGTAGTCGACTTCGAGTTCATATGAATTTGTTAAATAGTCAAATTCTGAATCAAATTCGAGCAACTTATCGCCAGAGTCAAATATACTTATACCTGTTAGCACTTCAAAATCTAGCACATTAGAATCCGTGCAAGATGCATCCGGTGAATCCACAAACTCTTCAGGAAGTATTAACGGGTTATCTCGGCTACAACCTATAAGTGTGACTATACATATAAAAGCGGCAAGTCCATTGATTTTTTTTTGGAGGGCGGGCATGTATATTTTATTCCTTTGTATGCGCGTGATATTCATGAAACTGGATATCGTTACATGCATTATACGTACATAAGTCTTTAACAAGCTTGAATTTGAACACATTTCTAAAAGTAATATATAAGAGCAACAATAATTGTTGTGATAAAATAACGCGTATTATTGATTAATACTCACTTAACTCTACTATATTCAATCCAATCACCTTTTAGTTGTAAAAAATGAAGTTAAATAGAAAGTTCTGTATTGCCCCTATGATGGAATGGACAGATCGGCATTATCGTTATTTTGCCCGTTTAATGACCAATCACACCCTACTCTATTCAGAAATGGTGACCAGTGGCGCGCTGATTCATGGTGATAAGCAACGGCATTTACAATACAACGTTGAAGAGCAACCCGTTGCACTTCAACTCGGCGGAAGTAATGCGAAAGAACTTGCCTTATGTTGCAAGATGGCTGAAGACTATGGCTACAATGAAGTTAACTTAAATGTTGGTTGCCCAAGCGACCGGGTTCAAAACAATATGATTGGCGCGTGTTTAATGGGGCATGCAAGCCTTGTTAATGAATGCTTGAGTCAAATGTCTGCTGCTACGTCTCTGCCCGTTACGGTCAAACACCGCATTGGTATTGATGACTTAGATAGCCCTGAATTTTTATTTGGCTTTGTCGATGAAGTCAAAAAATCTGGCTGCTCTACCTTTATAGTTCATGCAAGAAAAGCAATCCTTCAAGGCCTAAGCCCTAAAGAAAACAGGGATATCCCCCCTTTAATCTATGACCGTGTTTATGATTTAAAGAATCAATTTCCAGAACTTGAAGTTATTATCAATGGTGGCATTAAAACACTAGATGAGATTCAAACACACCTTCAGCATGTAGATGGTGTAATGGTTGGTCGGGAAGCTTATCAAAACCCTTGGTTGCTTTCACATATCGACAAAGAAGTATTCAAGGACGCTGATGCAGTAAGTCAAACTCGACATGATATTGTTCGCTCTATGCTTCCTTATATCCAGGACCAATTAAATAAGGGCCAAAAACTTAATTATATTACCCGTCATATATTGGGTATATTTCATGCGCAACCAGGTGGCAAACGTTTTAGACGCTACATAAGTGAAAATGCCCATAAAGAGGCTGCTGATATTTCAGTTTTAGAAACGGCTTTAAGTTTTGTTCCTGAATAGAATTGTTAACTGTTGGTAAATTATAACTATTTGAGCATTCAACACTTGCCATTTTCTGAGCATGGATTAGATTGTCTAAATACCTCATAAAAATTAAGACAACAAATATGAAAAGCAAACTAGAACAATTGAAAGATATAACAACCGTCGTGGCGGACACAGGTGACATTGAAGCGATTCAAAAATGGGCACCTCAAGATGCTACAACCAATCCCTCGTTATTGTTGAAAGCAGCAAGCCTACCTCAATACAAAGACCTACTGACCGAAGCAATTAACTACGCAAAAGACTCTGACTCCGAAATAGAGAAACTAAGCCTGGCTTGTGATTATTTTGCCGTGGCAATTGGTAACGAAATACTTAAGTACATTCCCGGAAGAGTTTCTACTGAGGTTGATGCGCGCTTATCATTTGACACCGACGCAACGATACAGAAAGCGCTACAGTTAATTGCATTATACGAAAAGAAGGGTATTTCAAAAGATAGAGTACTCATCAAAATTGCTTCAACTTGGGAAGGTATCCAAGCGGCCAAATTCCTTGAAGCAAAAGGCATTCAATGCAACTTAACCCTACTCTTCAGCTTCACTCAAGCAAAGGCTGCTGCTGAAGCAGGCGCCTATCTTATTTCTCCTTTTGTAGGCCGGATACTAGATTGGTATAAAAAAAGCACGGGCAAAGAAAGCTACTTGCCTGAAGAAGATCCTGGCGTCATTTCAGTGACGGATATCTATAATTTCTACAAATCTCATGGCTACCAAACTATCGTCATGGGAGCGAGTTTTAGAAATATTGATGAGATCTCCGAACTTGCTGGCTGTGATCGTTTAACTATCAGCCCAGGTTTATTAGAGACCTTATCTAATACTTTTGAGCCCCTAGAAATCAAGTTATCGCCATCTGATAAGATTGAGCCAAAACAAAATGTATTATCAGAGCAAGAATTTCGTTGGCAATTTAATGCAGATGCTATGGCAACTGAAAAGCTGGCAGAAGGCATTAGAAAGTTTGCAGAAGATCAGTGTACTTTAGAGCAATTGCTGCAGGAATATTCAGTTTGATTAATCACCTGAAAGCGCTCTTAGGTCTAACATCAGAAGCGTCTCACGATGTGGGCGATTCAAATATAAAAATCGCAGGCTTAGCACTTTTGATTGAGGTGTCTAAATCTGATCATACTGTTGACGTAGCGGAGCAAGAAAAAATAATTGCTCTTGCAACTAACATGTTTGATATAGATCTTGAGCAACTAGATTCTCTTTTAAAAGAAGCTAATGCAGCATCAGATGAGTCCACCTCTTTATACAGTTTTACGAGCATCATAAACCAACATTATTCAGAAACTGAAAAATTCAACCTAATCCTTTTTATGTGGCAAGTTGCCATGGCTGATGACCATATTGATAAGTACGAGGAACACCTTATTCGACGTGTTTCAGACCTTATTTATTTACCGCACGTTAGATTCATGAAAGCTAAACATGATGCAGCTAATACCCCAAAAGGACGGGACAATATTAACTAATGGTTCTGGATATCATTTTATGGAGATAATTGGACATAGAGGTGCAAGAAAAGAAGCGCCAGAAAATACAGTTGAAAGCTTTATACACGCTCAAAATAATGGATGTTTTCATTTTGAGCTAGATGTTCGTTTATCTTCAGATCGTAGTTTAATGGTATACCATGATAAAACACTTAAACGAACAAGTGGCATAAAACGAAAAGTTATTGCCACTTCGTCAAAAGTGCTTAGACATACCGATGCAAGATTTAACACGCCCGGCTGGCCAAAACCTTGTTACATTCCTCTACTAAAAGACGTCGTAGATGCCGTTCCGAATACCCTCTCCTGGCAATTTGAGGTCAAACCAGACAGCCATTACAACATGAAGGTGATTATTAAAAAACTAAGCCATTTTATTATGAAACATAAGCTTAATGACAAAGTTGTAGCGACATCTTCGAGTAAATGGTTTTTAAAAGAAATGAAACGTTTTTCACCGCACATTAAAACCGGTTATGTGGCGGCGCACAAACTGCACAGACCTGTCAGTACATGTATTGCGCTAGATTGTGACCTATTAGTGCTACATGAAGAATTAATTTCTCCTAGCCTATTACGCCACGCAGAACTTGGAAGTATTGAAGTCTCCTGTTGGACAGTAAATGAACTAGACAGGATGATGTACCTTAAAGAACTCGGTATTAAAAGCCTTATAACTGACATTCCAACTACCGCAATAAAACACTTCGCTAAACCCTAAGTTAAGGCAGAAGGCTCCCCCATATAAGTAGACGCCTACTTATGCTGCTTGTTTTTCATACTGTACCGGGGCTTTAAAACCAATACTCGTATGGATGCGTCGCTCATTGTAATAATTATCTAAATAGTAACT
>Ga0105348_1002128_pt1 | contig 12197 bp, 6 predicted proteins | sample EN8Hudsemesocosm_2_FD_83504 | JGI IMG/M metagenome (GOLD analysis project Ga0105348, IMG submission 83504) | Methane-oxidizing microbial communities from mesocosms in the Hudson Canyon - EN8C Hudson Canyon | ecosystem: Environmental > Aquatic > Marine > Cold seeps | place: Hudson Canyon... | reverse complement strand
TGTCGCACGCACACTGGCAGATTTAAGCGGGAAAGAGCAACTAGACATTACACATTTAGGTGAAGCACTTGCTTATAGAGGTCTAGATCGGCAGTCTGGAGCTTAAGCTTAAGCCTATTCATGTTTTATTTACCTACCCTGGATTCACCCTAAATGACTTAGCTTTAAACCCTGGATAAATGATTAGATTGTACCCTAAAGTTATTAAATTCCTTGGACTGCCGCTAGTAGAACTTAGCGTATTCATTGAATAAGCATCAAATCACTTTTTGATATCGAGTGTTATTTTCTATGAAACAGGGAAAGAAATTTTAAAATGAGCGCCATGAGAAGACTCAACGCAAGCAATCGTTCCCTTGAGTTTATTGACTACCAAGTTATAGCTAATTGACATGCCTAGGCCTGATCCTCCCGCCCCTCGAATAGTCGTAAAAAAAGGTTCAAATACTTTTTCAGACTGCTCATCATTCAACCCTACGCCATCATCTTGATAGTCAATAAACACCTGGGCTTCTCTTTGCTCTAGCACTATATGAATCTTGCCTTCAGTTTTCCCTTTAAAGCCATGAATCACGGAGTTCATAATTAAATTTGTCATAACTTGAGCCAGTAAGCCAGGGTAACTATCCAGATTAATTTTTTCATCTGCCTGAATAATAATTTGATGATGATCATGCTTAAGTTGTGGCAGCAGGCTTTGACTTAGTTCCTCTAAATACGCTTTAAGTTCAAATTGCCGCCGTCCTTCACCGCTTTGATCAACGGCAACTTGTTTAAAATTACGGACTAACTCGCTCGCTCGCTCTAGGTTTCTCAAAATCATTCCTGATGACTCTTTAGCATCAGATAATAACTCATCTAAAGAAGCGCGCTTAAGTTGGCCACTCTGGTACTCGACATTAAACTCATCGATACGGTCAGATAAAATCGATGCCGCTGTTACCCCCACACCGAGTGGCGTATTGATTTCGTGAGCAACACCCGCCACCAGACTGCCCAATGCGGCCATCTTCTCAGATTCAACCAATTGTTTTTGTGCACTTTTAAGCTGTTTGTTCACTTCAGCTAACGCGTATAAATGCTCTTGTAGCAGCTTATTAGCACGCTGCTTCTGACGGCTACTTTGATAAATCACCCCAATCATTACCAAGACAGAAAAAATACCAATACCTGCAAAAATTAATACTCCAAATTGGGTTTGAATAACAGAAGACTGTTTTGCCATTTTGGCTAAGTTTTCAGCAATTTCGATTTCTTTAGCGAGTATCTCTTTTTCTTGTTGAGCTTGTCGCTCATATAAACCTTGTAATGACGCTCTACGATCAGCAATTTGCTTTGATAATTCGTTAATTGATGATTCTTTATCTTGAATTTCATACTCCATGCTAAGCAGGTTCTTCGTGTTTTCAGCTAATTGAATTTGGCTCTTTTCAAGCTTTTGCGTTACGCCAGCATAGTCCTCTTTTAAAGCTGTAAATTCCTTTTTATTTGATACCAGTTCGGAGCTTTGAACTTTAAGCTTCTCGGTTTGTTTGGCCATTCTATTTTGCTGTTGAGTAAGTTTACGTTTTTGATCTTTTAAATTTTGGTTTTGCTTCAACAATTTTTGTCTTTGAACAGAGAGCTCTTTTTGTTGTGATGCCAACTGCTTCTCATGAGTTTGGATTGAAGAATGTAGTACCAGTAGTTTTTCAGATTGAATTTCCAATTCCGCTAAACTTGTTGAAATAGTTTCATCCATTTCTTTAAGTACATTTGCGATATCAAGTTCAGTGCCGCCGAGTACCAATATATCTGGCGATACTCTCAGTTTAGCATTCAGCATATTGTAGCGATTTAGCTCAAAGGAAAGGGTGTTGGTTGCAGTTGAAACAAAATTCAGCATGATATTTTTTTTATCAAAGGCATGATCACTGACCAATAAAACAGAGTCATTTCGAAGCTTTTCTGCAATACCCGAAAGCGAAGATGATTTGTTTTCATCAATAATTAATAGCTGTACTGCTAAGTTTCTGGACAATGAGGAGACTTTGCGAATTTTAAGTTTGAAGCTTCGAATTTGCTTTCCCTGCATCTTCAGCAATGACTGGTAATAGACCTTATTCTCACCGTAATAGCCAATATCAAATGTGGTTAGATCAGCTTCATTTGGCCAAGTAACATACTTGATAAAATTAAATATGTATGCCGATTTAACTTTTGACTCGTCATAGGCATCAGGCGCTGAAAGCCCTACACTCGTCACAAGCAAAAACAGGCAAAAGAAAAAAATTCGTCCTGTATTAAGTATTCTATAATTCGCTGCCCGCATGCCATTAAATGCCCTAAGAATTATATTTTTTAAAAGTACATTTAGCTTAATAATAGTCTATTATTCAATCAACCACTCTCTTTACTCAAGCTGTACGCATAAATTCTCATCAAGCATTCGGAGTAGATATGGATACAAATGATGAATTGCTGGACTTTACGGATGATACAAGCTCAAGTGACAATCAAGATGCGTACGAAGAATTAGATTTCTGGCATCTGCTCGTAGTAGATGATGAGCCAGAAGTTCATTCTGTCACCCGCTTAGCCTTGAAAGGTTTTGAATTTTTAGGTAAACAACTCAAAATTCATTCTGCCAATAGTGCTAGTAAAGCCAAAGAAATGCTGCTCGGCGAAACCCCTTTTGCCATTGCCTTAATTGATGTCGTTATGGAAACGGATCAAGCCGGCCTGAACTTAGTTCGATGGATTCGCGAAGACCATAAGGACCTGCATATTCGGTTAGTATTGCGAACAGGTCAACCAGGCCAAGCTCCCGAGCGCGAAGTCATCACGAATTATGACATTAACGACTACAAAGAAAAAACCGAACTCACCTCCAACAAACTCTATACCCTAATTTATTCATGTTTACGCGCCTACCGCGACATTATTGCATTGTATGAAAATAAGCTAGGACTTGAAACAATCATTGAATCATCGAATAAAATCTTTGCTCATCAGTCTCTGGGAGATTTCACTCAAGGCGCTTTGCAACAACTGTGCGCACTACTACATATTGACACAGGGGCGTTTTATTCCAACGTTGATTCCATTGCCGCCTCACATGGTGAATCGGGCAGTAAGATTTTAGCTGCGACAGGTCGTTTTCGAAAATTTTTACACCGCCCCCTAGAAGAGCTACTGAGTAGCCTTGAAGATAAGAATTTAATAAAATTTTTCAACACCGGAGGCCAACACTTCGGCGATAACTTTTTTATTGGCGTTTACGACTCACATATAGACCGTCAAAACTTATTATTTTTAGATGGTGTTAACGTTGCCACCGAAGCAGACAAACAATTAATCAAACTTTTTGGCGCAAATATTGGTGTCGCATTTGATAATCAATCGATGTTTGAAGAAGTCGAGACGACTCAACGTGAGATGATTTACCGAATGAGTGAAGCCGTCGAAAGTCGATCTAAAGAAACCAGTAACCATGTTAAGCGGGTTGCCCTGACTTGTCAGTATATTGCCCGCGCGCTTAAGCTAAGTGACCGTCAAGTCAATATTTTATATAAAGCCGCACCTTTGCATGATATCGGTAAAATTGCTATTCCCGATCATGTACTCAATAAACCTGGAAAGTTAACACCAGATGAATGGGTGATCATGCAAACACATGCTCAAATAGGTTTTGATATTCTCTCAAGCTCAGAGCTTGACATCCTGCGCGCAGGTGCAAAAGTAGCTGGGGAGCATCATGAAAACTGGGATGGCTCTGGTTACCCTAATGGTAAAAAAGGTGAAGGCATTCATCTCTTTGGTCGCATTGCTGCTGTTGCAGATGTATTGGATGCCTTAATCAACAAACGTTGTTACAAAACAGCATGGCCCATAGAAGAAGCTATGGGGTTTATTCGAGAAATGTCGGGCGTTAAATTTGATCCAAAACTCGTGGACCTCGTATTTGAACATCAGACAGCACTGTTAAATATTCAGGAGAAATATGCTGATTAACATGATCAGTTAAACGTCAAAACGCAGTATACGGATTGAGAATCCAACATATTGGAGAAAAAATGATAAACGTAGCCAATAGAACTCTAATTCTTTTCAGGTTTGTCATATTAGCAATATGCCTGTTACCCACATTACTATCAGCTAAGCCACTACAGGATCTTTTTTCACTTTCGTTGAAAGAGTTATCCCAATTAAAAATCACCACCGCCTCGCTAACGTCTAGCACGCTTGGCAATAATCCCTCTTCAATTACCGTCATCACTCAAGACCAAATACAACGGACCCCCGCTAGAAACCTTATTGATATTTTAACGGTTTATGTTCCAGGATTAATGGTTATCTCAGACACAAATACCAGCCCAAGAATTCGCCTTAGAGGTCTTGGTGAAAGGCACAATCACACCTTACTGCTGGTTAATGGCAAGCCCATAAACCAAAAAACGCATGAAGGAGCCATGGTCGAGCTACGCAACTGGGATATGGACGATATTGCAAGACTCGAGGTGGTAAGAGGCCCAGGCTCTGTTACCCATGGCCCTGGTGCTATTTCTGGTGTGATCAATATCATCACTAAAAAAGCACAAGATGAATATGGTTTGAAGATAGCCACTCATATTAACCCTAACTACGATAGTAAAGGAGTGAAACTAAGTTATGCTCAAGATATCGATGAAAGCAAAGTCTTTTTCCACGGTAGTATCACTCGTACAAAAGGAGCTGAAAATTACGACATATTTCAAACCTTATCAAATGGTCAACTGGGTTTTAAAGGGACCGATGTTTTTACCGGATCGGACTCCTTTCCCTTACAGTCTTACTATGCAGACTATGATGATGAGCCACAAATAAAACTGTATCTGGATATTGAAATTAATGAGGAATGGCGTTTTTGGTCTCGATACAATAATTCAGGGCAAAGTAACCCATCCACTCAACGTTTAATTCAGGAAAGTATGCAGGACTGGCGAGCATTTGAAACTCGGTATTATATTGCCGGCCTGGAAAATAATTTCAACATTTCACCATCTTTAAATATGAAAAGCTTATTAAGTTATGACTCTGAAGATGCAATTGAAACCAAGGCTAAACAAACTGATCTTTCCAATACTCATGAACTAAACAGAAACTATGCTTTTTCAGAAGATGAGTTATTCGCACGCTCTACTTTTGAGTATATCCCCTCATCCACATTAAACTTAGCCACGGCTTTTGAGTATTCCCGCATGTCGCTGTCATCCCCATGGGGAAGCTCCGATGACGGTTTTATTACCAGAACCGGTGGAAAGGTTTTTATTAGTGATGACTCTAAGTATTTTGGAGACGGCACAAGGGGAACATTTAATGAAAGTAGGGTTGCAGAGTTTACTAGCGGTTGGACCTCAAATACCTATTCAATGGCTACAGCACTTAAATACCAAATTCTTCCAGAGCTACAAACCATCATTTCAGGGCGCGTTGATAAAAACGATCAAACCGACAATATGTACTCACCTCGCTTAGCGGTGTTATATCAAATTGACGAAAGAAATAACGTCAAAGCTTCTTGGCAAAAATCCTTAAGAATGAACACTCTCATTGAGCTGCATTGGCTACATTTAAATAATAAAAAAGCAGAGCCTGAACAAAATACCACCTACGAAATATCGTATAGCAGAATGCATAATGACAACCTGCAGTACTCGCTTACCGCCTACCACAATGAATCTGAAATCATCGCCTGGGATGGTGATAATGCCAACTTACTTGGTGTGCTAAAAGCTTACGGGATTGAACCCGAGATCAGCTACCAGACAGCATCACTGTCTATCGGCTTTAATCACTCATTTTATGAGCTAATTGACTGGGACTTTCAACTAAAGCAAGCAGATGGTTCAGCGCTTCAACCTGTGAGTTATTCAGATATGCTTTATACGGTTGACTATCTGACGCTCACCAGTACAGGTGACTCTGTGAATGACTGGGCGAATCAATACACGAAGTTATGGCTTGATTATAAAATAAATAATCAATGGTCATTTCACTTGGATGCACGCGTAATATGGAAATACCAATACGGAAACGAAATATTTAATATGTATCAAAAGGCTTATGCCGCAGTCGATACCAACACGCTAAGCAGTGATGAACTGACTGATTACAATGAGAACTTGGCTTTTTTAGAAAGTCACAAACAAACCGTAAATAACCAAGATGGATTTGGTAAGGATATTAGGCTAAATACCTCGATTACCCTCGCTGTTGACGACACCAAAGTACAGTTTTACGTACAAAATCTAGGTAACTTCACCCAAAATAAGCGCCAGAAGGTTAATTTCACGTCCAAAACCTTACCTTCATTAGGTTGGATCGAAGAACCCACCACAATAGGTATTAAATTCTCTCAGGTGTTTTAATCTAAGTCTTAGTTGGAATACCTACTAATCGTTTGATTCATTATCTTCTCACCAAATTCACCTGTAATTTAAAGACAAAGCCTTATATGATCAGCGGATGGATAATCTAACGGTGACTTATGGGTTAAGGGAACTGTCTTTTGGCTATGTCGCATATAAAAATAATATAACCTGCCATTCAAGCATTACTGGTATTTATTTTCTCAGTCATAGCCAATACAGAAGTCACTAGCGCAGACACCACTGAATATGAGCAAACAAATGACATTGCTGAGCGTTTTAGATTTGAAAAAGATGTCGCTAATAATCCTTTTCCGTTTACGAAACAGCTACGCGCTTATGTCCAGTATTTTAATGGTTACGGCGAAAGCCTGATTTATTATGATAAGCCTATTGTTAGGTATGGTATTGGCGTAAAACTAACTGATTAGCTATGATTCCCTTGTTGTGTTGACTTTCTGGCCATATTTACTTGCTACTAGTCTCAAGGACTATTTATGAATTTATTTACTCGTATTATTTTTTCCATATCGTTAATGACCTTGGTGACTGCTTGTAGTAAAGAAGCGCCCTCTATTGATAAATCTTCTGATACACGACTAAAGCCTGTTCGCACAATGACGGTCACTTTAGGGCGTCAGGCAAGCATGTCTTTTCCAGGGGTCGTAGATGCTATTCAAAGCGCAGAAATCGGTTTTAGGGTATCCGGTGAACTAAAAAACGTTTACGTTAAGGAAGGTCAGAGCGTTAAGAAGGCTCAAGTATTGGCTGAACTAGACCAAACTGATTTCAAAATAAGCCTACAGGCAACGCAGTCAGAATTTGACCGAACCAGCTCTGATTACAAACGTGCTCAACAGTTAATTAAGAAAGGCGCTATCTCGCGGTCAGACTTGGATAAATTAAAAGCGCAAATGAATACGGCTAAGTCTCAATTAGATAGTGCAAAGCAAAACCTGAAATATACGGTGCTCAAGTCCCCTTTCAATGGTGTTGTCGCGAAAGCCTATTTATCCAATTTTGAAAAGATAAGTTCTTCAGAAAAATTTGCAGCCATACAGGATTTATCCGCTTTTGAAGTGAGTATCGATATTCCTGAAAGTATTATGATCAAAATTAAACGCAAAGAAGATACGCATGATGTCTACGCTACTTTCGATGGTATTGATGAGCGACAATACCCGCTCACCTTTAAAGAAATCTCAACCCGTGCTGATGAACAAACCCAAACCTACCGGGTAAAATTTGTAATGCAGCCACCGGCCTCAATCAATGTATTACCCGGTATGAGTACCAAGGTTTTCGCCAGAGAGAAGCTTAATAACCAAAACCAACGCGACGTTTATGTACCTTCTCATTCGGTGCTGGAAGATAGCGCCGGGCGCTTTGTTTATACCGTGAAGCAAAATGAGAGCAATAAAAAAATGCAGGGAGTTGTTGAGCGACGAAGTGTTGTGGTTGGCCAACTCAACGAGAATGGTCTCCAGATCATTCAAGGGCTCAATGTAGGGGACCGAGTTATTACCGCGGGTATGAGCAAGGTGTCGAAAGGTTTACAGGTTGCTTTACTAGATGAGGCTAAATAATGAATATTACTCGCCTCGCGATTGACAATAACCGTACCACGCTAGTTTTACTGGTAGTTTTAGTGCTCTTGGGTATGCAAGCCTATAAAACCATCCCCAGGGCTTATGACCCTGGTTTTATTATTCGTGCCGCCCAAGTAATCACCTATTTTCCGGGGGGAAGCCCTGAACGGGTTGAACAGCTAATATCAGACAAGATTGAAAAAGTAGTGCAGGAGCTGCCGGAGCTGGATTTTGTTAAAAGTGAGTCCCGTACAGGCGTATCTATTGTCACCGTGAATATCAAGGAAAGCTACGCCGATATGCGTCCAATCTGGGATAGTTTGAGGCGTAAGATTGATAAGGTTTCCGGTGAGCTTCCTAGTGGTGTAATTGGACCTAATGTTAATGATGAATTTGGCGATGTTTTTGGTGTGGTGATGACCTTAACGGGTGAGGGCTACTCATACGCTGAATTAAAAGAGGTGGCTGATGCCGCAAGAGATGAACTCTTGCACGTTCCCTCCGTAGCAAAAGTTGAAATTCATGGCGAGCAAGAAGAGCGTATTTTTGTTGAATATGATAATGCGCGTTTATCTGAACTTAATCTCACCCCTTTACAACTAAGCCAGATCTTGGCGAACCAAAACGTCGTTGTTTCAGGGGGCTCCGTCCGCCTTGGAAAAGAAAGAATCGAGCTTGAACCTTCCGGAAACTTCGAGAATGTAAGTGATATTCGTCGAGCCACTATCCAACTGCCTGGCACAACAGATGTTATCTATTTAGAAAACATTGCCACCATCAAACGTGACTATATCGACCCAGCCAAAAAGTTAATCAAAAGCTCAGGTATTCCCGCATTGGCCATTGCCGTATCAATGCGTGAAGGGGGCAACAATATTCAATTGGGCAAAGATGTACGTGCAACCATTGATAAACTGGAAGCACAGTTACCGATTGGGGTAGCGTTCCAGTGGGTTAATTTTTCACCGGGAGAAGTAGAAGAGAAAGTCGATTCTTTTATTGCCAATTTACTTCAAGCGGTTGCCGTTGTTGCTGCCGTTATGCTGCTGAGCTTAGGTTTTCGCACAGGAATTGTTGTATCGGCACTCATTCCGCTAAGCATGGTTGCCACTATTTTTGTGATGAATCAATTTGGCATCGGCCTGGATCAAATTTCTTTGGCGGCTTTGATCATTGCGTTGGGCATGTTGGTTGATAATGGCATCGTCATGTCAGAAAATATAATGGTGCAAATGAACCAGGGCAAATCTTCTGTTGAGGCGGCAATTGCTTCTGCAAATGAACTGAAAGTACCGCTATTAACTTCTTCTTTAACTACTTCTGCCGCCTTCCTGCCTATTTTCCTGGCGGAGTCTGCGATGGGCGAATACACTTCCGCATTATTTGAGGTGGTCACTATTACCTTGCTTTGCTCATGGTTGCTGAGCTTAACGGTGATTCCTTTGCTATGTGTATTTTTTCTAAAGAAAAATACGGAACAAGAGAATTTCAATAAAGGCTTTTACCCAATCTACCGAAGCTTATTAATTGCTTTTTTGAAAAACCGCATGCTCATGATTATCGCAATACTAGCCTTGTTTTGGGGCAGTATCCAAGCCCTTTCGCTTATTCCTAATATATTTTTCCCACCTTCAGACCGCCCTTATTTTAAATTGAGTATCGAGTTACCCATTGGCACAGCGATTGAAGAAACCGAGCACGTCGTCAGCGATATTGAGCGCTATATGGACACGCTGAAAACATCTGAAACACAAACAGAAGGCATCACCAACTGGATATCCTATATTGGTTCTGGCGGTGTCAGGTTTTTGCTAACACATAGCCCAAAACCGGCAAGTTCCTCCTACACAATGATGGTGGTGAACACGACAAGTGCTAATGTGAATACCCGTATAATGTCGAGCATTGAACACTATATTGAACAACATCACCCTGATGTTCAAGTTACGGCACGTCTAATTGAAAATGGTAAAGCAATTATTAACCCGGTCGAAGTACGTGTTTACGGGCGTGATATTGACAAACTATTTAACATTGTTGAGCAAATCAAAACGAAATTTTCGAGTGTAAATGGATTAAAAACCATTACCGATGACTGGGGACAACGTACCAAAAAACTAACGGTGGATGTGAACCAGGAAAAAGCAAAGAGAGCAGGCATTACCAGTCAGGATATTGCGATATCACTCCAAACCAGTTTGAGTGGCTATGAGATGACAGAATATCGTGAAGGCGAAACTTCAATCCCGGTCATCCTGAGAACCTTAGCCGCTGACCGACAGGATATTGGTAAAATCGAGACATTGTCTGTTTTTTCCCAAGCAAGCGGAAACTCGGTGCCTCTCGTTCAGGTTGCCGATATCAATATTGCCTGGGAACCTGCAAAAATACTGCGCCGCGATCGACTAAAAGCTGTTGCTGTTGGTGCGCAGTTAGAGGGCGATTTTACCGCGGCTGAAGGTTTTTCCGCCGTGGATGACTGGTTACAACAAGAAAGTAAAAACTGGCCAATTGGGTACTACTTTGAATATGGCGGCGAGAAAGAATCTTCAGGTTCATCTAGCCAATCAATCGCTGAAAAATTACCTATCGCGGTGTTTATTATTGTTATCTTACTCGTGATGCAATTTAATTCACTCAGAAAGCCTTTCATTATTTTAAGCACTATTCCGCTGGGGATCATCGGTGTAATTTGGGGCTTGGTCATCGCAGATTCCTTCTTTGGTTTTATGACCTTGCTAGGCATTATTTCACTTGCCGGTATCGTGATTAATAATGCCATTGTTTTGTTAGAACGCATCAAACTGGAAATCGAAGAAAATAAGCGCCCCGCTCAAGCCGCTATTATTGAAGCTGCTCAACGAAGGATGCGCCCTATCTTACTTACCACAGCCACGACGGTGTTGGGTTTAGTCCCACTTTATCTGGGTGGCGGTGAAATGTGGGAGCCCATGGCCGTCGGCATTATGGCTGGTTTATTATTCTCGACTATCCTAACACTGGGCTTTATTCCCGTATTATATGCCCTGCTTTATCGCGTCAATTTTAAAGGTTATAAACATGAAAGCTAATTTCTTTCACAATGTTCAATTACTACTAGTGTTAGCGACCAGTATTTTTTTAAGTGCTTGCCAAAGCACATCACTCATTGAAAATTATCAAATAAATCATGATGGCGCGCCTCAAAAAAATAATGCTGGATTCTTGAGTGATTATTCAAAACTAAAAAAAGTTGAAGGGGTCGATGGCCAGCAAGTACTTCGATGGGTCAATCCTGAATTAAAAAAACAACAATACAAGAAATTAAACATTGCTCCGCTAGTGGTTTTTCCCGTTAAGGGTCAAAGAGTTGAAATTTCAAACGAAAGTCGACGGCAAATCCAACACTATTTTGATCTACAACTTGAAAATGCACTTAAAGATCAATATGAAATGAGTAATGTCTCCGGTAACGATATTTTGCAAATTAAAATGGCCATTACCGGTATCGAACTAAACGCTGAAGGTATGAAGATTACTGAGGTTCTTCCCTACGGGGCAGTCATCGGGCTAGTGCGTACAGCAACAGATACCCGAAACCAAGAAGTCACCGTTATTTTAGAAGTCGAAATTACAAACAGCCAAACAGAAGAAGTCGAAGTCTCTTTAGTTCGAATTGGACTGGGTGAAAATATTAGAATGCTATGGGATGCAAATTTCTCATTGCAACATGTTAAAAGCTTATTGGATGAATGGGCTTTATTAGCTGCCACTAGTTTTCAAAAACTACTGAATTAAGGGACTTTAGCTCATTTGTATTCAAATGAGCTAAAGTCCGAACATCATTTTACATTTTAAAATGATGCGTTCGACAAGACCAGAAGTCTTAAATTTAACGGCAGACAGAGTTGTGCCAGAAGTGGCAAGTTCTGCCACAATATAGGGAAAGGGTGTCTATTGAATGCGCACATAATATTGTGTTAGTGTTGATTTTAATGCTCTCATGTTAAGGGAGAGCATAATCACCATTTCGTGATTCTTCGAAATACTTGCCATATTTTCCGCTATCTTTTAACTGTTTTAACCCCTTATTAAATAACCGTATCAATCGCTCATTACGTTTTATTTTCTTGGAAAAAATTAAGGATGATGGCGCTGCAGAAAGTAGCTTTTTATGGTACTTAATTGACTTAATCTCATCTACTGAAAAGTTCTTTTGTAACATATAATAAGTTGCATC